>Ga0209048_10002416_pt1 | contig 18555 bp, 18 predicted proteins | sample FrelakmetCRP12CR_FD_187146 | JGI IMG/M metagenome (GOLD analysis project Ga0209048, IMG submission 187146) | Freshwater lake sediment microbial communities from the University of Notre Dame, USA, for methane emissions studies - CRP12 CR (SPAdes)... | ecosystem: Environmental > Aquatic >... | reverse complement strand
GCGCACCAGGGCATCGGGAGCCGCTTCGTGGCGACGCGCTGCGCCGACGAGAGCCTGCCCAAGCCGCATCCCCAGATGCTGTTGCAGCTGATGGAACTCGTCGGGGTGACGCCGCGCGAAACGCTGATGATCGGCGATACGACGCACGACCTCGAGCTCGCGCGCAACGCGGGCACGGCGGCCCTGGCGGTCGCCTACGGCGCGCACGCGCCGGCCGGCCTGGAAAGGCTCGCTCCGCTCGCGACGGTCCACTCGGTCGTCGAGCTGCGCACGTGGCTGCGCACCTACGCTTGATCGCTGCGGGCGCGCTCTGCGCACCGGACGCGGGGGTCAAACCTCCATCCGGATGATGCCCTGGGCGATGCCCTTCGCGATCGCCTCGTGCCGATTCAGCACGCCGAGCTTGCTCACGATGTTCCCGAAGTGGTGGGTGACCGTTCGTTCGGTAATGCCGAGTTTGAAGCCGATCTCGGGACCGGTCATCCCGTGGGCGGCGAGCTGGAGGCACTGTCGCTCGCGGGCACTGAGCGGCGTGCCCTCGAATTGCGGCGCGATCCCTTTCTCGATCACCCCCTTGACGAATATCTCATGGAAGGATTGTCCCAGCAGCATCATATCGCCGAGGTTGGCCGCGATATGCGCTCGTCGGGCATCGTCGATGACGGGGATCGAGGAACTCAACGAGACGAGAGTGCGCGCGGGGTAGCCGGCATAAACGGGGAACGCGACACCGCTCGCGACGCCGTGCGCCGCCGCGTCCAGCAGGAAGGCATCGGTCTTCGGGTTCCGCCCGCGCTCGCTGACCTGATCCCAGACGAGCGGGAGCGCGCTTTCGAACGAGTACAGGACCCTGGGATCGGACTCGACGTAGGCCTGCTGGTCGTAGCGGGCCACCCATTCCCGCGGCAGTGTCGTGAAGTAGTGGATGCGCTCGTCGTTGTTCGGCCGCAGATGGTAACTCGCGGTCGCGTACAGGAATCCATCGAACCCGAGCTTGCGGACCACCCCGAGCACGGCCGGCACCAGGTCGCCGCCTCGTTCGGCTGCCTCGATCAGCTCGAGCAGGAGCGGCGGCAGGTATTTCGTCCGGTCGACGCGCACCGGCGTCAAGCGCAGCGGGGTAAGCATGTCGGGCCGTCCTGCGAAAGCGTGCGCGCTCAGCGCTTCGGCGGCGGCAGGCCCGAAACGAGATCCCCCGGCCGGATCCCGCGTTCGGCGAACCAGCCCTTGCGCATCTCGAGCGCATGAAGCGCCGGGCCCTTCGACCAGTGCAGGCGCTCGTCCTGCGGCGCCATGTCGTCGATGTTGAGAATGCGGCCATCCGCGGCGATGAAGGCGATCGACAGCGGGATGAACGTGTTCTTCATCCAGAACGCCTGCGAATCGGCACGCTCGAACACGAACACCATCCCGTGGTCGGGCCTCAGGCTGAAGCGGTGCATGAGACCCGTCGCGCGGTGCTCGGGCGTCGCGGCCACCTCGGCGGTGATCTTGTGACCGTTGATCGTCAGCGAAGCCACGGGCAGTTCACCGGCTGCCGTCGCGCGGGTCGCCGCCAGCGCGACGGAGACGGCGAACAGGACCATTGCGAACACTCGGGTCATCGGGTTTGCCTTTTCGCTCGTCCGCGCACGCTGGTCGGGGCTCCGCGGCGTCACGCGCTTACCGTTTCGGCAAGCGCCGCATCCACCGCCGCGCGGTCGAGCGCGGGTGCGAAGAGGGCGATGAAATCATAGATGTAGCCACGGAGGAAGACGCCGCGGCGCAGCGCGAGGCGCGTGGTCGACGGGGCGAACAGGTGCGCCGCTTCCAGCTTGACGAAAGCGCCGTCGCGCGCCGGATCGTAGGCCATCTGCGCGACGATCCCCACCCCCATGCCGAGCTCGACATACGTCTTGATCACATCGGAATCGAGGGCCGTCAGCACGACGTTCGGCACGAGGCCCTCCGCGTCGAACGCCGCGTTGATCTGCGAGCGGCCGGTGAACGCGAAATCGTAGGTGATGATCGGATAGCGGGCGAGCGCCGCGAGCGTCAGCTGCTTCGTCTTGGCCAGCGGATGCCCGCGCGGGACGAGCACACAGCGGTTCCACTGGTAGCAGGGCATCGTCACGAGCTCGGGGAACGACGCGAGTGCCTCGGTCGCGATGCCGACATCGGCACCGCCATGGGCGGTCTGCTCGGCGACCTGGACCGGGTTCCCCTGGTGCAATTCGAGCTTCACCTTGGGGTAGCGGGACGCGAAGTCGCGCAGCACGCGCGGCAGCACGTACCGCGCCTGCGTGTGCGTGGTCGCGATGGCGAGCGTGCCCGTGTCCTCGTTCTTGAATTCGGCGCCCACGCGCCTCAGGTTCTCGACCTCCTTCAGCGCCCGGCGCGCCGCGGCAACCACCGCCTCGCCGGCGGGCGTGATCGAGGCGAGGCGCTTGCCCGCACGAACGAACACGCGCACGCCGAGCTCGTCCTCGAGTTGGCGAACCTGCTTGCTGACGCCGGGCTGCGACGTGAACAGCGTTTCCGCGGCGTCCGACACGTTGAGGCCGTGATCGACGATCGCGCACAGGTAACGCAGCTGCTGGAGATTCACGTGACGGGCTCGGGTCGTGGGTTAGAATCGGGCCCGATTATATCGCCGCGCGACCCTCGCCCACGGCGGCCTCCCCGCGGCGGCGACGCTCATGTCCCAGTTCTTCCAGATTCATCCGGCAAACCCGCAGCCACGCCTGATCCGGCAGGCGGCGGCGATCCTGCGCTCGGGCGGCGTGATCGCCTATCCGACCGATTCCAGCTACGCGCTCGGCTGTCATATCGGCGACGCCGCAGCCGCGAAGCGGATACGCCAGATTCGCGGCGTCGACGAGAGCCATTACTTCACGCTGGTATTGCGCGATCTGTCGGAAATCGGCCATTTCGCAAAGCTCGACAACTGGCAATTCAGGATCGTCCGCCAGGGCACGCCGGGCACGTACACGTTTCTGCTGCCGGCGACGCGCGAAGTGCCGCGCCGGCTCCAGCATCCGAAACGGAGCACCGTGGGCGTCCGAGTGCCCGACCACGCGGTCGTGCAGGCGCTGCTCGCGGAACTGGGCGAACCCATCCTGTCGTCGACGCTGATTCTTCCGGGGAGCGTCGAGCCGCTCAACGACGCCGAGCAGATCCGGGACACGCTCGGCCGCGTGCTCGACCTGGTCATCGACGCCGGCGCGTGTCCGGCGTCGCCGACGACCGTCGTCGACCTCGCGGTGCAACCACCCGTCGTCGTGAGGCTCGGGGCGGGCGACCCGGCCCGGCTGGGCCTCGAGGGGCAGCCCGCTTAGGAGAGCCGACGGCAGCGGCGGATCGCAGGTCGGGGCGAAGCTGCCCCCAGCGCGGCGATCCACGGAACTGTGGCTCGGAAGACTCGCTGCGCCCCGAATTTTTCAACTTCACGACCGCCGTCCGGGTGAGCCGGGCCGGACTCGGGTAAAATAGGGCGCCAATGGATTTTTCGCTAGCGACCATCGTGCTCTGGGCGGTGCCGGTGGTCTTCGCGATCACGTTGCACGAAGCCGCGCACGGCTATGTCGCCAAGCTGTTCGGCGACCAGACCGCCTGGATGCTGGGCCGCGTCACGGCCAATCCGATCAAGCACATCGATCCGATCGGAACGATCCTCGTCCCGGGGATGCTGGTGCTGGTCGCCGCGATGACGCACGCGCCGGCATTCATTTTCGGTTGGGCGAAGCCGGTACCGGTGAATTTCGGCAACTTGCGGAACCCGAAGCGGGACATGTTCTGGGTGGCCGGCGCGGGACCGTTTGCCAATTTCGTCATGGCCCTCGGGTGGGGATTCCTGCTCAAGTCGGCAACAACCGGCGGGCTCCTGGCGAGCAATGGGCTCGTGGAAATGGCGGGCGCCGGGATACAGATCAATTTGATGTTGATGGCCTTGAACCTTCTGCCGATTCTTCCGCTCGACGGCGGCCGTATCGCGGTCAGCCTCCTGCCGCATTCGCTGGCGAATGGCTACGCGCGGTTGGAGCCCTATGGGTTCATGGTCGTCATCCTGCTGCTCGCGACAGGCGTTCTCGGCGATCTGATGCGGCCCATCCTGCACGTCGCCGAATACGCTCTGACCATGCTTCTCGGTTTGTGACCGAATTGCGCACCGGATCCAACGACCATGTTTACTGACCGCGTGTTATCGGGCATGCGACCGACCGGCCGGATGCACATCGGCCATTACCACGGCGCGCTCAAGAACTGGGTGAGGCTGCAGGAGGAGTACGAGTGCCTGTACTTCGCCGCGGACTGGCACGCGCTGACGACGCACTTCGACAGCACCGAAACGATCTCCGAAAGCGTCTGGGAAATGTTCGTCGACTGGCTCGCCGCGGGGATCAACCCCACGCGGGCGACGATCTTCATCCAGTCGCGCGTGCCGGAACATGCCGAGCTCACGCTGCTGCTGGGAATGATCACGCCGGTCGGCTGGCTCGAGCGCGTGCCGACGTACAAGGACCAGCAGCAGAAGCTCGCGGACCGCGATCTCTCCAACTACGGGTTCCTCGGCTATCCGGTGATGCAGGGCGCCGACATCCTCATCTATCGCGCGAACATGGTTCCGGTCGGCGAGGATCAGGTATCGCACATCGAACTCGTGCGCGAACTGGCGCGCCGCTTCAACTTCGTCTACGGCCGCGAGCCCGGGTTCCAGGAGAAGGCCGCGGCGGCGGTCAAGAAGCTCGGCGGCAAGAAGGCGCGCCGGTACGCCGAGTTGCGCACGGCGTACCAGGAGAAGGGCGACGACGCCGCGCTCGAGGCGGCGAAGGATCTCCTGAACGAAACGCAGAATCTCTCGCACGGCGACCGCGAGCGCCTGTTCGGCTATCTCGAGGGGACCGGGCGCATGATCCTGCCCGAGCCCGAGCCGCTGCTGACGGAGACGCCGAAAGTGCCGGGACTCGACGGCCAGAAGATGTCGAAGTCCTACGGCAACGCGATCCTGATGCGCGAGGAACCCGCCGAGGTCACGAAGAAGATACGCACGATGCAGACCGATCCGGCGCGGGTTCGGCGCAGCGACAAGGGTGACCCCGCCCGCTGCCCGGTGTGGCCGCTGCACGGGATCTATTCGGATGCGGCGACCCGCGAGTGGGTCACCAAGGGCTGCACGAGCGCGGGCATCGGCTGCCTCGACTGCAAGCAACCGGTGATCGACGCGATCATCAGGGAACAGGAGCCGATTCGCGAGCGCGCGCAGCACTTCCTCGACGACCCGCAACTCGTGCGCAACATCGTCGCGGATGGGTGCGAGCGCGCGCGCAAGCTGGCCGAGGAGACGATGCGCGACGTCCGCGCCGCAATGGGAATCGATTACTCGTGAGCGAGCCGGGCGAAGCCAAGGCCCGAAGGGCCCGTCGTCTCGCGATCGAGGCGGCCGACACGCGGACGCGTCCATCGCGCGAACGTCGCAAGGAGGCCGTGTCGTGAGCGAGCCGGTCGTTTTCGACCTCGCCCGGCAGGGCGGCGCGTCAGTGGCCAAGGTCTACGGCGAGCCGATGCTCGAGATGCCGCATGACCTCTACATTCCGCCGGAGGCGCTGGAGGTCTTCCTCGACACGTTCGAGGGGCCGCTCGACCTGCTGCTCTACCTGATCCGCAAGCAGAACATCAACGTGCTCGAGATCCCGATGGCGGAGCTCACGCGGCAATACCTCGGCTACGTCGAGATGATGCGGCGCGCCCAGCTCGAGCTTGCCGCCGAGTACCTGCTGATGGCCGCGGTGCTGATCGAGATCAAGTCACGCCTGCTGCTGCCGAAGCCGCCGGCGCCCGCCGGTGCCGAGCCCGAAGATCCGCGCGCGGAGCTCGTCCGCCGACTGCTCGAGTACGAGCGGATGAAACAGGCCGCCCGCGAGATCGACGCGCTTCCGCTGGCCGACCGCGACTTCGCGACCGTCCGCGTCTGGTTCGATCGGGTCGCCCAGGCGCGGCTGCCGGACGTTTCGCCGGACGACCTGCGCGCTGCCTGGGCGGGCCTGGTTGCGCGCGCGAGGATCAACCGGCATCATCTCGTCCGTCGCGAGCAGCTTTCGGTTCGGGCGGAGATGAGCCGGATCCTGAAGCTGCTGGAACCGGCGCGGTTCGCCGAATTCACGACCCTCTTCGCGCTGCACGCCGACGTGCCGCACCTGATCGTGACGTTCCTCGCGCTGCTCGAGCTTGCGCGCGAGCAGCTCGTCGCGATCGCGCAGGCGGAGCCCTATGCGCCGATCTATGCGCAGCTTACCGGCGGTCCGGAGTTCGCACTCGCGTCCTGACCCGAACAGACGGCATTGCACGATGGACGATTTGCACGAGATCAGGAACATCCTCGAGGCGGCGCTGCTTACGGCGGGCGAGCCGGTCGCCGTGCCGCAGCTCGCGAAGCTGTTCGAGCCACCGCTCGACGCGGAAATGGTGCGCAAGCTCCTGGGTGAGCTCGCCGACAGCTGGAGCGGCAGGAGCGTCGAGCTCGTGCAGGTCGCATCCGGCTGGCGCTTTCAGGGCAAGCCCGCGATCCAGTCCTACCTGGAGCGACTTTCGCCGGAGAAGCCGCCGCGGTACTCGCGCGCGGTGATGGAAACACTGGCGATCATCGCCTATCAGCAACCCGTAACCCGCGGCGACATCGAAGCCATCCGCGGCGTCGCGGTGTCCACCAACGTCGTCAAGTCGCTGGAGGACCGCCAATGGGTCGAAGTGGTCGGTCACCGCGAGACGCCGGGTCGCCCGGCGCTCTACTCGACCACCAAGACCTTTCTCGACGATCTCGGCCTGCGCTCGTTGTCCGAGCTGCCCTCTCTGGCCGAGCTCGACGCTTCCCACCTGCTGGAGAATCCCGATGCAACCACCGAAGCCCCCGAAGCGCAACTCGCGCTCCCGGTCGCGCACGTGGCACCGTCCGCCGACGGGCCCGATGCAGCAGCCGAGCCTGGCGTTGCAACAGATCACGGAGGGCCTGGCCCCTCCGCGCCACCGCTCCTCCACTGACGAGATCTTCACCGAGCCGCAACGCCTGCACAAGGTGCTGGCATCGTGCGGATTCGGCTCGCGCCGGGCGATGGAGGAGATGATCCTCGCCGGCCGGATCACCGTGAACCGCGAGCCCGCCGACGTCGGCCAGAAGGTCGGGCCGGGCGACGAAGTGCGAATCAACGGCGACCTCGTCAAAGTCCGTTTCGCCGAGCCTCGGGCGCGGATCCTGATGTACCACAAGACCGCCGGCGAAATCGTGACGCGCGACGATCCCGAGGGACGTCCGACGGTATTCGAGCGCCTCCCGAACATCGGCAACGGCAAGTGGATCTCGATCGGTCGCCTCGACTTCAACACCGAGGGCCTGCTGATGTTCACGAATTCCGGCGAGCTCGCCAACAAGATGACGCATCCGCGCTACGAGGTCGAGCGCGAGTATGCGGTCCGGGTGATGGGCCTGTTGACGCCGGAGCAGCAGCAGGCGTTGCTGACCGGGGTCGAGCTCGAAGACGGGCCGGCGAAGGTCGAAAAGCTCGAAGACGGCGGTGGCGAAGGCTCGAATCACTGGTACCGCGTCGTCCTCAAGGAAGGGCGCAATCGTGAGGTCCGCCGGCTGTTCGAAACACTCGGCCTGACGGTGAGCCGCCTGATCCGCACCCGCTTCGGAACGGTGGCGATGCCCTCCCGCCTGAAGCGGGGGCAAACCCTCGAGCTGACCGCCGAGGAAGTCGGCGCGGTGCTGACCAGCGCGGGCATGCGGTCGACGGGTCCCTCGGCACCGAACCAGCCGCGGGGTGGCAGATCGAAAGGACAAGGGGGGCGGGGGCAGGGCAGCGGCCCGCGGCCTTCGGGCCACGGGCAGCGCGATCGTGGGCCGCGCGGCCCGAATCCTGCGCCGGGCCTGCCCAGCCAGGTTGCGACGGACGCCGAAACGCCTGCCGAATTCGAAGGGATCGAGCCGGGTAACAGCGTGCACGGACTGCCCACGCATGGCAATACGCCGGTCGGCAAGTTCTTCGCCAAGAGCCACGGCAAGCCGCACGGTCGGCCGCAAGGCCAGGGCGGACCCCGGCGCGGCGGTCCGGGGCAGGGTCACGGCAGCCGACCCTTCGGTCAATCGGGACGCCCGCAACATGGCAAGCCTCACCACGCGGAGCCGCGGGGCGGTCATGGCCCGTCGTCACCGTACGTGATGACAACGCTCACCGTTCCGGGCGCGGTGCCCGAGGGCCTTCCCGGGACCAGCGGTCCGAGGCCCAAGGGACCGGGCGGCGCCAGTGCGCCGCGCGGTCCTGGCGCAATCAACGGATCCCGCGGACCTGGCGGCGGCCAGGGGAAGAAGCGGGGTCGCGGCAATCGCAATCGGCGCGGACCGAAATCCGAATCGATGCCCGGGAACGAAGCGCCGCGCGTGGTCGAGCCGGCCATCGTCGACGACGACATCGGCAATCGGTAGTCGCGGGCGCGACCGACGCGCGCGTCAATCCCGCCCGAACTGCGGGGGACGTTTGGCGAGAAACGCCGTGATGCCTTCGTTGAAATCGGCGGTTCCGGCGCACTCGCCGAAACTCAGGGCTTCGGCCTGCAACTGCTCGGACAACGTGTGCGCCATGGACTCGCGCAGGAGGCGCTTGGTCTTGCGCAGCGCAAGTACCGGCCCGGTGGCGAGCGATTGCACGACGGCGTCGGTTGCGGCGTCGAGTTCGGCGACCGGGACGACTCTGTTGACGATACCGAGCGCAAGCGCCTCGGCGGCACCGAAGCGTTCGCCCAGCAGAAGAATCTCCATCGCCTTGCGCATGCCAACGAGTCGTGGCAGCGACCACGACCCGCCGCCGTCCGGCGACAGCGCGATCTGCCGGTACGCCGACGCGAAATAGGCATCGTCCGAAGCGACGACGAGGTCGCAGGCATTCATCAAAGATAGTCCGAAGCCGGCGACCGCGCCGTGGATGCGGCCGACCACCGGGTGCGGCATACGATGCAGATTCTCGATGGCCGCATGCAGGCGCTCGACCATGTTCCGGAAGATCGACCGGCGCTCGGCCGGGGGGCGCGCGAGTTCCTCGGCGAACACGCGGATGTCGCCACCTGCCATGAAGTGCCTGCCCGCGCCGCGCAGAACCACGACCCGCGTGCTGTCGTCGGCGGCGAGCGCCGCCGTGTGCGCGACGAGCGCGTCGATCATCGCCAGATCGAGGACGTTGAGCGCGTCGGGCCGATTGAGCGTGAGGGTCGCGACGGGGCCGTGGCGCGCGAGCAGTACGGTGTCGTTCATCGGGAGCCGAGGTTGCGAAGGAGGATGCGCGCGCGCGGGTCACGCGTGCGGCGCGTGGCGCACGGGACGCACGCGCGGTTTCACGGAAAAGTCTAGCACGCGGATGCGCGCGTAGCGTTCGAGCGCGAGCGCCACCGTGGCGAAATGGATGTCGACGATATCGTCGACGGCCACCGCGTACCCGCCGGCCATTACCACCGCGACGGGCACTCCGCTCGAGCGCATGGCGTCGAACACCTGCGAGTCGCGTGCGGCGAGACCACCCTTGCTGAGCGCGAGGCGACCGAGCCGGTCGCCATGGTACGGATCGGCGCCTGCCAGGTAGATCGCGAGATCCGGGTGCCCGGCAGCGAGCGCTCGGCGCAGAGCGATCGACAGGGCGGCCAGATACGCATCGTCGCCGGTGCCGTCGGCGAGCTCGATGTCGAGGCGGCTCGCCCGCTTGCGGAACGGGTAGTTGTCCTTGCCGTGTAGCGAAAGCGTGAATATGTCGGGATCGTCGGCGAAGATCGCGGCCGTGCCGTCCCCCTGATGGACGTCGAGGTCGACGATCAATATGTGTTTGGCGCGACCCTCGGCCTGCATGGCGCGGGCCGCGACGGCGGCATCGTTGAAGACGCAGAATCCCTGGCCGAAGCCGCGATGGGCGTGGTGCGTGCCCCCTGCGAGATTGATCCCGCAACCTCCGGCGAGTGCCGAACGGCAGGCGCCGATCGTAGCTCCGACCGAGCGCCGCGAGCGTTCGACCATGGCCTTCGACCACGGAAAGCCGATGCGCCGCAGCGCGGCCTCGGACAGTGTCCCCGCCATCACCGCGCTCACATACCCGGGATCGTGCGCCAATGCCAGTTGCGCGGGCGTCGCCGCGTCGGGCTCGGCCAGCAGATCCGCCGCGACCGCGGCGACACGGCGCCGCAGCAGCGCGTACTTCGCCATCGGAAAGCGATGGTCGGTCGGCAGCGGCAGGACAAAATGGTCGGTGGAAAAGATGCGCACGGCGGATGGCATCTCAGGCGTCCGCTCGTGCCTCGTTCCGGAACGGGCTCGCAGCGCCGAGCTCATCGGCGGCATGCGCGACGTCCACGCGTTCGCGCGCGCAGAAATCGGCGATGGCGTACGCAAATTCCGCGTCGGCGATCGCGTGCGCCGACGATGTGGTCACCGGCGTGAGTCCCCGGGCAAGCTTGTGCACGCCCTGCGCACCGCCTTCGAAGCGCTTGATTCCGCGCTCGACGCAGAACTCGATCGCCTGGTAGTAGCATGCCTCGAAGTGCAGGCCGGAAACGGTCTCCGTCGTTCCCCAGTATCGGCCCCAGAGCGTAGTGCGATCGAAGAGGTCGAGTGCGGCGCAGATCGCGTCGCCGCCGCGGCGACCGAGCACCATCATCACGTGGTCCGGCATCGTGGCTCCGATGCGCTCGAAAAACTCGCGGCTCAGATACGGCGTCGAACGGTGGTCGCGGTAGGTGTTCTGGTAACAGCAATAGAAGAACGCCCAGTCGGCGGCGGTGATTTCACGGCCCACCTTGCGCGTGAATGCGATGCCCGAGGCGGCGACCCGTTTGCGCTCCTGCTTCACTTTCTTCCGCTTGTCGTGATTGAACGTCGCGAGGAAGTCGGCGAAATCGGTGTAGCCCCGGTTCTCCCAGCGGAATTGCAGGCCGTGCCGGATCAGCATGCCGGACGCCTCCCACGCGTGTGCTTCATCCTCCGCCGGGAAGAGCACATGCAGCGAGGAAAAGCATGGCGCGGCGGCCGGTCGGGACGGCCGAATCAGGTCGAGCGCCGCGTCGATCAGCGCAGCCCGCGCGCCAGCGTCACCGCCGAGCAGCCGCGGTCCCGGCGCGGGCGTAAACGGGATGGCGGCGACGAGCTTCGGGTAATACCGGCGCCCGTAACGCCGGTACGCGTCGGCCCACGCCCAATCGAACACGTACTCGCCGTACGAATGGGCCTTGGCGTAGAGAGGCAGCGCGCCGACGAGCGCGTCGCCGCGCCATGCGGTGAGGTAGCGGGGTGTCCAGCCGGTGGCCGGCGACGCGCATCCGGACTCGTGCAGCGCCGAAAGAAAGGCGTGGGAGACGAGCGGCGCGCCCTCCGCGAGCGCGTCCCAATCACGCGCGGCGATCGCGTCGACGCCGAGATCGTCGCGCACGATCGGTGTCGTCGCCGGCGCAGCATGAGAACGGGGAGGGCCTGATGCATCCATCGGAAGGGGACGATTCTCCCGTGCGCGGGCGCCGTCGGCAAGGAGCGTGACGATGACACCCCCGGGCGCGCGCGTTCGCGGCGACGTGCTGCACGCGTGCTAAGCTTTTTCGATGCAGATCGCGATTGCGCAGCTGAACCAGGTTCTCGGCGACCTGCCGGGCAACGCCGCCGCGATCCGTGTCGCGATGGCCGAGGGGCAGCGGGCGGGGGCACGCCTCCTCGTGACGCCCGAGCTTTCGCTCTGCGGTTATCCGCCCGAGGATCTCGTTATGCGACCGGCGTTCCTCGACGCCTGCGCGCGGGAGCTTGCCCTGCTGGCGGCCGACGTCGGGGCGATGCCGGTTGTCGTCGGCTTCCCCGAAAGCGATGGCGGCCGGCGCCACAACGCACTCGCCGTGCTGCGCGATGGCCGCGTGGCCGGGATCTATCGCAAGCAGCACCTGCCCAACTACACGGTGTTCGACGAGGAGCGCTATTTCGAGCCGGGAAGCGCCCCCTGCGTCGTCGACATCGATGGCACGGCGGTCGGGCTGCTGGTCTGCGAGGACGTCTGGTACCCGGGGCCCGCGCGGCAGGCGAAGGAGGCAGGCGCGCAGATCGTCGTCGTCGCCAACGGTTCGCCGTATCACACCCGGCAGCAGGCGGCCCGGCGCGCCCAGCTTGCCGCGCGGGCACGCGAGACCGGGCTCGCGTTCGTCTACGTCAATCGCGTCGGAGGCCAGGACGAACTCGTCTTCGACGGCGCATCGTTCGTCGTCGACCCGGCCGGCGACGTCGTGCAGCAGCTCCCCGCATGGCACGAAGCGGTGGCGCTGGTGACGCTCGAGAGCGGGGTTCCCAAGCCCGTGCGGGGCTCGCTCGACCCTCGGCTCGAGCACCACGTGTACGAGGCGCTGGTCATGGGCGTCCGCGATTACGTCCGGAAGAACCGGTTTCCCGGGGTCTTGCTCGGCCTCTCCGGCGGCGTCGACTCGGCGCTGGTCCTGGCGGTTGCAGTCGACGCGCTCGGCCGGGAGCGCGTGCGCGCCGTGATGATGCCGTCGCCCTACACGCGGGCGATCAGTCTCGAGGATGCGCGGGCGATGGCCGGAATTGTCGGCGTGCGCTACAGCGAGATCCCGATCGAGCCGATGTTCGGAGCCTTCCGCGACGTCCTGGCGGACGAGTTCGACGGTCTCGCCCCGGATGCCACCGAGGAGAACATCCAGGCGCGGATCCGGGGCACGCTGCTGATGGCGCTGTCCAACAAGTTCGGCTCGATCGTGCTCACCACCGGCAACAAGTCGGAAATGGCGGTCGGCTATGCCACGCTCTATGGCGACATGGCCGGCGGCTTCGGCGTGCTGAAGGACATCAGCAAGACGCTGGTGTACCGGCTCTGCCATTATCGGAACCGCCTCGGGCGCGTGATCCCGGAGCGGATCATCACGCGAGCGCCATCGGCCGAACTGCGCGCGGACCAGGTCGACCAGGACTCGTTGCCGCCCTACGACGCGCTCGACGGCATACTCGAGGCCTATGTCGAACACGACCGGAGCCCGGCCGAGATCGTGGCGATGGGATTTGCGCCCGAGCACGTGCGCCGCGTCGTCCGGCTGATCAAGGTCAACGAATACAAGCGCCGGCAGGCGGCGGTCGGCATCCGGATCACGCCGCGCGGCTTCGGACGCGATTGGCGCTATCCGATCACCTCGGCGTGGAACGAATGGGAAGCGATTGCCCTCCCGCAGGGAACCGCGGGCTAGGACCGGGCCGCGCCATGGTGTAAGCTAGGGTCGGTCCGCGTCACCGACAACGGGTTCCTTGCGCCATGAAAAAAATCGAAGCGATCATCAAGCCGTTCAAGCTGGACGAAGTGCGCGAAGCGCTGTCCGAAATCGGGGTCACCGGACTGACCGTGACGGAAGTCAAGGGGTTCGGCCGGCAGAAGGGTCACACCGAACTCTATCGCGGCGCCGAGTACGTTGTCGATTTCCTCCCCAAGGTCAAAGTCGAGTTGATCGTCGGCGACGGCGAAGTCGACCGCGCCATCGAGGCGATCGTCAAGGCGGCGCGTACCGGCAAGATCGGCGATGGCAAGATCTTCGTGACCGCGGTCGAGCAGGTCGTGCGCATCCGCACGGGCGAAAGCGGCGAAGCCGCCGTTTGATCGGGGAGAAACACGATGTCGTTCGCGTCGGAGTTCCGCGAATTTGCGGTCAAGGGCAACGTGATGGATCTCGCGGTCGGCGTCATCATCGGCGCCGCGTTCGGCAAGATCGTCGATTCGCTGGTCAAAGACCTGGTCATGCCGGTCCTCGGCAGGATCGTCGGCGGCCTGGATTTTTCCAACTGGTTCGTCATGCTGGCCAATCCGCCTGCGGCCTACAGCGGGCCGATGACCTACGAGGCGCTGACCAAGGCCGGCGTGCCGCTGTTCGCCTACGGAAACTTCATCACGGTCGCGCTCAACTTCGTCATTCTCGCGTTCGTGATCTTCCTGATGGTGAAGCAGGTGAACCGCCTGAAGAGGCAACCGCCGCCCGCGGCTCCGGCGCCGCCGGAGGACGTCGTCCTGCTGCGCGAAATTCGCGATGCGCTGAAGAAGTAACGGGTGCCGGCCGCGACAACCGTCCCGGGACCCGGCCGCGGATGCCGGTCGCCCGCGAACGTACCCCACGAACAACGACGGCTTTCCTTGTTTGAAATCAAGGGCGGCCGTTGACCCGCCGCAGGGGGTTTGCCAGAATCGACCGAGCTTTGCAGGTGCCGGTCTGCCCGTGGCCGGCCCCGCCCAGACGGCCATGGCCCCTGCCGAAGGTCGCGCGGTTTCCGCATTTTCATCACGGCTCTGGAGGATTTCCATGCACGACCGCAAATTTCTGACGGCGCTTGCCGCCGCCCTCGGTCTCGCCGCTGCCGGGCTCGTTGGTCCGGCGCAGGCCGACATCAACGTGGGCGTCACGCTCTCGGCGACCGGACCCGCAGCGTCGCTCGGCATCCCCGAGAAGAACACGATCGAGTTGCTGCCGACCACGATCGGCGGCCAGAAGGTCAACTGGATCGTCCTCGACGACGGATCCGACACGACCAAGGCCGTCACCAACACCAAGAAGCTGATCTCCGAGGACAAGGTCGACGTGATCGTCGGATCCACGATCACGCCCAACTCGCTGGCGATGGTCGACGTGGTCGCCGATGCCGAGACGCCGATGATCTCGATGGCGGCTTCCGCGCGGATCGTCGACCCTGCCAATCCGAAGACGAAGTGGGTGTTCAAGACCCCGCAGAGCGACTCGCTGATGGCAGATGCGATCGCGATCAACATGAAGGCCAACGGCGTGAAGACGATGGGTTACATCGGCTTCGCCGACGGCTATGGCGACGGCTGGCTCGCGGAAATCCGTCGCTCGGCGCAGACGGCCGGCATCAAGATCGTCGGCGAGGAGAAGTACAACCGCACTGACGCGTCGGTCACGGGACAGGTACTGAAGCTCGTCGCGGCCAATCCGGACGCGATCCTGATCGCGGCCGCGGGAACGCCGGGCGCGACGCCGCAGAAGGAGCTTGCCGCGCGCAAGTACAAGGGCAAGATCTACCAGACGCACGGGGTCGCCAATCCGGACTTCCTGCGCGTCGTGGGCAAGGACGGCGACGGCACGATCCTGCCGATCGGCCCGATGCTCGTGTTCGAACAGCTGCCAGACTCGAACCCGCTCAAGAAATCGGCGGCCGAATACATCACCAAGTACGAGGCGAAATTCGGCAAGGACTCGCGGTCGACATTCGGTGGCCATGCATGGGATGCCGGCGTGATGTTGTCGGCGGCGATTCCCGAGGCGCTGAAGAAGGCGAAGCCGGGCACCAGGGAATTCCGGCTCGCTCTGCGCGACGCGCTGGAGAACATGAAGGAGGTCGTCGCGACGCATGGTGTCTACACGATGACACCGGTCGAGCACAACGGCCTCGACAACCGCGCCCGGACGATGATCAAGATCGAAAACGGCAAGTGGGTCCTCGTGAAGTGACCCGGCGCTAGTTCGAGGCCGGCTGCGGCTCCGCCGTAGCCGGCCTTTTTATTGCTTAGGGCTTGCCCGTTCGGGCACACTCCGTCGATGGATCTTCCGATTGTCGCGCTGCTGACGCAGGACGGCATCACCAACGGCGCCGTCTACGCATTGCTCGCGCTGGCGCTGGTGCTGGTGTTCGCCGTCACGCGCGTCATCTGGGTGCCGTCAGGAGAGTTCGTCGTCTACGGCACGCTGACGCTCGCGGGGCTGCAGCTCGGCAAGCCACCCGGGACCGTCGGACTGCTCGTCGGCATGGCGATCGTGGCGGGCGCGATGGAAGCCTTCACCTGGTGGCGCCGCGGCGAGGCGCGGCGAATTCCGCGGCAGCTCGTCCTCTGGGCGGGGATCCCGGCGGCGATCGCGGGTCTGGCTTGGTGGCTGGCGACGCCGGAACTTCCGTTCTGGGCGCAGATTCTCGTGACCCTGGCGCTGGTCACGCCGCTCGGTCCGTTGCTCTACCGCATCGCGTACCAGCCGCTGGCAGAGGCCAGCGTGCTGGTGCTGCTGATCGTTTCCGTCGCCGTCCACTTCACGCTGACGGGGCTCGGGCTCTGGTTCTTCGGGGCCGAGGGCTCACGGACCCCGGCCTTCTCGTCCGACTCGTTCGATGTCGGGGGGGTGAATGTCAGCGTGCAGAGCATGCTGGTCGTGCTCACGAGCCTGACGCTGATCGCCGCCCTCTATCTGTTCTTCGGCCGGACGCTCTATGGCAAGGCGCTTCGCGCGACGGCGTTGAACCGTGTCGGTGCGCGGCTCGTCGGCATTGCGCCGAATCTTGCGGGAGCGCTCACGTTCACCCTGGCGGGACTGCTGTGCGCGTTCTCCGGTGTGCTCATCGGGCCGATCACGACCGTCTACTACGACTCGGGCTTTCTGGTCAGCCTCAAGGGCTTCGTCGGCGCGATCATCGGCGGACTGTCGAGCTACCCGCTCGCCGCTGCGGGCGCGCTCCTCGTCGGACTGCTCGAGGCGTTTGCGTCGTACTGGGCGAGCGGATTCAAGGAAGTGATCGTCTTCACGCTGATCATTCCGGTGCTGCTGTGGCGCAGCCTCACGACCCAGCATCATGAGGACGAAGAATGAGTTTCGGACGGAAACTGCCGTTCGGCGCTTTGGGCTATGTCGGCTTCCTGGTTGCGCTCGTCGGCGTGCCGCTGTTCGCTCCGCAATTCTGGGTGACGCTCGGCAACTACGTCGGTCTCTACAGCATCGTCGCGCTGGGCCTCGTGCTGCTCACGGGAGTCGCCGGGCAGACCTCCTTCGGTCAGGCCGCGTTCGTCGGCCTCGGAGCGTACACGACCGCGCTGCTTTGCACCGAATTCGCGCTGTCGCCGTGGGTCAACCTGTTGGTCGGACTGGTGCTCACGCTGACGCTGGCGCTGTTCCTCGGGGTCATCACGCTGCGGATGAAGGGCCACTATCTGCCGCTCGCCACCATTGCCTGGGGTATCAGCCTCAATCTCCTGTTCGGGAATCTCGAGTTCCTCGGCGGTCATACAGGGATCACCGGGATTCCGGCGCTGGACCTCTTCGGAATCCAGTTGCGCAACGAGCGCTATTTCTACTTCCTGATCTGGGGCATCGCCATCGCCGCGCTCTGGGCGACGCACAACCTGCTCGACTCGCGGCCGGGACGCGCGATCCGCGCGCTGCGCGGCCAGATCGAGATGGCCGAGGCGTTCGGCGTCAACGGCGCGCGCCTCAAGATCGTCGTGTTCGTCTATGCGGCGCTGCTCGCTTGCGTCTCGGGCTGGCTCTACGCGCATCTGCAGCGCTTCGTGAATCCGACTCCCTTCGGGATCAATCAGGGCATCGAGTACCTGTTCATGGCGGTGGTCGGTGGCGCCGGCAGCGTGTGGGGCGCGGTGATCGGAGCGACGCTGATCACGCTGGCGAAGCAGGTGCTGCAGGACGTTCTTCCGACGCTGCTCGGCAAGAGCGGCAACTTCGAGATCGTTGTGTTCGGCCTGCTGATGATCGTCCTGTTGCAGCGCGCCCGGGAGGGCGTGTGGCCGTGGATCGCGCATCTGCTTCCGGCCCGGACGCCGCCGCCGGTGCCGGACGCCGAAGCACTTCCGTCACGTGCAAAGACGATGACCACCGGCCCGTTGCTCGAGGTCCGGGCTGCACGCAAGCAGTTCGGCGGCCTCGTCGCGGTCAACGACCTCTCCTTTGCGATCCAACCGGGGGAAATTCTAGGGCTCATCGGACCGAACGGTGCCGGCAAGAGCACGATGTTCAATCTCATCTCGGGGGCGCTCGCGCTCACCGGCGGCGAAATCGTGTTCCGCGGCAAGTCGGTCGTCAACTGCAAGCCCTACGAGATCGCGCGCCGCGGCATCGGCCGCACGTTCCAGCACGTGAAGCTCGTGCCGCGGATGACCGTGCTCGAGAACGTCGCGCTCGGCGCATACCTGCGGGGCAGGGCGGGCGTCGTCGGCGCCGCGTTGCGGCTCGATCGGGCGGAGGAAGCGCGGACGAGAGCCGAGGCGGCGCGCGCGATTGCGCGGGTCGGTCTCCTCGCGCACATCCACGAGGCCGCCGGCAGCCTGCCTCTCGGCCAGCAGCGCATCGTCGAGATCGCGCGCGCGCTCGCGGCGGATCCGGCGCTGCTGCTGCTCGACGAGCCCGCCGCGGGACTTCGATATCTCGAAAAGCAGGAACTCGCGGCCCTCCTGCGGCAGCTCAAGTCCGAAGGCATCACGGTGCTGCTGGTCGAGCACGACATGGAGTTCGTGATGGGCTTGACCGATCGGCTCGTCGTGATGGAATTCGGGCAGAAGCTCGCCGAGGGGCTTCCCGCCGACATCCAGCAAAATCCGGCCGTGCTCGAAGCCTATCTGGGCGGAGTGGTGTGAGATGAAGGGCCCCCACGCTCACTGCGTTCGCTGCCCCCCGAGGGGGCGCACAGTGCCCTTCGGGCGGCCGGGCGGGCGGATGGACAGCCCCCACGCTCACTGCGTTCGCTGCCCCCCGAGGGGGCGCACAGTGCCCTTCGGGCGGCCGGGCGGGCACTGA
>Ga0209048_10002415_pt1 | contig 18555 bp, 17 predicted proteins | sample FrelakmetCRP12CR_FD_187146 | JGI IMG/M metagenome (GOLD analysis project Ga0209048, IMG submission 187146) | Freshwater lake sediment microbial communities from the University of Notre Dame, USA, for methane emissions studies - CRP12 CR (SPAdes)... | ecosystem: Environmental > Aquatic >... | reverse complement strand
ACCCACTTATCGCTACGCAAGGATGCGCCGCTGGGTCGAACAGTCCAACGATACGGAAACATTGCCACTACGCCCGTTCTGTCGGGACTGCATCACCGCTACGCGCGGATATGATTTTCGGAAGGGATAGAGGCGCATCTGCGCCGAATCCTGCGGGCCTATGCACGCTATTACAACGACATCACCGGTCATTGGATAAAGATGCTCCCGTCTCTCGCCCGGTTCAGCGAATCGGCAGCATCAAATCGCACTCTATCCTTGGCGGACTTCATAACCATTACGTGCGGGTTTAGGTTTTCGGTACATACACCCTTGCCGAAAGGTGCCGAAAGTAATATATGCGCTAATGCGCATAGGCATATAAGGATTTAACCTCATGAATTCCATCACGATTTTGGCCTCCCTCGCAGAACCGACCCGGCTCGAAGCACTACGGCTGGTGTGGGATGGCCGCGAGCATTGTGTATGCGAATTGATGCGAGAACTCGGCGCGAGCCAGTCTCGCATGTCCCGTCACATGGCGACCCTCAAATCTGCGGGCCTTGTCACTGACCGCCGCGATGCTCAATGGGTCCGCTACCGCCGTGCGCCAAATCTTCCTCAAGCGGCCATTGCACTTGTCGACGCCGCGCTTGCGATGCCGGCCGATCGGGAAAGGCATGCCGCATGAGCCTCGGATCCGTCAGCCAACGCGCGCCGGGCATAGACCCTTCGGCTGCGAAGTGGGTTGGAGGGACGATTGTCGCCCTGATCATGTGGGGCGTCATCTACAGCCAGTTGGTTCCATTCTCAGAGTGGGTCACTGGATTGGTGCCGGTGGTGTCCGATAGCCACCTCGGCGAAGCGATCAGCTTCTTTGCTTACGACACACCGAAGGTGCTGATGCTGCTCACATTGGTCGTATTCGGCATGGGCGTCGTGCGCAGCTTCTTCTCGCCCGAGAAGACACGGGCGCTGCTTACCGGAAAACGAGAGGGTATCGGCAACATTTTAGCCGCGGGGCTCGGCATTGTTACTCCCTTCTGCTCCTGTTCCGCCGTGCCACTTTTCATCGGTTTCGTCAGTGCGGGCGTGCCGCTTGGCGTTACCTTTTCGTTCCTGATTTCTGCGCCGATGGTGAACGAGGTGGCGCTCGGGCTTCTATTCGGACTGGTCGGCTGGAAAGTTGCGCTGACCTATCTTGCCTTTGGCCTCGCCGTTGCCATCGTCTCTGGCTGGATCATCGGTCGGCTGCACCTCGAACACTGGCTCGAAGATTGGGTTCGCAACATTCGAGCTGGCGCGGTCGAGTTGCCGGCAGCAAAGTTCTCTGCCGTCGATCGGATCAAAGCGGGGATCGACGCCGTGCGCGAGATCGTCGGCAAGGTCTGGCCGTGGATGATCGCAGGGATCGCCGTCGGTGCCTTAATCCACGGTTATGTGCCCGCGGATCTTTTGGCCTCGATCATGGGCCGGGACGCGTGGTGGTCGGTACCAGCCGCAGTTTTGATCGGCATTCCGATGTATTCGAACGCCGCCGGGATCATCCCTGTGGTCGAGGCGCTTATCACCAAGGGTGCCGCACTCGGAACCGTCCTTGCGTTCATGATGTCAGTGATTGCGTTGTCACTCCCCGAGATGATCATCCTGCGCAAGGTTCTTACGATCCGGCTGATCGCCGTCTTCGTAGGGGTCGTTGGAACCGGCATCCTTGCGGTTGGCTTCCTGTTTAATGCGTTGTTTTCATAGTGAACTGGAGACGATTGATGAAAGATATCAAAGTTCTCGGTCCGGGCTGCAAACGCTGCGTCACGACTGCTGAGATGGTGCAGACCGAAGCCGACAAACTCGGTGTCCCAATTAAGCTTGAGAAGGTGACTGACTACGCGGCAATCGCGGGCTACGGTATCGCCTCAACGCCGGGCATCGTTATCGACGGTAAGGTCGTACATGCGGGCGGTCTGCCGAAATCGGAAGACCTCGCTCGATGGCTGGCGGCCTAAATGAGGATTGATGAGTAGCGATTGGGTCCACTGATTAGGCCATTAATCGTCCCCGCAAGCTTGGCCGCGCCATTGTGTACGTTTATGCCCAACTGCTGGGCCACAATTGAAGTTAGCATCAGCCGTGCCCGTATTTAGCTGCCGTTTCATGCGGGCAGCGTTTGCTAATGCTACCCACCGGAGAGGATCGCAGTCTTCTTCTCTGTGTACTCGTCCTTTTGGATCTCGCCGCGTGCAAAACGTTCGTTGAGTATCTGTAGCGCCGAGTGGCTTTGGTCACCACCACTCCACATCCGCGACAATCTTCTTGCCTGCCGCAAATGGGGTCGCAATGCATTGACACAGTTCAATGGTTTACCCGAGCCTGAACAAGGAAGTCTGACTGACCATGTCTACTTTCGAACGCTACCTCACAGCCTGGGTTGCTCTTTGCATCATTGTTGGTATCGCGCTTGGGCACCTCTTTCCCACTGTATTCCACGTCATCGGTTCGGTAGAGATCGCCAAGGTCAACCTGCCGGTGGCAATCCTGATCTGGCTGATGATTATTCCCATGCTCGTGAAGATCGATTTTGCCGCTTTGCCGCGGGTCAAGGAGCATTGGCGAGGCATCGGGGTCACGCTCTTCATCAACTGGGCCGTGAAGCCGTTCTCGATGGCTTTTCTGGGCTGGCTCTTCATCGGCTGGTTATTCAAGCCCTATCTTCCAGCGGATCAGGTCAATAGTTACATCGCTGGCCTCATTCTGCTCGCGGCAGCGCCTTGCACGGCAATGGTGTTTGTGTGGAGTAACCTCTCGGACGGTGAACCGCATTTCACGCTGAGCCAAGTCGCGCTCAACGACGTAATCATGGTGTTCGCATTTGCACCTATTGTTGGTCTTCTCCTCGGCTTGTCGGCGATCACCGTCCCATGGGGGACGTTACTCCTCTCGGTCGTTCTTTACATCGTCGTGCCGGTCGTCATTGCGCAGATCGTTCGGCAAAGTGTAATTGCGAGCGGCGGCGGCAAGGCTTTGTCCCGACTTCTGTCTGCGCTGCAACCGGTTTCGCTTGTGGCGTTGCTCGCGACATTGGTTCTTCTGTTTGGGTTCCAAGGTGAACAGATCCTGGCGCAGCCCTTGATCATCGCAATGTTGTCTGTGCCAATCTTAATTCAGGTCTATTTTAACTCAGGATTGGCCTACCTCTTAAATCGTGCAGCCGGCGAGGCGCATTGCGTCGCCGCACCATCCGCGCTCATCGGCGCCAGCAACTTCTTCGAATTGGCGGTTGCCGCTGCGATTAGCCTTTTCGGCTTCAACTCGGGTGCGGCGCTGGCGACTGTGGTTGGCGTTCTAATCGAGGTTCCGGTCATGCTCTCAGTGGTGAAAATCGTGAATAGAACCCGTGGCTGGTATGAAGCGGGCGCGACTGTGCGGCAGCGCCTCACGAGCGAGAAGGCAGGAAGTTGACAGATGGATATCGTCATTTACCACAACCCCGAGTGTGGGACGTCTCGCAACGTTCTGGCGATCATTGAAGCTTCAGGCTACACGCCGACGGTGATCGAATATCTGAAGACTGGATGGACTAAACCCCAGCTTCTAGGCCTCTTTGCAGCGGCAGGGCTTACGCCGCGTACAGCGCTCCGCGAGACTAAATCTCCGGCCGCGGAACTGGGTCTTCTCGATGAGGGTGTATCCAACGAGGCAATCCTCGACGCCATGATTAAGCACCCTATACTTGTGAACCGTCCGATCGTCTGTACCCTCAAGGGTGTCCGGTTATGTCGTCCGAGCGAAACGGTCCTCGATCTACTCGACCGCTTCCCGACTGGGCCATTCCATAAAGAAGACGGAGAATTACTCATCGATCACGACGGACGTCGCGTTGCCTGATCGCCTCGACTTCTCGATGTCCTTTCCAAAAATGTTATCCGGGGTAGATTCACCTCGTGCGGCAGAATCATCGATCACCGTGGCAAAATGGCTATTTAGAACGTCTGATCGGCACCTTGCGTCGCGAGTGCCTGGACCAAATGCCGATCTTCGGCGAGACACACCTGCGGCAAATTCTGACCTTGTCCGCCGCCTATTATAATCAATCGCGCACGCACTTATCGTTGCACAAGGATGCGCTGTTGGGTCGAGCGGTCCAACGGTACGGAACCATTGCCGCTACGCCCGTTCTGTCTGGGCTGCATCACCGCTACGCTCGGATATGATTTTCGGAAAGGATAGTATCGAGAACCCGCTTTGGGGCGCGCCGCGCATTCACGGCGAGCTGCTCAAGCTCGGGTCAGTATTCGTGGCTATCTTATTCCGGCGTCGCGTCAACGCGCAGCTTGAGCGACGATACTCCGAGCACAACGTTAACAGCGACCGAGCCTTGGACGGAGAGTGGTTGAAGCGCGATAGTGCGGTCGGAGCCGCCGAGCAGGACATTGGCGCCAACGCCAACGCCAATGCCAATATCGCCGGAGATGCCGACATATTCGCCGGCAAGCGCCCCGGCAGGGACGCCGGTGGTCGGCGCAAACACGGCCCAGCCCAACACGCTACCAGCGGTGATGCCGACATCAAGACCCACGGTGTTGATGGCGCCCTCGTAGGCTTGGGGCGGGACCGGCGCGTTTGGGGTGAAGAGGCAACGCATCGGCTGGTGGCCGAATACGATGAAGCCGACGTTCGGATCAACATTGCAAGAGAGTCCACCCACCTGCGTCCATGAGCGAGGAGTCTGGGCGGCGGCAGGCACAGCGAGCACCGCCGCTAGCGCGAGCGTCGCCAACAGAAAACGGTGACGGTGCATGATCGTTGGATCCTTAATGCTAAATCGCAATTCTCCAGATAGCACAAAAACTAACGTGAATACTACCGACTTTGATGTTTGTGCTTCTCGAACAAATTTCAGAACTGATAAGTCAGGAATTCCCAATTAACTAGCCCTGATCAAACTGAGATTTATTCGGATATGGCTGCGCGTTTATGAGTCCGCGCCCGATAACCTACGCCAGCATCGATTGCACTGACGGCGAGGCCCCATTTAGTTACTTCGTTGGTGACACACGAGCGATGCGTAGATGCGCAGTGCTATGGCCGCTGCATTGCGACCGGCCAGCCGCGGTACCGGCGTCTCGACGCCCATACTTGCCGGGTGACAACCCATGCACGCGGTCGCTCCCGCCGGAGGTTCGGAAGAAGCCGCGTGCGCCGTGGCAAGCGATACTGCAACGAGCGCTAACGCGAGAGATACCCGCATCGCGTAGATCCGCGGCGTCCAAGGATCCAAATGGGCGGCGGCTTATGGCCGCCCCCGCGTTGCGTTACGCGATGGTGAGGCCGTGGTTCTTTAGCGGGATCGAGCGATAGCGCTTGCCGGTCGCCGCAAAGATCGCGTTGAGCACGGCTGGCGGCGCCACGCAAATGGTTGGCTCGCCGATGCCGCCCCAGAACCCACCAGTCGGCATAACGATGCACTCTACCTTCGGCATTTCTGCGATCCGCATCGAGTTGTAGCTGTCGAAGTTGGTCTGCTCGATGCGGCCGTCCTTGACCGTGCATTCGCCGTAGAACAGCGCCGACAGGCCGTAGACGAACGAACCGGCGATCTGCCGCTCGATCTGCCCCGGATTGACCGCGTAGCCGGGATCAGTCGCGGCGACGATGCGGTGGATCTTTACCCTGTTGCCGTCGACCGAAACTTCCGCAGCGGCCGCCACACAGCTGCCGTAGCCCATGTGCTGGGCAAGGCCGCGGAACACGCCAGCCGGCGCCGGCTTGCTCCAGCCTATCCGGTCCGCCACCGCGTCGAGCACGCCGAGATGCTTGGGATGTTTGGCCATCAGCCGGCGACGGAACTCCAGCGCGTCGACACCGGCTTCCTTGGCCACCTCGTCCATGAAGCATTCCAGATAGATGGCGTTCTGGTTGATGTTAACGCCGCGCCAGAAGCCCGGCGGCACATGCGGGTTGCGCATGGAATGATCGACCAAGAGGTTCGGGATGGTGTAGCCGATCGCCGCTTCACCGGACGGCGCGAGTCCCTGGAACTGCGCGGGGTCCATGCCGTTCTGCAGGGCTTCCGGGCGCAAGGCCGTGAGGATCGACTGGCCGGAAATGCGGGCTTGCAGCGTTGTGAGATTGCCCTTGTCGTCGAGGCCTGCAGTCAGTCGGCATTGCGTCACGGGATGATAGGTGCATTGCTGCATGTCCTCCTCGCGCGACCACAACAACTTGATCGGCGTACCTGGCATCTGCTTGGCGATCAAAACGGCCTGGGTGACATAGTCCGTGCGGCCACGTCGGCCGAAGCCGCCGCCCAACATGACTTTGTAGACCTCTACCTTGCTAGCCGGCAGGCCCGACGCTTCAAGCGCCGCCGCGAACGCCGCCTGGCCGTGTTGTGTGCCGCACCAGACTTCGCATTTGTCGGGTGTGTAGAGTGCGGTGGCATTCAGCGGCTCCATACAGGCGTGGTTTTGGTAGGGATAGGCGTATTCCGCCACTACCGTCTTGGCCGCGGCGGCAAGGCCGGCCTTTACGTCGCCGTTCTTGTTGCCGATGAAGGCCTGCTCGGCGTCGAAGCCTTCCTTCAGCCATTTGGCGATCGATTCGCTCGACACCTTGGCATTGTCGCCGTTGTCCCAGACGATCGGCAGGGCGTCGAGCGCGGTCTTAGCGTGCCACCAAGTATCGGCGACGACGGCGACGGCATTGTCACCGACCGGCACCACCTTCTTGACGCCCTTCATGGGCGCGATCTTGGCGGCGTCGAAGCTCTTGACCTTGCCGCCGAATACCGGGCAGGCCTTGATCGTGGCATTGAGCATACCGGGCAGATTGACGTCGGCGCCGTACATCATCTTGCCGGTGGTTTTGTCGAGGGTGTCGAGGCGCTTGACGCTCTTGCCGATGATCTTCCAGTCCTTCGGGTCCTTGAGCGGCACGTCCTTGGGCGGCTCGATCAGGGCCGCCGCGGCGGCGACCTTGCCGTAGGTCGTCGAACGGTTGGACGCCTTGTGGGTGATCACGCTGTTGGCCGCGGTGCATTCGGAAGCCGGCACCTTCCATTCGTTGGCCGCGGCCGCAACCAGCATCATGCGCGCCGCAGCGCCGCCCTTGCGCACGTAGTCGTGCGAGGTACGGATGCCGCGGCTACCGCCGGTTCCGAAATCGCCCCATGGATTCTTGCGCGCGGCGCTCTGACCCGGCGTCGGGTATTCGGTCGTGACCTTCGGCCAGTCGCATTCCAACTCCTCGGCGACCATCTGGGCGAGGCCGGTGAGTGTTCCCTGGCCCATTTCCGAGCGAGCGATGCGGATAACGACGGTGTCGTCCGGCTTGATGACAACCCAGGCGTTAACTTCAGGTGCGCCCTGGGCGCTGGTCGAGGTCACAAAGGGAATGTGGAAGCCGAGCGACAGCCCCGCGGTGGCCGTTCCGACCAGAAAAGAGCGGCGATCGAGTTTAGGCATATAATTCATCGCTCTATCCTCCCTCACGCGCTTGCTGCGGCGTGGATCGCCGCGCGCACCTGCTGAAAGGTGCCGCACCGGCAGATATTGGTGATCGCCTTGTCGATGTCTGCGTCGGTCGGCTTCGGATTTTCCGTCAGCAGCGCCGAGACCGCCATGATCATGCCGCTCTGGCAGTAGCCACATTGCGGCACGTCGAGTTCGACCCAAGCTTTCTGGACCTTGGTGAGCACGCCATTCTCTGCGAGGCCCTCGATGGTGGTGATCTTCTTGCCAACGACGTCGCCGGCCAAGACGCCGCACGAGCGCGTCGCCACGCCGTCGATGTGCACAGTGCAGGATCCGCATAGCGTGATACCGCAGCCGTATTTTGTGCCGGTCATTCCAATTGAATCACGGATAACCCACAGCAGCGGAATATCCGGATCGACGTCGACGTCGTGCGATTTACCGTTGATGGTAAGACGAAGCATTCTGCGTTCCTCTCAAGTCAATTTTTTCTAACGCTACTATAGGCCGCCGAAAGACAAACACATAAAGCTTCGCTGCGGCTGCGTCATTGACCCACATCAAGACAGTCGCGCCGGATGTCGACTGCGGGTTAATCGCTACCGAAATGTGATGTTCGCGTTAGGTCCGAAGTCCATCCGGCTGAATTCGCGCATTTTGACAAAGATGCGCCGGTGTCCGGGGTAGATTCGCGTCGTAAGGCAGAATCGTCGCATCATTTGGATCGATGTTTGCGATACTGATCGTGTCCTAGCCAGCAGATCCCTTGGATGGAAGAAGCTCGGGACGGTATTCGAAGTGCATCGTGTCATAGTGGTACCAATAGCCGCCCCATATGAAGCCGTGCCGTTCGAAGATACGGACAATTTCGATTGGAATTTGATTGTGCCATTTGGGTTCAGCTTTGCTGCCTGAACTCCAGCGCCAGTAGTTAGAATATTTTGCGTTTATATCCAGCGATGCTGCATATGCGTGCATCGACTTGTTATTAGTCCCCGCAACAGGCCGACAGTCGTAAGTGCCAGCGGTCGGCTTTAGATATTTGATCAAATCATTCGGCAACTCATCAAGTTCTCGCGAAACGGCTTCGAGAGCCTTATCAACGCCGTTAATCCTTGTAATCGCTACGCTGCCGCCTGCGTGCTTTGGCAGCCACTTAATTGTATGAAGTCTCTTGATCACCTCATGTTTCGTGCAATCACCATACATAGCGACGAACAGTGGTTCGAAGCGAACTCTACCGGGATCATAATTCCGTGAGGGCTGTACCGGTTCTGTACCTGCTGGATATAGAGCAAAGAACATGTCATCGATGTCAGGCTGCGCCAAAAGTTCATCAAACGTTTTATCGGTTTTGTTGTCTGAGATCAGAAATTGTGTTCCATTTTTTAGAAACAACAACTTGCCATCGTGCCCCTCGATCGCGTCTGGGTAAGCGAGCACAAGTCTGTCCAGATGCGTTTTGATGTTGCTTGACGCTGCTCCATATGAATATTGTTTTTCATTGCTAACGTAATTTTGGGCATAACAAACAGAACTCGTGAGTAACGCGCTCGTACAACCCGCCACGAGACTAAGCGATACGTAGAGTGCGGTTCTTATGAACATTGCCGCGCCATGTACCAACTAAAGGTCCAGACCATAAGGCGTCGAAGGAAACTAAGAAGGAAGCCAAAAAACAAGAAAATACGGCCTACATGGTGCAAGAATATGAGAGCGGCCGTGATTTCAAAGCATGGCTAGACTTCAGGCATGCAGATAATCGCTGCCATGCTCGGCAGCGTGCTAATGGCCGGCGATCGGCTGGGCGGCGACAGCGATTGCGAATGTCCGCATGGTCAGTGTCTCGCCCGGTTCAGCGGACCGAGATTATTGATTCGCACGCTATCCTTAGTGGACTTCATTACCACTATGTCCGGATTTAGGTTTTTGGTACACACAGGCATGGGAAGCAACTTTCGCCGTATGGGTCCTATAGAAAACTATCGATCGTCTTCAGTGCCCCGGCGAGTGCCGTACCCTCCTCGTCGCGCAGGGCAGCTTCGCAAAGCCGACGCACCCAATCGGCCGCGTCCCGCCGGCCATCGAGCCGGACGGCGGCGGCCATAACGCTGTCGAACTTGGATTGACCGCGCGCATGCGTGTCGGAATAGCCTTTTACCAGCCGGCGCGCGGCAAGTAGCTCGATCGCAAGGTCATAGTGCTTTTCTGCCGAAGCATTGACCTGCGCCAGCCAATCGTCGCGGTGCTTGACTTCGATAGCGTGGCGGAGCGTGCGGCGGCGGAAACGCTTCAGTCCGGCGAGAAGATAGAGGACAAGGAACCAGCGGACCGTGCCGGTTTTCACCCGCCGCCCGCGATTGACGACTTTGTCGAACCGTCGGAACAAGGTAGGGCGGTTCTCGATGAAGCGGCCGAACCCCGTCGGCAACGAGCCCGTCACCTCATCCATGCGGGGGTGCATGAACTCGGTCGTGTAGACGAGCTGATCGGGCATTGCCCCAACCTCCGCGCGCACGCGCTCGAAGCGGCTGCCGCGTGTCTTTAGATCGGCGACGCGATACACATCGTCATAGGCCATGGCCGAGGCGATGTATTTCGCGGCGGTGTTAGTGAGGGCGTAGCCTTTGGCTTCACTGTCCAGCATCAATACGCCGGCGAGCAGGTCGAGATATTCTGCCCCGTAAGCAGCATCCTGAAAGTCGACCACCCGCTGGAGACCCGTGGCGATCATGTTGTGCGTCGGCTCGGGGAATTCGGCGCGTGTACGCGCGACGAGCGCGTCGTAGGCGGCGTGGCCGAGAGGCTGCAAAGCCGCAAAGCGCTTGCCCATCGTCGCCGGAGGAGGCGGCTCCGTTGCGTTAGCCGTGCCCGTGCGCTCGAAACCGAGTGCGAAGGCGCGCAGGCTGGCCTCGACGCCGATGCCTGCGGCGCGGATCGTCGCCTCGAAGGCTGCACGCGGGAACTGAAATGCTTTGCTGGCCGCGAGCGCGCCAAAGAGCACCGCGGAGATGGCGCTGCCGGTTTGCCCCGCCACCTCTTCCATATCGAATGCGATAAAACGTTTGGCGCTGGCTCGGGCGGCGGCGTAGACCGCACCAGAATCGCCGATGCCATTGCCAGGCGCCTGCTTCTCCACCACCGCATAGGACCGGTGCGATGATGCAATCAAAGTCGTGCGATCGGGCGTGACCAATCCACGCTGGATAGCGCGGCCGGCTTCCATCAGTTCCGCACCGATCACGACGTCGATCTCGCCGGGCGCTGCCATCAATGAAAGCACCGGACGCAATCCCGCCGGCGCGTCCGGCGGCAGCGGCAGGGCTTCGATGTAATAGACGGTCGCGCCGGTGCGCTGTGCTACGCCCGGGACCGACGTCGATTGGGCGACCCAGCCTTGTGCCTCGCACAGCGAAACTATCCAGTCGACGAGCACGCCGCCGCCCTGGCCACCCATGGCCAGTACCGCGATTGCGAGCGGTCTCGTCGCATCGAGCCCGGGTCGGCGGGAGACGTTCATCGCTTCTTGCCTCAGGCAAACGCAATTCTGCGGCGCGCGCGGCGGCGTTGCAGATAGCCGATGACGGCCCGGCGCAGGCGCGCGAGCCAGAGATCCGCTCGTGTCGGATTGTGAATGATGTCGGCGCGATAAAAGGATGGGCAGAGCACCGCGGCGTCTGCGACCTCGCCGCAATTGCCGCAACCGACGCAATCATTGTCGACGAAGGCGACCGGATCGTCCTTGAGGGGATCGTCCGTGTGCTTAAGCGATAGCGAGGGGCATCCGGAGAGGCGGATACAGGCATGATCGCCCGTGCAGACATCCTCGTCGACGCCGTAACGTTCGCGCACCATGCGCTGGCCGCCCTTGACCGCACTGGCGAACAGCGGCTTCTCGCGCCTTTGCCGGTTCAGCATGCATTCGGAGGAGGCGACGATCACCTTCGGACCGGGCGCCGTGCTAGCGAGCGCCTCCTTCAACGTGTCGCGCATCTTGCCGACGTCGTAGGTGCTGTCGATCTGACGGACCCAGGTGGCGCCGACGCCCTCCACCGCCTTGGTGATCGGGTGCTGTGTCGACCGCGACATGTTATCCGCGCGCGAGGAGAGAATATCCTGGCCGCCGGTCGCAGACGAATAATAATTGTCGACGACGACAATAACGCCGTCGTGCTTGTTGTAGATGGCGTTGCCGATGCTTGAGGTGAGACCATTGTGCCAGAAACCGCCGTCGCCGATAAACGATATTGATTTCTTGTTCGCCTCGCCATTGAAGGCAGTTGTCGAGGCGGGGCCCAGGCCGTAACCCATGGTGGTGGCGCCAATGTTAAAGGGCGGCAGGATAGAGAACAGGTGACAGCCGATGTCCGCGGCGATGTGGTGTGGCCCCAATTCCTTTTCTACCAGCTTCATCGCAGCGAAAATGGGGCGCTCCGGACAGCCGGTGCAGAACCCCGGCGGACGCGGCGGCACCGCGTTAGTCAGCGCCGTCACTCGCGGGTCATCGGCGATCGCAGGCTCGTTCGGCGCGCGCGTATGGTCCGAGAGAACACCCGGCATGGCCGCGGTCAGGAAACCGCGAACACCCTCGAGCATAACATCGGGGGTGTACTCGCCGGCCATGGGCAGCACATCCTTGCCGAAGATCCTGGTGTTGACCTGGCGGCGCCGAAGGATGGTGTTGATCGCTTGTTCGGTGTAATCGGGCTGGCCTTCCTCCACGATCAGCACCGAGCGCTTGCCGACGCAGAAATCGACAATCTCGTCGTCGACCAATGGATAAGTGACGTTCATCACATAGAGCGGCACGCGCGACACGCCCCAAATGTCGGCGAGACCGAGGCGTTGCAGCGCGCGTAAGATACCGTTGTACATGCCGCCCTGCATCACGATGCCGATGTGAGTGAGGTCGCCATCGAACCGTTCGTTTAGCTTGTGCTCCGTGATAAAATCGATGGCCGCGGGCCAGCGCTTCTCGATCTTCTCCCGCTCGTGCAGGTAGGAAGCGGGCGGCAGCACGATGCGGTTGACATCGCGCACGGGGTGGTCGAGCCCCTGCCGCGGCGTGAATGACGGCGGCTTGTTGTCCTTGGCGATGAATGTCCCATGCACGTGACAGGCGCGGATGCGCAGCTCCAGCATCACTGGTGTATTCGAGGCCTCCGACAGTTCGAAACCGTATTCCACAGCCTTGACAATCGATTCGAGATTGGGCCGCGGATCGAGCAGCCAGATTTGCGATTTCATCGCGAAGGCATGCGAGCGTTCCTGCATGATCGCGGAGCCTTCGCCGTAATCCTCGCCAACAATGATGAGCGCCCCGCCGGTTACGCCGCTCGACGCCAGGTTGGCGAGCGCATCGGCCGCGACATTGGTGCCGACCGTGGACTTGAAGGTTACGGCGCCGCGGATTGGGTACATTATCGACGCGGCGAGGGAGGCAGCGGCCGCTGCTTCCGATGCTGAGACCGAAAACTGCACGCCGAGTCTGGCGAGCAATTCCTGCGCGTCCGAGAGCACATCCATGAGATGCGAGATTGGCGCGCCCTGATAACCGCCGACATAGCCGACGCCGGACTGCAACAGCGCCTTGGTCAAGGCCAGGATGCCCTCGCCGCGGAACTCTTGTCCTGCGCCGAGCTCTAGACTGTGGACTTCTTCGGCAAATGATCGTTCGGCCATGGAAAGCTCCGACTCGCTGCCGATCAAGAGGCGCCGCGTCGCAGGCGCGCAATCAGCTCATAGAATGAGCCGCGACATCCAGTGCAATTTAAACATAAAACAATTTGGTGCCGTAGCAACTCGGCATTGACCTCGGTGCTGTGGACGGGCCAGTATCGGCGGCATAAGCGCTGACATTACGCACAGAAAATGCGCCGAAAAGGCGAGAGGGGAGGCTCACATGCGAAAATATTCTGGGCTTATCATGCTTGCTGCTCTCGGCTTGACGTCGGCTGCCGCGGCGCAGGAAGTCACCCTGCGCGGTGTTTCAGCTTTCGCAGAAAAAACCACATATTCGCGCGGCTTCGAGCGCTTCATCGAGCGGGTCAACGAGGCAGGCAAGGACGTCATCCAAATCAATTACATTGGCGGCCCGAAGGCAATGCCTCCTTTCGAGGTCGGCAATGCGCTCAAGAACGGCGTCGTCGATCTCGCCAACAGTACCGGCGCTTTCTACACGAACCTTATGCCGGAGGCGGATGCTTGGAAGCTCACCCAGCATCCCATGTCCGAACTACGCAAGAACGGCGGCTACGACTATATGGCGCAAATCTATGCGCAGAAGATGAACGCGATTCTTCTCGCGCGCGTCGCCGACAACAACCCATTCCATCTCTATCTCAATAAGCCCATTACTGGCCCCGACCTGACAGGACTGAAGCTACGCATCACGCCGGTGTACCGCGACTTCTTCCAGGCGCTCGGCGGGACGGTGGTGCAGACGGCTCCGGGCGAGGTCTATACCGCGCTGGAGCGCGGTGTAGTCGACGGCTATGGCTGGCCGATCACCGGCATTTTCGATCTCGGCTGGAACGAACGAACCAAGTACCGGGTCGACCCGGGCTTCTATTCCGCCGAAGTCTCGATCCTCATCAACAAAAGCGTCTGGGATAAGCTGAACGACAAACAGAAGGCCGTGCTGCGCAAGGCAGCCGAGCAGGGCGAGGCCGAGGCCGCTACCGAGTTTGCAAAAGACAATGCTGCCGATACCGCGCGGCAAGCCCAGGCCGGCATCCAGACGATCACCTTCGATGCGGCTGGCGCCAAGCGCTACTACGACGAGGCTTATGAGGCTGGATGGGCCGGTGTCATCCGGCAAAGCCCGGAGCACGGGCCAAAGCTGCGGAGCTTCTTCTCCAAAACGAAGTGATCGGAGAGTCTCTCTGATCGGAGTAAACGATGGAGCGACTCTCGCATGGCTACGGGCGAGTGCTCGACGGGATGTTACTGACATCCTGCGCACTATTGTTCGCGATGACCTTCCTCATCGGCTTCGACGTGCTGCTACGCAACGTCGGGGCGGGTGGGATTCCGCCAAGCAATGAACTGTCGGAATACGGGCTCTATCTGATCACTATTCTCGCTGCGCCGGGCCTGTTGCGGCGCGGCCAGCATATCCGCATCGATATAGTGCTGCGTATGCTTCCGCTGCGGCTGGCCTGGACTTTGGAATGGGTAGGCGACTGCGCCGGTATTGCCTGTTGCTTGGTCTTCGTCTGGTACGGCGCGCGCGTGACGCTGGCGAGTTGGCTCGGGGGCTCGGTGTCGATAAAGACGCTGGTGCTGCCGGAGTGGTGGATCTTCGTCCCCATGCCCGTCTGCTTCCTGATGGTCGCGCTCGAATTCGTGTTCCGCATGCGGCAACTGGCGCTATCCGAGCTGGCGCCGCGGTCCGACGCCGTCTCCGCCTCCTGATTTTTCTGGAACCGAGCAGCATGATGTCCTGGCAAGCCGCCTCCCTCTTGTTGCTCGGAGGTTCGACCGTCCTCCTGTTCGTCGGTATCCCGGTCGCCTTCTCCTTTCTCGCCATCAATATCGTCGGCGCCATGTTGTTCCTGGGTGGCGCCTTCGGCATCGAGCAGATCGTGCGCAACAGCGTCGTCGCGGTTGCTAACTTCTCGCTCACGCCGATTCCGCTGTTCGTGCTGATGGGGGAGGTCCTGTTTCATACCGGACTGGCGCTGAAGGTCATCGAAGGGATCGAGCGGCTGATCCAGCAGGTGCCGGGACGGCTGGCAGTGGTGGCGGTTGTCGCCGGCACGGTCTTCTCGGCCATCTCCGGATCGACCATCGCTACGACCGCGATGCTCGGCTCGCTGATGCTGCCGGTCATGCTATCGCGCGGCTATCAGCCGGCGATGGCGACCGGCCCCATCATGGCGATCGGCGCCGTCGACATGCTGATCCCGCCGTCAGCACTGACGGTCCTGCTGGGCAGCCTGTCCGGCATCTCGATCTCTAAGTTGCTGATTGGCGGCGTCATGCCCGGCCTGATCCTCAGTGTCGCCTTCGTCGCTTATATCGTTACCCGCGTGCTCATCAATCCCAAGCTCGCGCCCGCGACCCCCATCGAGCCGCGCACCGGCTGGGCGAAATACGAGCTGCTTGTTCTTTACGTCATTCCGCTGATCTCGATCTTCGTCGTAGTCATCGGCGCCATGTCGGGTGGCTTCGCGACGCCGACTGAATCAGCGGCGCTTGGGGCCATCGCAACCATGGCGCTGGCTACCGTTTACCGCGCGCTGTCGCTGCGGGCCTTGATGAATGCGCTGCGCGGCACCGTCGGCATCTCCGCGATGATCCTTTTCATTATCCTCGGCGCCACGACATTCTCGCAGATATTAAGTTTTTCTGGTGCGACCGAAGGCATTGTCTCAGCCATCTTTAGCAAGGGCCTGTCGCCCTCGGCGATCCTAGCTGGCATGCTTTTGTTGCTAATTTTCCTGGGTATCTTTGTCGATCAGGTGAGCATGATGCTCATCACTTTGCCGGTCTTCATGCCGATCGTGCAACGTCTGGACATCGATCTCATCTGGTTCGGAGTCCTTTATCTGATCTGTATGCAGCTCGGGCTTCTGTTGCCGCCACACGGCCTCCTGCTAATGACGATGAAGGGCGTGGCGCCGCCGCAGGTCACCATGGGCGACATCTTCCGAGCCGTCGTGCCCTATATTTTCATGAGCCTGCTGCTGCTTGTCCTCGTGATCGCTTTCCCGGCCGTCGCCACATGGTTGCCAGCTCTCCTCGGCTAAAGATTCTTCTCGCTCTCGGTTGGGTGAAGGTTGTGCGTACCGAAAACCTCATCCGGCGATGACTATGGTTTTGGCCGGATAAAATTCCCTGTTCTTGCGCCGGAATTCCCTGCTCTGCTGAAATAATTCCCTGTTCTGTTGCGCAGGGAATTTCGTTGCAAGCATTTGAATTTGCTCGCGTGTCAGCCTTCAACAAATTGTTGGGTGCCACCGCAGCAAACAGCATCTCTATTCGATCACCTCGTCGGCGCGCAGCAGGAACGCTTCAGCAATGGTCAGCCCGAGCGCTTTCGCGGTCGTGAGGTTGACAATGAGATCGAACTTGACCGGCTGCTCGACTGGAAGATCTGCCGGCTTCGCGCCGCGTAGAATTTTGTCGACGTAATCGCCAGCGCGCCGAAAAAGGTCCGGGAAGTTCGGTCCGTAGGACATCAGACCTCCTTCCCGGACGTATTCACGAAACGCATACATCGTCGGCAGTTTCTCACTGACCGCCATCGTATTGATACGAGCTGTGTGCGTGGTGATGAGCGGATCGGTGCAAACATAAAGACCATCCACACGACCGGCGAGTGCTTCGATGCCGGGGACGATGTCTTCTGTTTTCTTGATTTCGAGTTTGGTGACTTCAATGCCAATCTTGGCCGCCGCCACCTGAACTTCGTCCATCTCCAACGTGACGTTAGGGGAGTTGACATTGCCCATGATAGCCACTCGTCGGAGACGGGGAACAACGTCGTGCAACAAAACGAGCCGGCTGCCGGCAAGATCGGTCTGCTGGTTCGACAGGCCCGTCACATTGCCGCCGGGGCGCGCGAGACTGGCGACCAACCTCGTGCCGATCGGGTCACCCGCTGCCGCAAACACGATCGGAATCACCGAAGTGACTTTCTTGGCCGCGATGACAGCCGGAGTACCCGCCGTGACGATGACATCGACATTGAGGCGAACAAATTCGGCCACTAACTCGGCATAGCGGTCCGCGCGCCCTTCCGCCCAGCGATATTCGATGGCGATGTTGCGACCGTCGATCCAGCCGAGCTCGCGCAGACGCTGGACAAAAGCGGCGACGAATGCGCTCCAGACTAAAGGCGTGGTCGCGCCCAGGAATCCGACGGTCGGCAGTTTGCTTTGCGCGCCCGCCGAAAGCGGCGTGACCATAGGCACTACCGCCGCTCCGCACAGCAACGCCATGAAATCGCGCCGGCGCAGATACCCGACTTCCCAGTGGGGAAGCGTTGGCGCGGTTAACTGGGGCTTGCAGCCTCGCACAGCACCCTCCTCCCGTCGGCCTTCGTGCGCATACCTCCCCCAAGCCGGAAGGTCATTCGAAAATATAGCCCTCCGTTACCGGATCGTCTCGGCGCGGCCGCGGATTCGTTTGGGAATGGCCAGGCCGAGCGCGTGGGCGGTGGTCAGGTTGACGACGAGTTCACACTTCTTCTGCAGCTTGACAGGAATATCGGCCGGCTTGGTCCCGTGCAGAATCTTGTCGACCAGATCCGCCGCACGCGAAAACAGCTCCCTGAAGTCCGGTCCGTATGACATCAGGCCTCCCGCTTCGACATAGTCCCGAAACGCATGCATCGTTGGCAGTCTCGCGCTCGCCGCCAAGGTGTTTATGCTGATCCTATGGTGGGTGATGAGCGGGTCAGTGCAAACATAAAGTGCGTCCGCGTTGCCCTTAAGTCGCTTGATGGCAGGCGCGATCTGTGCCGATTTTCGGGTGTCGCATATGACGGTTTCGATTTTAAGCCTGCGTGCCCTACTTTGAACCCGATCCATCTCCAACCGGACGTTGTGACTGCCGCGATTACCGAGTATCGCCAGGCGCTGCAGATCGGGAACAACCGCGCGCAACAGGTCGAACCGTGCGCGGGCAAGACCGGTTTGCCCATTCGACAGGCCAGTAATGTTGCGGCCGGGGCGCGCGAGACTGGCGACCAACCTCGTGCCGACTGGGTCCCCCGCCGCCGCAAAAACGATCGGGATCGCCGCGGTTGAATCCCTGGCGGCAATGGTCGGTGCAGTTCCCGACGTGACGATGACATCGACCTTGTCGCGGACAAAGCCTTCCGCGATCCTGGCATAGCGTTCCTGCCGTCCCTCAGCCCACCGATAATCGATGACGATATTGCTGCCGTTGATCCAGCCGAGTTCGCGCAAACGGTACTCAAAAGCTGCGACGAAAGCGCTCCAGACTGTATGCGTAGTGGCGCCCAAGAAACCGATAGTCGCCGGCCGAACCCAACTGTGATGCATGGTAAAAGCGCGCGATGTCATGTTGCCTCTCCAACGACTGCAGCCCTCGCGGCCTCGCGCCGGAGGATTGAAAAATCTGCCAATCATCAAGG
>Ga0209048_10002414_pt1 | contig 18561 bp, 13 predicted proteins | sample FrelakmetCRP12CR_FD_187146 | JGI IMG/M metagenome (GOLD analysis project Ga0209048, IMG submission 187146) | Freshwater lake sediment microbial communities from the University of Notre Dame, USA, for methane emissions studies - CRP12 CR (SPAdes)... | ecosystem: Environmental > Aquatic >... | reverse complement strand
GGTTCATCGCCGTTTCGAGGGCCGATGAACCCGCACCGTCCTCCCAGTACGGTGTCCAGTCACCGCGAAACCGCGGAATTCGATCGCCGTAGCGTTGCTCAAATGCCCGGAAGGCCGTGCTTGTCGAGGAAATGATGAACTTCGGCCATGTATATTTCGTGTTCCATTCTTTGATGAATCCGCAGATCGCGGAATCCGGGTTTAGGGCTTTTTTCGCCAAGCTGAAAAAACGTCGGATTGTCGAAACTCTAGCCGCCTTCATCGGCGGCGGGTGGCTTCTTGTCGAGGTCGTTGAGCGGCTCCTGGTCGGCCATTACAAATTCCCCGAAGAAACGATCGACCTGACGGTCGTTTCGGTTATCGGAGCCCTGCTCGCGACCCTCGTTTGGCGCTGGTTCCGGAGCACGGAGAAGCGGCCGGGAAATGTCAAGATTGAGGTTCTACTGGTTCCCCTGATAATCCTAGCCACAGTGGCCATAGACCTGAACCTTGTCCTCCAAATCGCGGGCCTCCCGGGCAAGACGCTGTTGATAGGGATCGCCGCCCTATGTCTGGGGATCGTCTGGGTGATTCTCAAGCTGTCGCAATGGGCGTCGGCCATGCCCGAATCGAGGAAAAAGGAGATCGAGGTATCGGAGCTATCCGCGGTGAGGCCCGAAAAATCCATCGTGGTGCTACCCTTTACGGACTTGAGCCCGCAGAAAGACCAGGACTACTTCTGCGATGGCATGACCGAAGAAATCATCACAGACCTCTCCCGTGTCCGCGATCTCCTGGTCATCTCAAGAAACTCAGCCATGACCTTTAGGGGGACTCAGAAGAAGACCGGCGAAATCGCAAAAGAGGTCAAAGTCCGATATGTTCTTGAGGGAAGTGTCCGAAAGGCCGGAAATGATCTTCGGATTACAGCGCAGATGATTGACGCGATGAACGATTCTCACGTCTGGGCTGAGAAATACACGGGTACGCTCGACGACGTGTTCGATATCCAGGAGAAGGTCTCCCGCTCCATCGTCAATGCCCTCAAGGTGAAGCTCGAGCCAGAAGAAAGCCGCAGGATGTCTGAGAGACTTATTGACAACCTTGCCGCGTATGATTGCTATCTCAAGGCCTACGCAGAGATACTGGAGATGACAGAAGACGGCTTGAATCGCGGTGTCCGGCATCTTCAGAATGGCTTGGACATCATGGGAGAAAATGCCCTCCTTTATTCAGGCCTGGCCTTTGCCCATCTGCAACTCGTCAATATCGGTGCCAAACACGAGGAAGATCTCGAAAAGGCTGAAGAATTCGGGAAAAAAGCGCTGGCCATTGATCCGGAATTTGCAAGAGCTCACGCTGTTCTTGGCTGGATCGCCATGTGGAAGAATCCACGACAAGTTATTCACCACTTTAAGAGTGCCTTATCGATTAGCCCGGATGACTCATTTTCGTTGCAGGGGCTCGCGTGCTGCTATATTCAGCTTAAAGGGAGCATTGCTGCAGCGATTCCGGTCTGTGAGAAGCTCGTCCGGGTCGACCCCCTGAATATGACCACCCAGTGGCTTCAAGGAGGGATCCATTTCTATAGTGGGGAATACGGTCACGCCCTCCCGCCATGGCGTAGATTGTATGACCTGTATCCAGATAACCCCATTGCCCAATTCTATTATGCCATGACCCTGGCCTATCTCGGTCAAATGGATCAAGCCTTCCCCATCATTGATCGTAGCGCAAGCAGTACACCTGAAAACGCATTCACCAAACAGGGCCTCATGTTGAAATATGCGATACTCAAAGACAAAGGTGACGTATTCCGGGAGATGACCCCGGAATTCCAGAAGACCTGCCAACGGGATTGCACCTTTGCCCACCACCTCGCGGGCATATATGCCTTGCTCGGTGACACCAAAGAAGCCCTGGATTGGCTGGACACGGCGGTCAATCGGGGGTTCATCAATTATCCGTTGCTTGCTGAGAAAGACCTCTTCCTCGCCAACATCCGCGGCGAGGAGCGGTTCAAGAAGCTCCTGGAGCGGGTGAAATACGAATGGGAGCATTTTAAGGAGTGAGGATGCTCGGCGAAACGATTGCCCATTACAGGATTCTCAGCAAGCTCGGTGAAGGCGGAATGGGCGTCGTCTACGAAGCCGAGGATACCAAGCTCAAGCGGACTATCGCCCTCAAATTCTTGCCGCCCGAGCTGACCAAAGATCCGCAGGCCAAGGCTCGTTTCATCCAAGAAGCTCAAGCCGCAGCAGCCCTGGACCACCCGAACATCTGCGCCGTCTATGAGATCGGCGAGGCCGGAGGCACGACGTATATCGCTATGCCCTGCGTCAAAGGCCAGAGCCTGAAGGATAGGATCGTAGCCGGGCCTTTATCTTTAGAGGAGACCCTGGACATCGCCGGCCAGGTCGCCGAAGGGCTCAAAGAAGCCCACCAAAAAGGCATCATCCACCGGGACATCAAGCCCGCGAACATCATGCTGACGGAAAAGGGCCAGGCGAAGATCATGGACTTCGGGCTGGCCAAGCTCGCTTCAGCCGCCGATGTCACCAAGACCCTGGCAGTCACCGGGACTCCCGCTTACATGTCCCCCGAGCAGGCCAAAGGCGAGGCCGTAGACCAGCGCACGGACATCTGGTCGTTCGGGGCGACGTTGTATGAAATGCTCGCCGGGGTGATGCCGTTCGGCAGGAAAAGCGACCAAGCCCTAGTCTATTCGATATTGCATGAGACTCCCGAGCCTCTGACCCGTCTTCGCCCGAACATTCCCCTTCCGCTCGAGCGGCTTGTTCAAAAGGCCCTCGAGAAAGATCGGTCCCTCCGGTACCAGAACATGGCCAAGGTCCTCGAGGACCTCGAAACAGCGCGGATTCCGGGCCTTAGCGCCGCCCAGCCCGAGAAATCGATCATCGTCCTGCCCTTCGAGAATATCAGCGCGGACCCGGAGCAGGATTATTTCTGCGACGGCATGACCGAGGAGCTCATCTCGGACCTGTCCAAGATCCGTTCCCTGCGGGTGATCTCCCGCACGTCATCCATGATCTTCAAAGGGACAAAGAAGGATATCCCGGCCATCGCCCGGGAGGTCCATGTCCGATACGTTCTGGAGGGAAGTGTCCGGAAGGCCGGCAACAACTTGCGGATCACCGCCCAGCTCATCGATGCCTTTAACGACGCCCACCTCTGGGCCGAGAAGTACGGCGGGACCCTGGACGATGTGTTCGATATCCAGGAAAAGGTCTCGCAGTCCATCGTCGATGCCTTGAAGCTCAAACTGACTCCGGAGGAAACCGAGCGCCTGGCCGAACGCCCCATACCGAGCGCTCTGGCCTATGAGTTCTATCTCAAAGCCCGGCAGGAAATCCTCAAGTGGACAGAAGAGGGACTCGGAAAGGCGCTGAGATATCTCCAGAACGGGCTCGAGATCGTCGGAGAGAACGCACTCCTCTACGGGGGCATGGCCTACGTTCATTTCCAATATTTCAATCTCGGACTCAAGGGAGAGGGAGACAGCCGGAAGCAGGCCGAGGACTACGTCCTCAAGGCCTTCGCTTTGGATCCGGAGTGTTCCATCGCCAACTTCGTCCAAGGGAATCTCATCGCTTGCCATCATCATAAAGAGGGCATCGCGTATTTCAAGCGCGTCCTGGAAAAGAATCCCCATGATTTTGATACTTTGTTTTTCCTCAGTTGTCTGCTCGGGACACTGGGCCGGACGCGCGCCGTCATCCCTTTCGAAAAAATGACCATCAAGATCGACCCGCTCAATGCCCTGGCCCATGTTCATTCCGGATTCAACAGGATGTGGGATGGACAATATGCCCTCGCTCTCGAAAGGCTGGGCAACCTCCATCGATCGTTTCCCGAGGATCTGATGACGAAATGGAGCTACGGCCTGAGCCTCGCCTATATGGGCCAAAAAGAGGAGGCTGGGTCAATCTTCGAGGAAGTGGCCCGGGAACAGCCGGGGAGCCTCTTCGCATGCCTGGGCCTGTCGTTCAAGTGCGCTTTAGAGGGAAAAAGGTCCGAAACGCTGGCCATGCTCGACTCGAACACAAACCTTCAGAACCCATGGGATTTTCAATCCACTTATTGGAAGACCGAGTGCTTGGCCTTGATCGGCGAAAAAGAAAGGGCCCTCGACTGTTTGGAGCAGGACGTCGACCTCGGCATGAGCAATTACCCCCTCATGAGCGAGCTTGACCCCTTCCTTGCCAACATCCGCGGAGAAGCGCGGTTCAAAAAGCTCATGGATCGGGTGAAGTACGAGTGGGAGCATTTTGAGGAGTAGACCATAACGGTATGGCCTCTGGCAGGACGCCGACCCGGGGCTTCCTGAAGTCGAGGACGCCAAAACGCGGCTGGCCGGGCTGAAGAGCAACTGATACCCGTACTCCAGAGATGAAGGCCCTCTCGGAACCGTCCATGAGCACAATTTTGAGCACATCATCTGGAAACGAACTCACAAACCGTTAATATTCCATCAATTGAAAAGGCGGCCCAGCTGCCTTCTAAGCAGCGGGTCGGGGGTTCGATTCCCTCCAGGCGCGCCACATTTTTCCCCCGAATAATCCCCGCTCCCTGCCGGCCCGCCTTGACGGTTTCCCCCCAGCTTCAATAGACTGCGGCCCGGGCGCAGCCGTCCCCCGCAGCTCGCCCTCCCGCCCCGAGAGAGGCCAGAATCCTCATCGCCGGGGGTGAGACAAAAATTGTAAATTTCACCCCGCCAATGCTCACCCCTGGTGATTGACGGAAAATGGCGTCCGGCGGAAACTAGGCACTGTCGAAGCCAAGAATATGTCCCCGACAAAAATCGGATCGCCCAGAGAAAAAATGGCGTGGCTAACGTTCGTAACAATGGGGCCTTCAGGGGACTAAAAGGATTGACAGGAGTTGTCAATAACTTTGGAACTGGATAATTAAAATGGCATCCAACCTTGGCGAGCTTCTGTTAAGAGAAAAGATCATCTCGACCGATCAGTTGCAGGCCGCCCTGGACTTTCAGAAGAAGAACAGCCTGCCCGTCGGGACGTCATTGGTTCAGCTCGGGTACATATCGGAAGAGGAGATCGCCCAGGCCCTCAGCCGTCAGCTCGGCTATCCCTACATCGACCTCGACCAGTTTGAGGTCTATCCGGAAGTCATCAACCTCATCCCCAACGACGTGGCCAAAAAATACGTGGTCATGCCGATCCACCGGATCCGGTCGTTCCTGACCCTGGCCATGGTCGACCCGACGGACCTCGAGGTCATCGAGGACATCCGCTTTCGGACAGGGCTCAGCATCCAGCCCGTCATCGCCTCCGAATCCGGCGTCATGAACGCCATCAACAAGTACTATGGGTCGGCCGACGCCATCAGGGTCAAGAAGATCGTCGAAGACATCGAGCTGGCCGATGAGGGCCGGATCAATATCGTCGAGGTGGAACCCGAGGAGAGCGACCTCCATGAGCTGGAGGCTGAAGCCGAAGAGGCGCCCATCATCAAGCTCGTCAACCAGACCTTTATCGATGCCGTCCGGCGGGGCGCGAGCGATGTCCACTTCGAGCCGTACGAGACGACGTTCCGCATCCGCTACAGGATTGACGGCGACCTTTACGAGATCGTGAACCTGCCGCTCAAGTTCAAGAACCCGGTCGTGTCTCGCATCAAGATCCTGTCGAACATGGACATCGCCGAGAAACGGCTTCCCCAGGACGGCCGGATCAAGATGCGGGTCAAGCTCGAGAACGGCAAGAAAAAAGAAGTCGATATGCGCGTTTCCTCTCTGCCGACCATGTGGGGAGAGAAGGTCGTGTCCCGAATCCTGGACAAGGAGATGCTCCGGCTCGACCTGACCCAGCTCGGCTTCGAGGAGGAGTCCCTGGCCCTCTTCCAGGACGCCATCCACAGACCCTGGGGCATCGTCCTGGTGTCGGGACCGACCGGAAGCGGCAAGACGAACACGCTGTACTCGGCCGTCTCGACCATCAATTCGCTGGACATGAACATCATGACGGCCGAAGACCCCGTCGAATTCAACATCCAGGGCATCAACCAGGTGCCCGTCCGGGACGAGATCGGGCTCACGTTCGCCTCCTGCCTGAGAACGTTCCTGCGGCAGGACCCCGACATCATGCTCGTCGGCGAAATGCGCGACCAAGAAACCGTGGACATCGCGATCAAGGCCGCCCTGACCGGCCACCTGGTCTTCTCGACCATCCACACGAACGACGCGGCCAGCACGATCGTCCGGCTCGTCAATATGAACATCGAGCCGTTCCTGATCGCCGACTCTCTCATCCTGATCGTGGCCCAACGGCTCATCCGCCGCGTGTGCAAAAAATGTGCCCAGCCCCACAGCCTCCCTGAGGCCGCCCTGCTCGAGATGGGTTTCAAAAAGGATGAGGTCAAGGGGCTGCATATCATGCGCCCCAAGGGGTGCGACGCCTGCAACAAGACCGGCTATAAGGGCCGCACGGCCCTGTTCGAGGTGATGAAGATCGACGAGGACATCCGGGAGATGATCCTCTCCCGGGCCCAGTCGCGGCAGATCAAGAAGAAGGCGATCGAGAAGGGGATGCTGACCTTGCGAACGAGTGGTCTGGCCAAGATCAAGCTCGGCATCACCTCGGTCGAAGAGGTCCTGCGAGAGACGGTCCGGGACGAATAAGGGAACATCCGAGGAGAACACCATGGCAAAAGCAATGTACGAACTCCTGAAGGCGTGCGTCGAGGCCGACGCGAGCGACCTTCACATCACAACCTACATCCCGCCGCGGCTCCGCGTCCACGGGGTGCTCAAGGACATCGACCACCCCGCGCTGACGCCCTCCGAAAGCAAAGAGATCATCTACAGCATCATGACGGACAAGCAGAAGAAGCTCTTCGAGGACAAGTGGGAGCTCGACTTCTCGTTCGGCGTCAAGGAGCTCGGGCGTTTCCGGGCCAACGTCTTCATGCAGAAGGGGGCGGTGGCCGGGGCCTTCCGGAGGTTCCTGCCGACGATGTGGAGCTTCGCCCAGCTCGGGATCCCGCAGCGGATCCAGCAGCTCTGCTACCTGCCCCGGGGCCTGGTCCTCGTCACCGGGCCCACCGGTTGCGGCAAGTCGACCAGCCTGGCTTGCATGATCGAGCATATCAACCACGAGCGGGGGGTCCATATCGTGACCATCGAGGACCCCATCGAGTATTACTTCACACCGAAAAAGTCCATCATCAACCAGCGCGAGCTCTTTGCGGACACCCAGTCGTACGGCAACGCCCTGCGATCGGTCCTCCGCGAGGACCCGGACGTCGTCCTCGTCGGCGAGATGAGGGACCTCGAGACGGTCGAGGCCACCCTCCGCGTCGCGGAGACGGGCCACCTGACGTTCTCGACCCTCCATACGAACTCGGCCGTGGAATCCATCAACCGGATCATCGACATCTTCCCGAGCCAGTATCAAACCCAGATCCGGATCATGCTGTCGATGTCGCTCGAGGCCGTCCTGACCCAGTCCCTGCTGCCGCGGTCGGACGGCAAGGGCCGCGCCCTGGCCATGGAGATCATGATCCCGAATGCGGCCATCCGGAACCTCATCAGGGAAAACAAGATCCACCAGATCTATTCAACCATGCAGATGGGCCAGGAAAAGTTCGGGATGCAGACATACAACCAGTCCCTGGCCAACCTGTATTTCCGCAAACTCATCACCCTCGACGTGGCGATGAGCGTCACGTCGTTCCCCGAGGAGCTGACCGATATCATCCAGCGCCGGGAGGGGACCCGGCTGCCCGCCGCGGGCGCGGCGGGGTCCTCGAGGAAATAGGAAGAAGTCCGAAAAAGGCGAGGTGAACAATGCCAACCTATGCTTGGAAAGGGAAAAACCGTTACGGGGACGTCGTGGGCGGCGAGCGTGTCGCGGCCTCGACGGACGAGCTGGCCCGGTACCTCCAAAAAGACCAGATCACCGTCACCAGCATCTCTCCCGTCAAGAAAGGGCTCCAGATCCCGTTCCTTAAAAGGGAAAAGGTCAGGCTCAAAGAGCTGGCCGTCTACAGCCGCCAGCTCTCCGTCCTTATCGACGCCGAGCTTCCCCTGATCCAGAGCCTGAGCATCCTTGAGGAGCAGCAGAAGAACAAGTACTTCCGGACGGTCATCCGGACGATCAAGGAAGACGTCGAGGCGGGCTCGACGCTGAACCAGGCCAAGAGGAAGCACCCCAAGGTGTTTGACGACCTTTACTGCAACCTCGTGGCCTCGGGCGAGCAGAGCGGCTCCCTGGACATCATGCTCCGCCGGCTGGCCGAGTACATCGAAAGGACCGTCAAGTTGAGGGCCCAAGTCCGGCAGGCGATGATCTATCCCGTGGCGATCGTCATTTTCGCGGTCGTCGTGACCATCTTCCTTCTCTGGAAAGTCATCCCGGTCTTCGCCTCGATTTTCCGGGACCTCGGCGCCGAACTCCCGCTCCTGACGGCGGTCATCATCAAGCTGAGCAACTTCGTTTCCAAGAACATCATCTTCGTCTTCCTGGGTCTGGTCGGCCTTTTCTTCGCCTTCCGTTTTTACCGGAACACGACCCAGGGCCGCTGGACGACAGACCGGCTGGTCCTGAGGATCCCCCTCTTCGGCCCGCTCCTTCACAAGGTGGCCATGACCCGCGTCACCCGGACCCTGAGCACGCTCATCTCCGGCGGTGTCCCCATGCTCGAGGCCCTCAAGATCACGTCCTCGACGGCCGGCAACGTGACGCTCGAGAAGGAAATCCTCGACGCCCGGAAGCTGGTGTCGGAAGGCAAGACCCTGAACGAGGGGTTCCGGGAATCCGGCCGTTTTCCGCTGATGATGCTCCAAATGATCAACGTCGGGGAGGCGACCGGGACGCTCGACGAGATGCTGGGCAAATTGGCGAACTTCTACGACGAAGAGGTCGAGACCAGCGTCGCCGCCCTCCTATCCATCCTGGAACCGATCATGCTCATATTCGTCGGCGGCATTGTCGGCAGTCTCGTCGTTTCCATGTACCTGCCGATCTTCAGCCTGATTTCGAAGTTCTAGGGCCCGCAGCGCAGCGGCCGGTGAGCCGGAACGCGCGAGAGCCCGGAAGGGAATATCGGAGAGCAACGAGGGACTCTGTTATGAAGGAACAGGTCGACCGCAAGAACATCCTCTGGATGATCATTTTCCGCGGCCTCATCGTCACCCTCCTTCTGCTCCTGGCCCTGGCCATCGAGTATTCGGCGTCCTTCAGCTTCTCGTTCATCCCCTTCATGGAGATCATCCTGGCGGCCTACCTGCTGTCGGCCGTCTATTTTCTTTTCTATTATTGGGGACGGTTTCTGGCGGCGCAGGCGTATGTCCAGCTCCTCGCGGACCTCCTCCTGATAACGGCCTTGGTTTATGCCACGGGCGGGATCGCCAGCTCGGCGTACTTCCTGTACGTCTTCCCGATCATGGGGGCCGGGCTCGTCCTTTCCAACCGGGCGTCCTACCTGACCGCGAGCCTGGCGGCCATCCTCTTCGGCGGGCTGGTGGATATGCTGTATCTGGGCCTCGTCCCGCTCGCCGGCGGCAACCCGGCGGGGGGGATGTCTCTCGGTTCCGTCCTTTACCTGATTTTCGTGCCCTGGAGCGCTTTTTTCCTCATCGCCTTCCTGACGAACTCTCTGGCCGGGAGACTCCGGAAAACGCGCCAAGCCCTCCACGAAGCCGAGCGGGAACTCCTCGTCCGCGAACGTCTGTCCGAGGCCGGACGGATCTCGGCCATGATGGCCCATGAGATCCGCAATCCCCTGGCCGCCATCTCGGGGTCCGTCCAGGTCCTGAAAAAAGAACTTCCCCTCAGTCCTGAGCAGCGGGAGCTCATGGATATCGTCCTCAAGGAATCCAACCGGGTTTCCCAGACCCTCGGTCAGTTCCTGGATTTCGCGCTGCCGACCAAGCAGGTTTTTTCCGTCATCAGTCTTCCCGACATTCTCGACGAGACGCTCAAGATCCTGAGGGGCGGCGGCGAGCTCAACGGCCAGGTAGTCGTCCAGGGCAATTTCATGTCGTCGGGGCTCCACTACTACGGGAGCCAGGGCCAGTTCAAGCAGGTCTTCTGGAACATCATCAAGAACGCCGTCCGGGCGATGCCGGGCGGCGGCATCCTGACGATCGATTTCGTCGCGCCGCACAAGGACGAGATCGAGCTCCGGTTCTCCGATAGCGGGAGAGGCATGACCGCGGAGGACAAAGAGCATCTGTTCGAGCCCTACCATTCGGGGTTCGAGGGCGGGCGGGGGCTGGGTCTGGCCGTCGTCCGGAGGATCGTGGACGACTACGACGGGCGGATCGACATCCGCTCGGAACTGAACCAGGGGACCGAGGTGGTCATCACCCTCCCGGTCCGTGAATCTCCTGCGAGTTAAGGCGACGAACATGGAAAACGTAATCATCATCGACGACGAAAAGAGCCTTCTCGACCTCCTCTCGGTCGTATTCAAGAAGGAAGGTTACGGGGTCCGGACCGCCCAGTCGGCGGCGAAGGCCTACGAGATCATCGACAAGGAAGACATCGACATGGTCGTGACGGACATCAAGATGCCGGAAACAGACGGCATGGACGTCCTCCGGCACGTCCGCGAGACCCGGCCCGACGTGCCGGTCGTCATGATCACCGCCTACGGCAGCATCAACCAGGCCGTCGAAACGCTCAAGGCCGGCGCCCTGGACTACGTGGTCAAGCCGTTCGACGTCGAGGAACTGAAGATCATCGTCGCCCGGGGCCTGGCCGAACGCCGGCTCAAACAGGAGAACGTCCGCCTCAAGCGGGACCTCAAGGAACGGTACAGTTTCGAGAACATGATCGGCAAGAGCCGGTCCATGCAGGAGATCTATACCCTGATCGAGAAGGTGGCCGGCACCGATTCGACCGTCCTGGTCACGGGCGAGAGCGGGACAGGCAAAGAAATGGCCGCCCGGGCCATCCATTTCCAGGGCGGACGGCACGACCAGCAGTTCGTTTCCATCAATTGCGCCGCGCTGCCGGAGAACCTCCTCGAGAGCGAGCTTTTCGGGCACACCAAGGGATCGTTCACCGGGGCGGTGGCCGACAAGAAAGGCATGTTCGAGGTCGCCCAGCGGGGGACGCTCTTCCTCGACGAGGTGGGCGAGATGTCGCCCTGGACCCAGGTCAAGCTTCTCCGCGCGCTCCAGGAGCGGAAGGTCAGGCGGGTGGGGGGGACGGAGGAGATCGCGGTGGACGTCCGGATCATCGCCGCCACCAACCTGGACCTCAAGAAGAGGATCCAGGAAGGGAAGTTCCGCGAAGAGCTCTTCTACCGCCTGAACGTCATCTCGTTCGACATGCCGCCCCTCCGGAAGAGGACCGAGGACATTCCGCTGCTGGTGGCCCATTTCCTCCAGAAGTACTGCGACAGGCTCGCCAAAAAGCCCAAGCGATTCACGCCTGACGTCATCGGGCTGCTCGAGGCCTACGCCTGGCCGGGAAACATCCGCGAGCTTGAAAACGTCATCGAGCGGATCGTGGCTATTGAAGACCGGGAGACCGTGACGGTGGGCTGCCTGCCCAAGGAGATCCTCTCGCCTCAGAAGAATAAACACGACACCCAGTATTTTTTCGAGCCGGGTTTCAACCTGACGGTTTACCTCGACGACGTGGCCAAGAACTATGTGAGCCAGGCCCTCATGGCCACGGGCGGGAGCATCCAGAAGGCGGCCCCGCTCCTCGGCATCAGCTACCGGACCATGCGCTATCTGATCGGGAAGTTCAACCTGAATAGGGCGCGGAAGAACGATAAGAAGGCCGCCTCCGAGGAAAGAATTCAAAACTGATGGGCAATAAATGTCATTAAACGACAATTATCGGCTACCTTTGGGCTTTGAGTGTTCGGAATTAAACAATGTAATTATATTAAAATCATTAACTTGCAAATTTATTGCCAGTTGGCACGGTAATTGCTTTATATAAGGCGTTGACCAAGTAAGCAAACCTTGACTGAGAAAATCAGCAAGGAATAAGGAGGTTCTAAAATGCTTAAAAAGATGAGAGGATTCACCCTCATCGAGCTGCTGATCGTCGTCGCGATCATCGGCATCCTGGCCGCCCTGCTTATCCCGAACGCCCTGGAAGCCATCCAGAAGGCCAAGCAGAAATCGTCCATGAAGGAAATCATGTCCATCTCCACCGCCGCGGCCGACTACATCACCGACCATGGCGACTGGGCTCTGGTCGCCCAGAATGGGGACCTCGTTGCAGCTAGTGGGATCGTGCCGGCAATTGCCACGTTCTACCTGAAGATCTGCCCCATCAATGATCCCTGGAACAGCCCATACAAAGTGTACTGCGGGCAGGCCGCTGTGACGGGCATCCTTTCGGGCGCTGACTCCAATGACATCGGTGCCGACGACTTTGCTGTGCAGTCGTGGGGTCGTGACAAGGCCGCTGGACCCCTTCAAGCATCGACCTACAACACGGGAACTCCGGAAGCCGGCTTTTACAACGTCAGCAAGATGTCCGACTTCAACAACGACCTGGTGTGCTGGAACGGCAACTGGGTCGTGGGTCCCCGGACGGCCCTGGTCACGGGCAGCTGATCGCCTGACCTGATCCTTTCGTTTTTTCTTGGGGCGGCGGCGACGCCGCCCCCCTTTTTTTTGCCCTCAGGCCATGCCGGATATTCCCTAGGAAGCCGCCCCGGCGTCCTCCTTTTGCCGGAAGAGCAGAGGCCTTCGCCCGCCCGGGGCGCTGCCGTTATGATGGGCATAGGATGCGGATTGAGTTATAATAATGTCCCGATGATGTCCGCGAGCGATATTGCGCCCCTTGTCCGGCGGCTGACCTCCCTTCTTCTTCCCGGGGGCGGAATGCCGTACTATCAGGGAGGCGGGCCTTCGGCGGAGCCGGCCCTCCTGACTCTGGTCGCGCTCTCGGCCTCCGGTGTCCCGGCCGAATCCGGAAAGCCACTGCTCTCCTGGGCATCGGGGCTTCAGAACCCGGACGGCTCGACAGGCCTTAACTCCGTCCACAGGTACCAGGGGTTATGGCTCACGGCTTTATCGGCGATCGTCTTCCAAAGATACGGCCTCAAGGACGCCCGCGACCGCGCCCTGGGCTTCGTCACCTCCCTCAAGTCCGTGACCGTCGCCAACGACCCCAATGTCCGGCAGGACAACACCATCGCCGGCTGGCCTTGGGTCCCCGGGACCTTCGGCTGGGTGGAACCGACGGCCTGGTCCGTCGTCGCCCTGAATGTTTGCGGGCTGGGCCTCCATCCCAGGGCCCTCGAAGGCCGCAGGTTCCTGCTGGACCGCCAGATCCCTTCGGGCGGCTGGAACTATGGGAACCCCGGGCTGAACGACCGGGAGCTTCTGCCTTTCTGGGACACGACCGGGCTGGCGCTCCTGGCCCTCCGCGGTCGAACCGACATGGGCCGGGTACAGGCGAGCCTTGACCTTCTCCAAAAAAACCAGGAAAAGATCGAGTCGCCGTGCGGGCTGGCCTGGGCGGCGCTCGGCCTCGAGAGCTACGGAAGAGACGCCGCCCGGCTGAAGGAGAGGCTCTTCGGAGTCATGAAGGCCCTGCCCGGTGACACGCTCAACGCGGCCCATTTTGCCGCCGGGCTGATCGCCTTGTCGGGCCGGAAGGTGTTCATCTCATGAAAAGGCGCGATTTCCTGAGAGGAGCGGCCGCCCTGGCCCCTGCTGCGGCCCTCGGCAGTCTGGCCCGCGCAAGCCAGCTGACCCCGGCGCCGTGCCCGGTGACCCTGCTGCCCATGCCCGGTTACGGAAGGGACATGGAAAAGGAAGTCGCCGCCGTCATGTCCGCCGACGGGCTTGTCCTCAAGGGGAAAAAGGTCCTTCTCAAACCGAACTTTGTCGAGACTCACCCGGAACGCCCCATCAACACGAACCCCGCCGTCATCGCCCATGTCGCGCACGCATGCCTGCGGCTGGGGGCGGCCCAGGTCATCGTCGGGGAAGCCTCGGGGCATCGCCGCGATCCCTGGTTCTCGGTTCTGAACCCTGGGCTCAGGGCCATCCTGGACAGGAAGGTCAAGTGCCTGGATCTCAACCACGGCGACGCGGCCGTCGTCCCCAACCGGGGCGGCCTGACCCGTCTTCCGTCGTTCTATCTGGCCGGGCCCGTAGAACGACGCCGACGTCCTGATCAGCCTCCCGAAGATGAAGACTCACCATGGAATGGGTGTGACGTTGTGCCTGAAAAACCTCTTCGGCACCCTTCCCGGGATTTACTACGGCTGGCCCAAGAACCTGCTCCACTTCAACGGGATCAAGGAGTCGATCCTTGACCTCGCGCGGACGGTCAAGGTTCATTACAACATCATCGACGGCGTCGTCGGGATGGAAGGGGACGGCCCGATCATGGGTAAGGCGAAACCTGTCGGGGTTCTCGTCCTGAGTCCCTTTTCCCTGGCCGCCGACGCGACGGCCGCCCGGATCATGGGTTTCGACCCCCGGAAGATCCTCTATCTCGTTCAGGCCGGACGGTTTCTTCCCGGCCTAAGGCCGGAGGACATTTCCCTCAGGGGAGAAAACCCGCGCAGGTTTGCGACGCAGTTCGACTGCCTGGACGATTTCAAGGGGATGCGGGGCGGACCCTTCTTCTAAAGCGGGCCCGGCCGGCGAGCGCTCCGGCCAGAAGAAGCAAGGCCGTGGCCAAGCTGACCGCCGCCCCCCAGATAAAGCTCCCCGGAAGGTACCTCAGGACGATCTCGTGCTTTCCGGCCGGAACCAAGATCCCCTTGGCGAAGAGGTTGACTTCAAAGACACGGGTTCTTCGGCCGTCAATCCAGGCCCGCCAGCCGCGAGCGCAGTTGCCGGGGAAAACCGCCACGCCTTCGCGAGAGAGTTCCGCCGAATACCAGCCCCGGCCCTGGATTACGTTTCGGACCGAGAGCCCGGTGGGCCCGGCCGGAGATTCGGAGGCGGTCCCGGGCCTCCCGGCAAGAGGGAGATCCTCCTCGGTAAGGGCGGTCCGCCACGGATCGAAATCGCCGCTCGTGAAAATCCTGAGCTTTTCCTCGGGCGTCACCGCGCGACGCGTGGAGAAGACCGCATAGGGGCCACGCGGATGGGCCGGGATGCTCTCGGCAAAAACGGGGAAGCCCTCGACCTGGAGGCGCCGGGCCGTTTCCTTGGAAAACTTCGGGCTGTCGCTGAGGAAATAGTCGCAGCCCAGGTATTGCAGGATCTTGAGCTGGCTCTCGGCTGGGAGTTTCTTGGCCTCCTGCATCAACTCCATATACCGTTTCGGATACGTTCCGTAGAAATCGTTGTTGAACACATACCTGACACCGTCGCTCATGGCGCTTAAGGGGTAGAGGGTGCCGCGGTAGTAGGCGAGGAACCTGACGTTGCTGCCGCTTTTCTCCCTGCGGTCGAGGAAGTAATCCTCCGCCCTGTAGACGGTTACCGGGGGCTTCAAGTCGTTCATGATCGGGGGCTTGTCGAAAAAGGAGGCCGGGACCGTAGGATTGATGCCGCGGTTGTGGTAGACGGGGTCGATGACAGCCAGGGCGATGAGCGTCCAGCCGAGGGCCGTGCGCCGCGTCCCCGCTGCGTAGAGGGCCCAGAAGAGAGCGGCGTAAGCGGCCAGGATGATGAGGCCCGTCTCGATGGACCGGCTGAACTCGCGGAGGGAAGAGTCCTTCTCAATCACCATGAGGGCGTTGATAAGGGCCAGAATCCGGGCCTTGAAAACCAGGAAAACGGCCAGTGCCAGGCTTGCCGTGACCAATAAGGTTTTAACGGTCCTTTTCCCCGGGGCGCGTCCAGCCGTCACCGCGTCGAGGCCTAGCCCCGCCAGGATCGACAGGCAAAACACGGAACCAAGGAAGAACTTGACGGGATAGCGGATGGAAGAGAGGAACGGCGTAAAACGATAAAGAAAAAAGAAGGGAGAATAGCGGCCGCAGGCCAGGAGGAAAAAGATGCCGGCTGCCGCGAGGAGGACCTTCTGCCTCCGGTCCCATGGGCGGCCCAGCCCGAAAAGAAAAAGGAGCAGGGCGCCGAATCCCATGTAGAGACTGTAATAAAGGGGAAAATGCCTGTCGAAAAGATGCCAGCCCCAGTAATCGCTGTGGCCGGGCTCCCGGTCGTTTCCGAGGATGTCGGGGAAGGAGAGGTTGGGGAGCTGGAGAAGCTCGAGCGGCCAATCTATGGATTGGGACTCCCGCCCCGTCTGGGCCAGCAGTTCCATGGACGGCACGAGTTGCGCCGCGGAAAGGAGTACGGCCAGAATGAGCGGGAGGGCCGCTGTGGCCAACCGCTTCTTCCAATCCCCGGACACCAGGAACAACTGGGCCGCGGCCAGAAGAGCCGTCAGGACGATGACCTCCGGCGAGCCGGCCAAAATGAGCAGGGCCCAGAGGATCGTGAGCGGGACAAGCCGCCGCGGGGCGCTCGCGGACGCCGTCGCGCGCTTGAGCAGGAGCAGGACCCAGGGCATCCAGGCCAGGGCTGCGATGTGGTTATAGAACTCGAATGAGGACAGGTACATGCCGCTCAGGGCGAAGAGGGTCGCGCCGAGGAACGCGGATTTCTCCGACAGGGCATAGGACTTGCAGAGTCGATAGAGCCCGATCCAGCCGAGGACGGCATGGATGAAGCAATAGAGCTTGAAGGCCGTGAAAAGAGGCAGGACGAGATAAAGCAGGGTGGCCGGATAGAAAAGGGCGTTTTTGGGGTTGGCCAGGAACGGCTGGCCATTTCCGTACGCATCCGTCCAGAGGGCGAAGTTCCCCTCCTTGAGGAGGCTCACGGTCAGCTTGCGGGCGGGGATCTCGACCACGGTCGTGTCGCGCTCGAACAAGACCCGGCTGGTAAAAAAGAATTCCTTGAAGGTGAGCAGAAACAAGAGGAGGAAGAGAAAAAAGAAAAGCAGGTCCCTTTTCCCATCCGGGGCCGGCGCTCTGTGATCCGACAGCACTGGCCTCATAACTATCAGAAATCGGGATTTTTCTCAACCTTTGATTTCTGGCCGGCCCTTTCATTATACTGGGCGGAGACAGATGCCAACGAACACGCCGGGACCGCCAATGACGCCCGACCGGAAGAAGAGGGCTCTCATCGCGGCCGGTCTCCTCGCCCTCGCCTTGATCCCGATCCTCCTGGTGCCGTTCCCCCCCTCGACCGACCTTCCCCAGCACATCGCTCAGGTCCGCCTTTTCAAAGAAGCGTTGGCCAACCCGGGAGGGCCATACGTCATCCAGTGGCTTGCTCCGAACAATCTCATCTATGTCTTTCTGCTCGTCTTTTGGGCCGTCCTCCCCGTTGGGTTGATCGCCCCGGCGGCGCTCGCGCTCGTCGTCTTCCTCTGGGCGGCTGCCATCCACGGCCTGGCGGCCGGGAGAGGCCGGAGCTTGGCCGCGGCGGCCGTCGCCTCGTTGCTCATCTTCAACCAGTCCTTCTACTGGGGCTTCCTCAATTTCCTGATGGGCTTCCCGGTCTTCGTCCTCTGGTTTTCGCTCGCGACCGGGGAGCCGCGGCGTCCGTCATGGAAAAATTGGCTGGCGCTGGCGGGGACGTCTTTTCTCCTCTATGCCGGCCACGCCGTATGGTTCGCGGCCGGCGGGCTCTGGATCGTCTTCGGCGGAGTGGTCAAAAAGAATCCAGTCCGGACCGTCCTCCTGCAGCTCACGGCGCTCCTCCCGTGCGGGGTGATCGCCCTTCTGTGGTATCCCTCTCTGGCCGCTTCGCGTGCCACGGCGGGGTTCGACGTCGCGCCGCACTGGTCCCCGGTTTTTGACCGTCTGGCCTCCGTCATGGACGCCGCCTTCGGCGGAATCAGGGGTCCGGCCGAAACAGTCGCTTTCGTCTTTATCCTCTTGTGGGCGGGGCTCTCCGTCTGGCAGAACCGGAACCGCCTCCGGGAGAGCGTGGATCGCGACCTCCTGGCCGCCGCGATCTTCTTCCTAGCCATTGTCGTCGTCGCTCCCGACAAGTTCATGAACACCATCTTTTTTTCCTCGCGCTGGGTCCCCGCGGCCCTGATCTTCCTCCTCCTGGCGCTCCCCGCCCCTTCCCTCCGCCGGCCGTCCCCGAAAACGGTTGCCCTGACCGTCGCCGTCGGCTTTTTCCTGATGACGGCCTTCGTCTGGCGCCGCTACGGCCGGGAGGACCTCGCCGGATTCCGGGACAGCCTGGACCGTATGACGCCATCTTCGCGGGTCTTGGGGCTCGACCTCATCAAGGAGAGCGAATACATCAAGGGCCGGCCTTTTCTCCAGCTTGTCGCCTACGCCCAGGTCCTCAAGGGGTGCGAACCGAACTTTTCCTTCGCCGAGCATTACTCAGGCCTCGTCGCCTATAGGACCCGGAGGGACGTCCGCTGGACTCCCGGGCTCGAATGGTTCGGAGAGAAAGTCAGAAGATCCGATTTCGCCTTCTTCGATTTCGTCCTGGTCAACGGCGAGGAGAAGGACCACAAGACGCTCTCCAAGTTCGCCGAGCTCGCCCCGGTGACCGGGACGGGGAATTGGCGGGTTTATCGCGTGAGGAACTGAAGCTCCACGGACTTACAGCCGGGGGGGTCTCCTGTTGGCTTGAACCCCCGCAGTCATCAAGAGGCTGCCGAGGGCGGCCTC
>Ga0209048_10002413_pt1 | contig 18565 bp, 19 predicted proteins | sample FrelakmetCRP12CR_FD_187146 | JGI IMG/M metagenome (GOLD analysis project Ga0209048, IMG submission 187146) | Freshwater lake sediment microbial communities from the University of Notre Dame, USA, for methane emissions studies - CRP12 CR (SPAdes)... | ecosystem: Environmental > Aquatic >... | reverse complement strand
GCGCTGGCCTTCGTTGCTCGCTTGGCCGAGATCGCTGTGGATATCGGCACTGCGCTTCGCGCCTTGGCCAACGCCAAAATCCACAGCAACGCGGCCCATTCCAGGATTTCAACAGTCTCCTAGAGAACCGGGCGCGAACAAATGCGTGTCATCCCGCACGCGCTTCGCTCGAAACTCCAAACCCCAAACAAGTTTCAATCCACAAATCCTAAACACCTGGGCATTCACTATCTCTTCCTTTGGATTTTGAAGTCTTGGTCTTTGGCAATTATTTGGGATCTGGGTTTTGCGACCTGGGATTTCCGTCGCAGCCGGTATCTCGTTTCCTGTTTGCGCCGTTTCTGCGCCGACGCATCCTGACGCGTGCACTCATTTCGTTATCACGATGGCACCCTGCATTGCGAAGGCGTCGACCTCGAGCGCGTCACGGAGAAATATGGGACGCCACTCTACGTCTACAGTGCCGGGACGATTCTCGATCACTATCGGCGACTCGATTCCGCGCTGGCCGGGACCGATCATCTGATCTGCTACGCCGTCAAAGCGAATTCGAATCGCGCTATTCTCAATCTGCTTTCCCGGGAAGGCGCGGGGTTCGACATCGTTTCTGGCGGCGAACTCTTTCGGGTTCTTGCGGCCGGTGGCGACCCGCAGAAGTGCACCTTCGCCGGGGTCGGCAAGTCGCAGGAGGAGATTGAGTATGCGCTCGACCAGCACGTTCTGAGTTTCAACGTCGAGAGCGAAGCGGAACTCGCGGCCATCGATCGCATCGCACGGAGTAAAGGCGTGCGTGCTCCGGTCGCGTTGCGCGTCAATCCGGATGTCGATGCCGAAACCCACCGCTACATCTCGACCGGCCGGAGCGAGAATAAGTTCGGAATTGCGCTCGATCGCGTGGCCGATGTTTACGAGCGAGCGGCCCGGATGCCGAATATCGCAATCCGAGGCGTGCAGATGCACATCGGTTCACAGATCACCGAAGCCGCACCGTTCGCCGAAGCGATCGCGAAAGTCACGCCGCTCATTTTGCAGCTAAAGGAAATGTTCGCGCTCGAGTTCTTCAGCGTCGGTGGCGGGATTGGAATTGTCTACGAATCGTCGTTTGCCAGCGGCCGCGGCAATTGGTGGAACGAACGAGATCGAGTCACGGCAACGACCACCTTGCCGCTCACGATCCACGATTACGTCGCTGCCATTCTGCCTTTGTTGCGCGCGATCGGACTACGCGTCCTGCTCGAGCCGGGCCGTCTGCTGGTTGGCAACGCCGGCGTGCTTTTGACCTGCGTCCGCTACCTCAAACAAACCGAGCATAAGAAGTTCGTGATCGTCGACGCCGGCATGAACGACCTGATCCGCCCCGCACTTTACCAAAGCTACCACGAAATCGTCCCCGTCCGGGAGCCGCGTGACCCGGCACGGGAGCCAGTCGATGTCGTCGGACCTGTTTGCGAGAGCGCCGATTTCTTTGCCCAGGACCGGCAATTGCCGGCAACAAAGGAAGGCGATCTCCTGGCCCTGATGAGTGCCGGCGCCTATGGCTTCGTCATGGCATCGAATTACAATTCACGACCACTGCCGGCCGAAGTCCTGGTGCAGGGGAACGACTTTTCTCTTATCCGCCGTCGTCAAACCATGGAAGATCTTGGGCGCGACGAACGCGATTGAGCTCGATCAGCCTCCCGTACGTTATCGCGTCTTTCCCTGAGCAGATTCGCGCTCTCGATGGCAGACAAACATCGAGCGACGGAGCGCCCGATCCATCGCGTGGCGGCGAGCACTTGCGAGAAGTCCGACCCCAGCATAAATAGTGTTCCCCTACCTACGATGAAACGGCTGCTCCCTATTCTGGTTCTCCTCAGCCTGCTCCTGGCCCGGCCAGCTCCTGCAGCTCCACCAGCTCCGATTAACGGCGAATACATTCTCCTGGTCGGCGGTCCCTCGCTCATGCGATGGGAAAAATACAAAGGCGACGCCGCCCACGACCATTGGTGGGCGAATTTCGTCCATGCCGCGCGCGTTCGAACCGAGCAGATTCGCACGGAAGCCGGACCCGACGTCAAGATCACCTGGCTGGTTTACGGTCAGGGTTACAAAGACCGCGCCCTGCAGGAAAAGCAGGACTTGATCGCCCTCATCGGCACCGTCCGCGAAAAGTATAACCTGAGCGTGGTCTACGTCCGCAATGGAGTCGACGTGATCAATTATCTGAACAACGGCCAGCCGCGCGACAGCCTGAAGGTCGCCGACTTCGAATACTTCGGCCACTCAAACGCGAAGTGTTTCATGTTCGATTACAGCAGTAATATTGAGAGCGCCTGCAAATCGTGGCTGCACGAAGACCAGTTGAAGGAAATCAACGGAAAGGTCTTCGCGCGCAACGCGCATATCAAGAGCTGGGGCTGCCACACCGGCGAAAGCATGTCAAAGAAATGGCATGCGGCGACCGGTACCAATATGTGGGGCGTCATCGGGAAAACCCAGTACATGCTGAACGAATTGCCGATGATCGTTGGCAAGGACGCCAGGTGGGTCGGCCGGTAATTCCGACCAAGGAGAAAGTCCGGCAAGCGGAGCGCTTGCCCTACAATTACAAATACAAACCCCGCGCAATCTCCTGCAACAATCCCGGTCCGCGATAAACGTAACCCGTGTAAACCTGGAGAAGCTGCGCGCCGGCCTCGAGTTTTTCCCGGGCGCTGGCAGCATCGAAAATTCCACCGGCGGCAATGACAGGCAACCGGGAACGGGCGGTGATCGCTCGCACAAACTCGGTCGATCTTTCCTGTAGGGGCCGGCCACTCAAGCCGCCGGCCTGATCGAGTGATCCGGAAATTGCCCGGTGATCCAGCGTGGTATTTGTGGCGATGATTCCATCGATGTCGTTTTTCTCACACGTCTCGATCAGTTGCTCGAGCTCGGAGAGCGAAAGATCAGGAGCGATCTTTAACAAGACCGGTTTGCGCGTGATTTGATTTTCCTGGTGAATGACCTGGAGCAGCTGCTCCAGCGCGTCGTGTTCCTGCAAGGTGCGCAGACCGGGCGTGTTCGGCGAGCTCACGTTGAGCACGAGGTAATCCGCGAACTCACCCAGCAGCCGGAACGAGAAAAGGTAATCGTCCGGTGCCTCCTCGATCGGCGTGATTTTCGATTTCCCGATATTGATCCCGACCGGAATGCGCGGCCAGCGACCACTCCGGCGCAATGAGCCCAGCCTGGCCGCAACGGCCTCCGCTCCGTGATTGTTGAATCCAAGCCGATTGATCAACGCTTCCTGCTGAGGATACCGGAAAATCCGCGGCCTCGGGTTCCCGCGTTGGGCTTTTGCCGTCACCGTTCCAATTTCGACAAAACCGAAGCCGAGCGCGGCTAACGCCGGCAGGGCTACTCCGTTCTTATCGAAGCCGGCCGCCAGTCCAATCGGGTTTGGAAAATGAAGGCCGAAGAGCGTTTTCGGTCTCGCGGGTGGTTGAAACGATTCCAGGGCGCGGAGCGCGAAAGGCAGCCGGGAAGCGGCCCGGAGACCGCCAACCGCCAGATGGTGGGCGGTCTCGGGGTTGAGGCAGAAAAGGGCAGGTCGAACAAAACGTTCGTAGGCGTCGGCCGCATTCATTTGCCGATGCAAAACTGCGCGAAGAGGGAGTCGAGGATCTCCTCCACGTTCTCCACGCCGGTAATCTCGCCGACCGCGCGCAAGGCCGCGCGAAGATCCACCGCCATGTATTCCGGCGCGAGGCCAGCCTTCATGGTCTCGTCCGCCAGGTCGCAGGAATCGAGCGCGCGCCGGAGACAGTCGCGATGGCGGGTATTGATTGCGAGAGCGTTTTCAGGACTCAGTTGATGCTGCGAGATGCGGGCCAGGATCGCCTCATCCAGACCGCGCACGCCATCTTGCTCGAGGCAGGAGATCCGCAAGGCCGCATAATCTTGCCAGTCGGGATGTTCCGGTAAATCGCTCTTGTTCAGAAGCACGAGCTCGATTCGATCGGCCGGCCCCTCGTTGAAGCGCGCGGGCTTCGGCGCATTGCGATCAAGAAGGTGAAGCAGGAGATCGGCCGTCGCGAGCGACTTTTCGGTGCGCGCCATCCCTTCGCGTTCCAGGTCGTCCTCGGAATCACGGAGCCCGGCGGTGTCGAGCAATCGTATCGGAATGCCGCGGAGATTGATCACTTCTTCGATTGTATCCCGGGTCGTCCCCGGAATCTCACTGACGATGGCGCGATCGTACCCAAGAAGTCGATTTAACAGGCTGGATTTCCCGGCATTGGTCGGGCCGTAGATGACCGCCCGGACGCCTTCACGCAAAATTCGTCCTTGTTCGGCCGTCGCCAGCAGGTCGCGCATTTTTTGTTGGACGGAATCGAGCCGCGCGCGCAGCCGGCTTCCCTCGTCCGGCGCGATGCCTTCGTCCGGAAAATCGATGGCTGCCTCCACGTGCGCGAGTATTTGGATCAGTTGGGTGCGGATCGCTCTTACTTCGGCGCCGAGGCGGCCTTCCAGTTGCTCGTTGGCGGAACGAAGGGCGAGATCGCTCCGGGCGCGAATCAGATCCATGACCGCTTCGGCCTGGGTGAGATCCATCTTGCCGTTCAGAAATGCCCGCTCGGAGAATTCGCCTGGCCGGGCTGAGCGTGCCCCGGCGTGGAGACAAGCTTCGAGAACCCGGGCCGTCACCAGCGTTCCGCCGTGGCAGCTAATCTCCACCAGGTCTTCACCGGTGTAACTCGCAGGGGCGCGATGGACCGAGAGCATGACCTGATCGATCAATTGATCCGCCTCGACGATCTCGCCGACCCGCTGGAGGTGCGATGGGAATTCCGATGGCTTTCCTTTCCCGCGGAAAACGCGATCGGCGACTGCGATTGCTCCTTCGCCAGAGACGCGGAGCAAGCCTATGGCACCTTCGCCAGCCGGCGTAGAGATCGCCACAATCGTGTCCTGTTGGGAAACTTGCATCTCCGCTTCACTGCGCGACCGAGAGAACCTCGCGCAGCGCGGCGATGCATTGTCGATTTTGCTCCATCGTGCCGACCGAAATTCGAACCCATTCGGGAAGAGCGTACCCTCTCAAGGCGCGCACGATAATCTGCCGGGCGAGCATCTTCCGGAATGTCCCGGCGCCATCTCCCACCTTCACCAGAACGAAATTGGCCACACTCGGGACAAAAGGAAGATTCATGGCCCTGAATTGCTCTTGCAAATAGGCGCGCCCTTCGTCCGTGATGCGTTTGGTTTCGCGCCGATGTTCGGTGTCGGCGAGGCTGGCAAGGGCGGCGGCTTGCGCCAGGCCGCTCACGTTGAACGGCTGCCGCGTTTTTTGCAGGACCTGAATCAACTCCGGCCGCGCGATCCCATAACCAATTCGCAAATTGGCCAGGCCCTGAATTTTTGAAAACGTTCGGAGCACAGCAACGTTTCGGCCTGCTCGGATAAAGCGCAGCGTGTCCGGTGGATTGTCCAGGTATTCGAAATAGGCCTCATCGAAAACAACCACGACGTTTTCCGGCACCCGTTCGATGAACCGATCGATTTCATCCTGCCCGGCCAGCGTGCCGGTCGGATTATTGGGGTTCGCGATGAAGATCAGGCGCGTTTTCGGCGTAATGGCCGCGAGCATCGCGTCGAGATCATGGTGCAAGTCGGGACTTGGCACTTCGATCGGGCGTGCACCGAAAACCGCCGCGACAAGTTTATAGACAACGAAGGCGTGCTCGGAAGTGATCACGTCGTCGCCCGGAGCAAGGAAGGCGTGGCCGAGAAACTCGATGATTTCATTCGATCCACTCCCGAGAATGATGTGATCACGCGTGAGACCGAGGTTGGCTGCGAGCGCTTCGCGAAGGTAATAGCCGCCTCCGTCAGGGTAGAGATTCGCGGAGTTCAACTCGGCGCGCATCGCCGCCAGGGCTTTGGGAGAGGGACCAAGCGGGTTCTCGTTGGACGCGAGCTTGATAATTTTGCTGGCCTCCGTGCCCAGTTCCCGTGCGGTCTCTTCGATCGGCTTCCCCGGTTCGTAAACGGCCAGGTCGCGCAGTTGAGGATTGGCGATATCCCAAATGGATGACATGTGGTGGAATCTTAGGTGGATTTTGGAAGAAAAACAGGTGCGATGAAAGGGACGCCGCAAAGAAGGCGGTGGTTGTGAACGCTGTCATCCCGAGCCGCGCAGACGGATTCCGAATGACGAAGCACGAATGACGAATGTCGAAAGAATGACGAAACCCGAAGCCCGAAAAATGGCGCGCTCCATTCAAGTTTTGTCATTCGATTATCCCTTCGACATTCGTCATTTGAGCTTTGGTCATTCCTTCGTCATTCGTCATTCGTGCTTCGTCATTTTTGATCCCCGATCACCGTTACGGCGCCTACGAAGTCAGCTTCAGGCCAAAGTGATGCGAAGTGATATCCATGCCACGCTTCAGATAGAACCGGTGAGCCGCGAATCGTTGCACGCCAGAATCGAGAGTGAGGTGCTCGCAACCCTGCTCCCTTGCATACTCGACCAGCCAATCGAAAAGGGCGGCGCCGAATCCGCGGGAGCGGTCGGAATCGTGCGTGACGAGATCGTCAATATAAAGGGTGCGGCCGGAGAAGAGGAGATTAAGGATGCGAAAGCCAGCCACGGAGCGGACGACACCATCCGTTTCAAGTAACGCGAGCTGGTACCCCTCTTTTTGCTGGTGCAGGACCCGCGCCGCGAAATCAATAGCCTTGATGTGCGGACGCAGTTCAAGCATGACGGAACAACAACGGCCAACCTGTTCGGGCGAACTTGCGAGGCTAATTTTCCAGAAAGCGTTTTTCACGTCGGGCATGGAATTTAATCGCTCGCGCCGCGTTGAGATCAAGCATCGGATTTGATCCGAACAGAGGTGGCGCTCCTGGTGACAAAAAAGCTGGTTGCCTGGGCTGATCTGTCGGAACGTCTTCCCCTTATGAGCAGCTTGTCCTTTCTCGCTGAGACCCATCTTTTCGGAATCTTGATTCATCCGTGGAAAATCGTGGGACTGACCGGCAGCCTGGTTTTCGGCCTGCGCTTCGTTATTCAGTGGGTCGCCTCGGAACGAGCGCGAAAAAGTGTGATTCCGTTTGGCTTCTGGGAATGCAGCGCCCTCGGGAGCCTGCTGATGCTGAGCTATTTCGCGATCTACCAGCGCGACTCTGTGGGCGTCCTAAGCACCGCCATGCCTCTTCCGATTTATTTGCGTAATCTCTACTTCCGCTACACCCATCGGGCACCGCGGCATCCGGGAAATGCGCCTCGGCCTCCGGCTTAGCGACGCTACATTGCTTTACATGAGCAGCGTTCGGGGATTAAACTCGCTACCTTCCATGATCTCCAGCGAGCAGATCATTTATCTCGACAACAATGCGACCACGCAGCTCGATCCTGCCGTGATCGAGGAGATGTTGCCGTTTCTCACCAGGTTTTTCGGAAACCCTTCGAGCGGTTATCGGTTCGGCGCACAAGTGCGAAGCGCGATCGATCTCGCCCGGCAGCGCCTGGCCGTCTTGCTTGGGTGTGAACCGGGCGAAGTCGTTTTCACGAGCTGCGGCACGGAGTCCAATAATGCGGCCATCAATTCCGCCTTGCAGCTGGATCCTGCTCGACAACATATCGTCACGACCGCAGTCGAGCACAGCGCGACGTGGCGACATTGCGATCTTCTCTCAAAACGAGGTTGTCCGGTGACAACGATCGGCGTCGATGCCGAAGGGAATCTCGATTTGGAGGAACTGGAACGCGCCCTTACCCCCCAAACCGCGATCATCTCCGCCATGTGGGCCAACAACGAAACCGGCGTTATTTTTCCGGTGGAACAAATCGCGGAGATCGCGCGCAGAAACCGGGTCCTGTTCCATACGGACGCGATCCAGGTCGTCGGAAAGATCCCGATTCGCCTCGCGGATTCGACGATCAATTCCCTTTCGCTCTCCGCCCACAAGCTGCATGGCCCGAAAGGCGTGGGGGCGCTTTACGTGAACCAGCGATCGGCCTTCAAGCCCTCGTTGATCGGCGGGAGCCAGGAAAATAATCGGCGCGCCGGCACCGAGAACGTCGCCTCCATCGTCGCGCTGGGTAAAGCCGCGGAATGCGCTGCCGCCGCCCTGGCGGATGAAGCAACACGCGTTCGTGCCATGCGCGACCGCTTTGAAACGACCGTCCTCGAAAGGGTTCCGGACACCTTCGTAAATGGGAATCGGCGCGTGCGTCTACCGAATACGTCGAACCTTTCCTTTGCCGGCGTCGAATCGGGCGCGGCGCTCATGATGCTGGATCGCCATCAACTCTGTTGTTCGGCCGGCTCGGCCTGCCGTACCGGATCACTCGACGCTTCGCACGTTTTGCGCGCGATGAAACTGGACGCCGACCGCACCCGTGCCAGCATGCGTTTTTCGTTTGGCCGTTTTAACACCGAGACGGAGGTGGACCGGGCGCTTGAGATCGTGCCAAAGGTAATCTCGAAGCTTCGGAGCCTGTCATCGGCCTCGGCGGTCCGTGAGCCGGCCGGCGTCTAGCTTGGTCTGTTGATCTAGGAAGAGGGAGGCTCCGGCTCGCCGAGCGACGCTTTTAACTCGCTCACGGCCACGACCAGTTTGCCGGTTTTGTCTGGCTTGTCGATGACCCGATCGACGGCCAATTCCCGGTAACGTTGCCGGTCCTCTGGACTGAGAGAGTTGGCGAAGACAATGATTTTTCCTTGATAACCTGCGGACCTGGCTTCCTGGACAACGCCGAAGCCATCCAGCCCGGGCATTCGGGTGTCGGTGACGATCAGGTGAAAGTACCCCGGATCCTTCGCGACTCTGGTCACCGCGGCCCGTCCATTCCGCGCAACTTCGACGTGGTGACCAGCGGACTCGAGCGTCTTCGCTAGCATATCGAGCACAAGGGCATTGTCGTCCGCGCAGAGAACGCGAAGCGGTTGCGGTTGGATCATCTTGTGGCTCTTCCCTCCGGCGATAATCCGCTGAGGGTGACGCAACAGTAATGCCTGCTGCTGACCCGGCCCGTCAATCAGAATTTGGCCTTGTCCCGCAACGAAATCCTGCCTCGATCAGGCAAAAGGCTATTGGTGCGAGAATTGATCGCGCAAACCGTTTCGTGCTGATACGCTACGGCGACCAACTACTAAGCTGCTCGCCATGGAACATACGAAAGCCCGCATCCTGCACGTCGACGACCATCAAGATACCAGGCTCATGATGGCCGCGTTGTTACAGGATCGCGGTTATGGCGTGCTGACTGCCGGCAGCGTGACCGAGGCCTTGGATCTGGCGAACGACATCAACTTCGATCTTTATATCCTGGACGTGCGGCTGCCCGACGGCACCGGAGTCGAGTTATGTCAGAAGCTGCGTGAAAAGCGCAAACGTGTTCCGATTATCTACTATTCCGCGTACGGCGATGGAGCGGAGGTTGAGAACGCCCTCGCGAAATGCGGGGACGCCTATCTGAAGAAACCCGTCTGCATCGCCGATATTGAGAAGCTGGTTGCCCGATTACTGAAGACCGGCCCGACGAAATGAGTCTCGTCCGGGACGTCGACCGTTCTCCACCGAAGAGACTTTCCTGAGACCGCCAAGGATTGGCCGGGTTCGGCATTCGTCCTGCTAAACCCCAGGGTATGATCTTGATGCATTCCCGGCCGAAGGAGCAGCGCGAAGCAATCCGCCAGCTCGTCCACTCGGTCTTAACGAGGGACATGGGCACCTTCAACGCCGAACGCTTCAAGGATTGGGTCAAAGATATCGATGCGAGATTTCGCAAGGTTGGATTGACCTTCCGGTTCCACATTCGAGAACGAGCAGTCAACTTTACCATCAAGGAAATCCGCTCCCGGAGAACCGCCTTTAAGTTTACCGCTTCGAGCCATGTTCCCTTCGACGATCGCGATGTCGTTCTGACGGTGGAAGAATTCGGGACGTCCGGTGGTCAACATGGCTGAGAGCCGGGTCCGACCTGCGGCTACACTTTCACTTTAACTCATACCCAAGGGCCGTTCCTGAGGTGCGCAAGGGAGCGTTGATGTGTATGTGCCAGAGGGCCCATCGATCCGGTTTTCGGTTCCCATGGTCCTTATCAAGGCGGAACGGGGTCTCGCGTTCCCGGTGGCACCCAAGGCATGCAGCGAAATAATCGTGCGGTCGTAAGCCAGAGTCCCTTGGGGAAGCCATGAATGCGCATCGCTTCTTCTGAATAGACCGAGCAGGTCGGTTGGAACCGGCAGCGGACAAAACGGTCGGAGAGCGGTTTAAGAAGGGATCGATAGCCTCCGATTACGATCCTTTGATAAAGAATAACGGAGAGCTGTTCCCGGGGCGGCCGCGTCCAGTCACAGAGCGCCCCGATTGGGAGGGCCACCACGGCGATCCAAATGAGCCAAAACCGGCGTCGCTTCGCTGGGGCTGGCCGCAATGCAGACAAACCGGATTGCCTTTCATCCGCTTCTTCTTGCCGTTCGGGCATACGACTCACGATCTCACACCAAGTCCACCAAGGTTTGGATCCTTTGCGGTCCGTGGTGACCTCGATGAGAGGTCCCGCAACCGTGGCAAACGTCCGCCTTACGGATTGGGCGCGCCCGGGATCGTCTTGGGCCGAGTAACCAGGTGAACAATCAACCCGATGACAGTCGTGGCCGGAATCCAAGCCAGCACCGTGACCAGGGTCGCATTTGGCGACTGGCGGCGTTTCGCGTCTTTTGTAACCCAGATGGCTATCCATAGCCAGATGCCGACCCAAAGCAGAAATGCAATGAGCCAGCAGCCGATAACTCCCGCCACAATACCGGCCGCGGCTTTGTCGCTCAACTCGATTGGCGTCGCGGCGGGATCATCTTGCGCGAGCAGAACGATTGCCGTGAAAAACAGCGGAAGACCAGCAAGGAGTCGCTTCATGAAGGGGTGATTACAGGTTTTCGCGAAGGTATGTCAACGCTATAATTCCCCGCCAGTTCTCGTCGTTTAGATAACCCTGTCGTTCCCGCCATCGACCGGAATCTGCGCACCAGTGGTCTTGGCGAAGATAGGACCGCATAACTCTGCTGCTAATTCTCCAACGTCCATGCCTCGAACCTCCGTCTTGAGGACGTTGTTGCGTTTGTAGGCTTCGATCGATAAGCCATAACTCTCAGCCCGCGCCTTGATTACTTCTTCGGTCCAAAGAGCTGTGTCGAAAACCGCATTCGGATGGAGCATGTTTACGCGAATACCAGAGTCACCCCATTCCAAAGCTGCCACCCGCGCGAGCTGAGTTAGCGCCGCCTTGGAGGCCGAATAGGCAGCTGCGCCAGGTCCCGGAGCCGCGACGTTCTTCGATCCAATGACCACAACACGTCCACCCTTTGGGGCAAGCTTGAGCAGCGGATGACATTCACGCATGAGTGTCAGGTTGGCATCGGTGTTGACACTCAGGACACGCCTCCACTCCTCGATCCGCAGTGCCTCGATCCGCGTGCCACCAGGAAACACGCCAGCATTCAGAATCAACATGTCTACCCCTCCGTAGGCGCGAACCCCAGCCTCCAACGCCGCAGTCACGGCCTGCTCTGAGGTGACGTCACACGGCAAGCCGAGAAAATCAGACCGCAAACCGGCGCAGGTGGAAACAATGGGGTCGCGATCGAGACCTATGACCACCGCCCCCCGTTTCAGCAATGCATCCACACAGGCTCTCCCGATGCCAGCGGCCGCACCCGTGACCAGGGCGATTTCGCCGCTGAAAACGGGCGGCGTGCCCGCGCGTCGCAATTTCGCTTGTTCCAGGTCCCAGTGCTCGAATTCAAATAACTCCTGCTCCGAGAGCGCCCGATAACCACCGAGCGCTTCCGCCCGCGAGATCACATCGATGGTATGCGAGTAAAGATCGCAAACGATGGCGGCCTCTTTCGCGGTGCGCCCAATACAGGAAAGGCCGAATCCCGGATCCAGAACGACGCGCGGTGCGGGATCAAGCATCGTTTTGGATTCTTTCGCATGAGGCGCATTGCGTGCAAAGTAGGCACGGTACGCCTCCGCATACGCGGGAACATCGCGGCCCAACATGGGAAGCCGCTTGGTTCGGAGAATGTGATCGGGCGTGGCCGGTCCTCGTTGTGAGATCTCACTCACACGGCTGGAACGAGCGAAGGCCAGAGACTTCGAGTCCGAATGGGTCGACATCACGAACGCGGAACCGGCGGCCAGGGAGACATCGCGCCGGAGCGCGGCCAGCTCCAATCGGGACACCTTATCGGAGTCGGGCATCCCCGCTGTCGTGAGGTCCCACGCCCCCTTTTGCTTGAGATACTCTTCCGCACGATCGACCAACGCGATCATTCGGCCGTACGATTCTTCGGCCGTCGTTCCGAACGAAAAGACGCCGTGATTCATCAAAATCATCCCGATCGTTGACGGTTTCGCCTCCATCTTGAACCTCGCCGCGCAAGCCCGGGCCAGCTCGAACCCCGGCATGACATACGGGACGATCACGGTGTCCTGGCCGTAAATTTCGCGGATGCGCGCTTCGCCGCCGTCCGTATTGGTGATGGCCAGGACCGCGTCCGCATGGGTGTGATCGACAAACTTATCCGGCAACACCGCGTGCAGAATGGTTTCAACCGACGGGGCCGGTGCGCCGGCACGCGTCACCTGCGTGGCCAACTCGTTCACCATCTGCGGATCCGGCAAGGCCTCGAGTTGCGGGAGCTTTAGTAAGTGCGCCATCCGGACCGGGACGAAACCGTCCACCTGAATCGTCTCCAAGTCCCAGCCGCTGCCTTTGACGTAGAGAATCTCTTCGTCCTCCCCGAGGATATTGCGCTCTCTGACCTTAACCGACGTATTGCCGCCGCCATGCAACACCAGCGTGCTGTCCCGTCCCAATAGCCGCGACGAATAAACGCGCTGTTCCAGGTCAGACTTGTAATTGTCCGCTTCGACGGGGTCCCAAAGATTTTTCATCGCGCTTGGGTGGACTCCGGTGAACCCATGCTCCATGCCCGTATTTCGGGCATGCGCATGCGCTCCTAAAGCTTAAAACCAGCCGCCACCGCATCCGCGTAGAACATGCGCACGGTGTCGAGAGACAGCTCTTTGAGATTCATCCCACCCAGCTTCGTGGCCTTGGCCAGGATGTCGTGCGGCACGGTCACGATATGGCAGTGACAATCCGCCGCCTGAAAAATGTTCAACACTTCCCGCACGCTCGCCCAAAGGAGCTCCGCCTTCGGCTGCGACGAGATCAACCCGAGCGACTCTTTCATCAAGGGCATCGGATCAACGCCGGTATCAGCTATCCGCCCGGCGAAAACCGAAACGACCGAGGGGATTTCTCGATTCAGGGCGCCAGCGACCGCCTGGACCTGGCCCTGAGTCAGTATGGCCGTGACGTTGAGCTTAACGCCCTCAGCGGCCAAACCCCGGATGAGGTCAAGCGCGGACTCGTCTCGCGTGTTCGTAATTGGGATTTTGACGTAAACGTTGTCCTGCCAATCCCTGATCTTGAGAGCCTGCCGGCGCATCTCTGGAAATTCGTCGGAGAACACTTCGAATGAAATCGGTTTATCGGTGACTTTCTCCAGAACGGAACGCGCAAAAACCTCGTAGTCCGCGATCCCCACCTTTCGCATCAACGTGGGATTGGTCGTAAGCCCTTGAATGTAAGGCTTGCGATAAAGATCGACGATCCCTTCCAGATCCGCTCCGTCCGCAAAAATCTTAATCGGCAGCTTTTCGAGTATAGCCGTGCTCATTTCTTCAACTAGCGGCGTTTGCCGGGCCAGCGCAAGTCGCTTTTTAGCAGTGCGCCGCGCCGGCGTCTGCCTGCAGGATCACTTCAACTGCCTGACCAAACGAATTGACCGTCCAGTCGGGCGACCGCCGCAGCACCTCGGAGTAATTGCGATCGATAAAGACGGTCCGGCAGCCGGCAGCATGACCGCAATCGACATCACGCCACCGATCGCCAATCAGAAAGCTCCTGGCCAAATCGAGGTCGAGCGCTTTGGCGGCGCGCAGAACCATCCCCGGCTTTGGCTTGCGACAGTCGCACGAATCGCCCCAGTCAGCGCCGCCGTGCCAGCAGACTTCGACACGCGCAATCTGCGGCAACGCTTCCAACATTTGCCGGTGCATCGCCTCCACGGCGGCACGCGTTTGCGTCCCTCGCCCAACATCGGGCTGGTTGGTAACGACGACGAGGCAATATCCGGCCGCTTCGAGTCGAGCGCAGCCCATCGGCACATCTTCATAGAGTTCGAAATCCTTTACCGCCGCCGGCGGGTGTGGCCGGCCATCGCGGATAACTGATTTGTTGATAACTCCGTCGCGATCCAGAAAAACCGCAGGTCGCCCTATTTCGTGCTCTCCCATTTTGTTTGCGCAACCTTCAGTTTCGGATGGCTGACCAGAAGGTGCCAGACGACTGCCTGGAATGCTTCCGCATGCGGCGTGACGTTGTTGGCGTTGACCGTCGGAATAACGATCGCGACATCGGCGACTTTGGCCGTGTATCCGCCATCCCGGCCGACGATACCTAACACACTGGCTCCGCGCTCCTTCGCCAGTTGCAACGCGGCGACCAGATTCGGGCTGACGTTCTTTTCCACGTTACCGCCGCCGACGGAGAAGATGAGGAGCGCGTCTTTCTCGTTCAAGTGGCTGCCTTTTAGCCATTCGGCGAAGACCGTGCTCCAACCTTCGTCGTTCGTCCGGGCGGTCAGCTCCGAAACGTTATCGGTCGGTGCATAACACTCGAGGCCGGCAATCTTGCGAAAGTCGTTCACGGCATGCGACGCATTGGCGGCGCTGCCGCCAACACCGAGGATGAAAAGACGCCCGCCGCGCGCCCGCACGGCCCCGAGCAATTCAACCGCTTTCTCGCAGATCGCGGCGTCAAGTTGCGCGACGATTTGCGCAGTCTCATCGAGATGTTGTTGGGAGTAGCTCATGTGGTAGTAGATCCAGTCGGGTTGCCTAGGAGTGCGTCGAGTTCAGCCAGTCCCGCAGGCGAACCAGCTTCGTAAAAGCGTTGTTTCACTTCGAATCCCGCCAGTTGGTTTTTGCCGACGAGATCTCGATAAACCTCCGCCAGGTCGAACGGCTGATCATCAGGCCATGCTGCCAGGGCTTCCGATCGAAAGGCGCCCAAACCATAGTCGATGTATTCCATTTCAGCCGTGCGGATCTTCTTGTCATAGCACTGAATATTCTTTCCGTCGAAACTAACATTGCTCGAATCCCAGCGGTCCTGGTTCTTGAAGACAGTCATCAGGGCCATCTTGCCGGTCTTAGGGAAAGCAAGGGCGACACTCGCATAATCGATTGGCAGGTAGGAGTCCCCGTAAAGCACAAAAAACTGTGGACCGAGTCTGCGCGCCGCGTGCTTTAACGCCCCACCGGTCCCGAGCAACTGGGGTCCGTCGAAGGAATATTCCAGCTTGATCTCGTACTCGGCGCCATCCTGGAATTGCGCTTCGATCATCTCGCCGAGATAACCGACGCAAAGAACGGCCCGGCGAATTCCCCGGGAGGACAACAAACGCAATTGATGCGCCAGAAAAGGTTCACCCGCGACCGGGACGAGTGATTTCGGAATTGATTCGGTGATGGGCCGCAAACGCGTGGCCAGCCCGCCGGCCAGGATCGCCACCGGCCAATTCTCGAGGACGCGCGGCTCCACGGGCGCGCTCATTGATTCAGAATTTTTGTCCCCTCAAAATCAAATCGAAAACGCACTTCGGTAAGACCCTGGTCCCGCATGATCTGGCGGAGCCGCGTCTTGTCTTGCGCGTAGAACATGAGAAAGCCTCCGCCGCCGGCGCCGATGAGTTTTCCGCCGAGAGCCCCGTTGGCCATGGCGCAATCGTACCACGCATTGATCTCCGGGTTGGTCATGCCCTTTGATCGCTCTTTCTTGCGCTGCCAGTGAACGTCCATCAGCCGCGCAAATTCAGGCAGATCGCCGCTTTCGAGCGCAACCTGACTCTTTCGTCCCAGATCCTTCACAAAGTGCAGGTTCTCGATCATCGCGGTATCGGAATTCCGGCTCTTGTCATCCTGCTCCTTCAGAATCTTGGAGGCTGAACGCGAATAGCCGGTAAAAAAGAGCAGGAGGTTATCTTCGAGGTTGAACAAAGTTTCTTCGGAAATCTTTAGCGGCCACGCCTCCACCCGGCCATCAGGCAGGAAATTGAAGCAGGTAATCCCACCAAAGGCTGCGATATACTGATCCTGTTTCCCGATCGGCTCGCGGAGCTTTTCCAACTCGATCTGGCAAGCCTGTTCCGCGAGTTCGGCGGGGTGAACCAGATTCTTCCTTAAGGCGTGAAAAGCCTTGAGCAAGGCCGTGGTAAAACTGCCCGAGGATCCCAAGCCGGTGCCGGCCGGGATGTCCGCCATGCTGGTGATCTCAAGATTGCGTTCCTGAACCCCAACCAATTTCAGCGCTTCCCGAATAATCGGGTGTTTGATTTCGTCGACCGTCGCCGCTTCCTCCAGATGAGAATATTTCAAGAGAAAACCTTCCACGAAACGACGATGCACATTGATGTAAATGTACTTATCGATCGCGGCGGCGATCAGAAAGCCGGTATGCTCCCGATAGTAGGAAGGGAGATCTGTGCCACCCCCGCCGAGCGAGATTCGCAATGGAGAGCGCGTTATAATCATTCGAGAAATTCGAGCAGTGAAGCTAGACGAGCTTCAGATGATATCGACAAATTGTTCTCGAGCCAGCCAAATGCCGGGAAAAACTGGCGCACGGCGCACCCCGGTCACTCTGCTAACGCCGTGGCGCTCTCCCGAGCAACACGTTCCACGCGGCCTTCGTTTCCGCGGGAATGTTCATGTCGGATTCGACCAGCCAGGAAACGGTCGCGAGCGAGTTAATGACCATGGAGACCGCCACCAGACCGATAATCACGTATCTCGAATGGAACAAAGCCGTCCTGCTCGTTCGCAGAAATAAGAAGAGAGAGAAGACGAGGAACGGATAAAACTCCGCGGTGTAACGCTGGGCCAGGCCTTGGAACGACAGGATGCCGACCACTTGGACAAAGAGGACGACAGCAATGGCACGGTCCAATCCGTCGCCGCCGCCACGCAAAAGAAGCAGGACCACTCCCACGCTGGCACCAAGCAGGATCCAGGGTGAGCACCACAACAAGGATATATACGTTTCACTGACAGGATTAGAAAAAAGTGTCGGGTGGTTATAAAACTGCCGCCCCGCCCACATAAACGGCGGCTGGGGCCGAGGTTCCGGGCGGCGCAGGAAGAAATAGTCCGCGAAGCTGAAGGGGATGCGCTCGAGACCAAAAACCCCATGCTTTTGCGCGAACTCTCGTTGCATCGGATTGATGTAGTGATCCATGCTCAGCCCGCGAAAGTTGCCGAATTTCGCGTAACTCAGAAACAGGTAGAACAGGAACGCTGCCCCGAGTGGCAGAAAGAGCGCGGCGAGATTACGTATCTGACGCTTGGGCAACAGGCGCAGCGAAAGAAGGAGCGCAATCAGCAGGAGAGGCGCACCGAAAGTCACCCGGGAAAGCAAGGCCGCGCCAACGCAAAAAGAGAAGGCGAGCAGGCAGCGGGTCAGTGCGGCTCCCTCCGCCTTTCGGGAGCGGCAGGCGAAATAAAGGGAGGCCAGCGACCAGGCCAGGCCCCATATGATTGCTTCGTCGTAGATCGAAAGTTGTCCGAGCAGGAGCAGCAGAGGAGAGCCGAACGCGAATCCAACCAGACAGGCGCCTCCCACCCAATTCCGCCAGCGGGGCGACAACTGCGAGCAGCGCAAACCCATGCTCACAAGGCCAGTGAAAGCCGCCAACGCAATCATTCCTGCGCAAAACCCGCTGATGCGCGACCAATTTCCTCGCCCCGTGGGGTAGACGAAATTTAACGGCATGCGCACAAACGCAGGAAACGGACCGAAATACATGTAGGTCTTGCCGTTCACGATCATCGACTCGTGGCGGATCGCCCCGCCATCTACTCCCGCATCACCCCGAAGAAGGTGTTCCGCGTGGGAATCGTAGGCCTCGCTCAGCATCTCGTTGACGAAAATCTGGCGACCGCCCGTGGTGGTGAAAATCCACAGAATTACACCCAGCACGATCGCGATCGGCCACAGTCTCGGCCCTCGATTTTCTTCAGTCATCGGCACGAGCATTACATGTGGGAACCGGAAAAGGCCAACCCAATTGAGCAAAACGACGTGGGCGCGCCGAGATGGCGCATTCGTTTACGCCACCTGACGAACTATCCCTATCGAGCGTTCTTCCCAAGCGATGGGCCAATTTGTGTCACGCCAGGATGACAATTTCGATCGCACATTGGACTGCCACCAGAGAGAGGACCACCAGAGCAATTTTGCCAGATCCTCCGGCGACTCTCCGGTCGACGAAAAGAAACGCGGCCAGGGAAAAACAAAGCAGCGCCGGCAAGATAAGACGCGGTGTCCAATAACCGAAGAGCGCGCCCTGAAACACGAATGGGATCGGCAGGAACATGAGTAGAAAATAGGCCGTCCCCAGGAGGACGGAGGAGTCTTCGCGTTCCAGCGCCGCTTTCCAGAGATTTCGGA
>Ga0209048_10002412_pt1 | contig 18569 bp, 16 predicted proteins | sample FrelakmetCRP12CR_FD_187146 | JGI IMG/M metagenome (GOLD analysis project Ga0209048, IMG submission 187146) | Freshwater lake sediment microbial communities from the University of Notre Dame, USA, for methane emissions studies - CRP12 CR (SPAdes)... | ecosystem: Environmental > Aquatic >... | reverse complement strand
TGCGCTCGGAGCCAGCGCCGAGTGCCTGCAGGTGCGCGAGCGCCGCTTCGACGAGCAAGGCTTGGCGGTCGGTGTGCCCGGCGCCTGGCAGCCCTTCGCGGAGTCCATCGAGGGCTACACCCACCAGCCAGGCGTACGCAATGTGCTGCGCCTGAAACGTTTTGACCGTGCCGCAGCGGGTGACGGCGCGACCTTCCTATATGTGCTCGACATGGTGGTCGAGTCGCAGATGGTGAAACCTTGAACCAGTCTTGCCGAATGGTGGTTTTTCACGAACGCACAGCGCGTTTCGCTGGCCCGTATGACTCTTCCCTGAGGTCGCAAATGATCCAAGAACATACGACCCACCGCATCATCCTGGCTTTCGCCGGCTTGCTCGCTGCGGGCGCGTTCGCCACTGCCGGACCAGCGACCGCACAACACAAGGAGCGCTTTGAGACCGCCCCCGAGCTTGCCGGCTCTGTGCTTGCATCCGCGGCGTTGCTGAAAGGACCGCTGCACACCGTTGCCGAGCCTGTGACGCTGGAAGGATTCTTCGGGCGCTTTGTGATCGAATCGAATTACGGCAACTTCTCCGTCTTGGGCGTGAACCTGCTGGCGGTGCGCGTGAACGAGTTGCAGGCGATCGAAGCGCTGAAGCAAGTGGAAAGCAGCCAGGCGTTCCAGGATTCGCTGGTGCGGGCGGCCTCGGCGCCGATCCAGTTCGTGCAGAGCGCGGTCAGCAATCCGGTCGGGACCGTGGAGAACGTCGGTCAGGGCGTGGGCAACGTGCTCGGCCGCGTCGGCTTCCTGGCACGGTCGGGCGCGCAATCGGTGGCCGACCGCACCAGCGCCTCGCCGGCCGTGTCCGGTCTCCCGTCTGCCCCGGCAGGGGAAACCATTCCACCCGCGTTCAACGGAGATCCGTTCGGCTTCAACAAAGCGCGCCGCGATTGGGCGCGTCAGCTCAACATCGACCCCTACACGTCCAATCCGGTGCTGCGGCCGCTGCTCGACAACGCGTCGGCGGCTAGCTTTGCCGGCAGCTTCGCAATCAATACGGCTATCAGTGCGGTCTCGATGGGGGCGAATCTGGTCGTTGGATTCGACACGGACGTGCGCGATGCCGTGTGGAACCAACCCGCAGTCGACCTGGCCCAGCAGAACGAGTCGCGGCTTCTTGCCATGGGCGTGAGCGGACGCACGACGCGCGATTTCCTGCGCAACCGGTGGTTTACGCCGTCGCTGCAGACCGCGATGGTGGCTGCACTGGCGAAGTTGGGCAATCTTCCCGGCGCGGAAAACGTGATTCAGGTGGCGTCCAGGGTGCAGGGCGAGACCTATGTCCGGTTCCTCGTGGAATCGGTGCGGATGCTGGGCCAGTACCAGGGGAAGGACGCCCGGCTCACCAAGGTCCGGATGAGCGGCATGGTGCCGGTAGGCATCGCGGATGACGGGACGCTGGTGATCGCGGCCGCGATCGACTACGCCTACTGGGACAAGGCCGCCGCCAAATTTGCGCAACGCAAGGAACTGAAGGGGAAGCAGCGGATTCTATTGATCGCCGGAATCGCGAGCGACGCGGCGAAGCAGGGCTTCGATAAGGCAGAATTCGTACTTCAAACCGGTCTACGACCGTGATGGTGTTGTCCCCGTTGCGGCTTAGAACGTCTGAGTGAGCGTGCGTGTTCGGCCGCGCATCATACGTACATCGGTCCGTATACACCGGACCAGGAGCAGCCCCGGACGATCGATATCCCGTTCTGCCTTTGATGCGGCGATGCTGGCGCCACCGTCGTTGCTTAACGGCCCTGGTTACACCGTCGATGCCACCTTGGCGGTGGTTGCTTACATGAGACAGTTCCTCCTGCGCGCTAGCCGGCACCTAGGTGCGGACTACACCAAACGGTCAATTGGCGTGAGCGCGTTGGCGTCGATCGCTCAGTGTAGCCAGTTGAACCAATCCCGCGCGCTCGCGTACCCGCTCGCCGTGTCGGCCACTAGGACGGGCGCAGTCATCGGACAGGCGGTGATGAATCCCGTCGAGACGGTTTCTGGCATCCCAACCGGCCTGGGCCACTACTTTCAGTCCGCCGCCACCACAATTTCGCGTGCCACGGAACCCCAGGCGGCACCAAGCCGTAACAAGGTCCCGGCGCCAGAAACGCCGCGAGGGACTTCCTTGGGGTAAACAGAGCGACGCGGCGAATCGCCAAGCAGGTCGGCGCGCATCCTTTTACGACCACTCCGGTACTCGCAAAACAGCTCGATGACCTCGTGCGAGCTTCGGTCGCCGGCGGAATCTCGCTGGAGTGGGCTGGCGGTATCGACGGCCAGCGTGGGGACCGTCAGGCGCAATTAAGCTATCGATTCTGGGAATTCGGGCCAGGCATTTTCACGAGCAGTTGCGCGGCCGCCGACCGAAAGCCCGATCAAATGATGATAGTGTAGAGGGACTCTAGCCCGCGGAGAAGCAGAAGCCGGCGGGATGCGCTTGAAGAACCAAAAGATTGCAGAAAGCGACACCAGCCTTCGAGGAATATCGTGCAAACGTCAATCATGAAATTTCTGTTGTGCTTCGTGGCTGTGCTCGCTCTGGCGCTGCCAGAGCATGCGCTGGCGCAATCCGGCGATAAGCCATTCTCGAACGAACAGCTCGATCAGCTGACGGCGCAGATCGCGCTGTATCCGGATTCGCTGCTGGCCCAGGTGCTGATGGCCACCACGTATCCCGAAGACTTCGCCGCGGCAGCCGCGTGGTCGAAGGCGCATCCGGACGCCAAGGGCGACGATGCGGTCAAGATGGTCGAGAACGAACCCTGGGATCCATCCGTGGCGTCGCTGGTCGCGTTTCCCGAGGTCCTCATCACGCTCAACCAGAGTCCCGACTGGGTGCGCAACATGGGCGACGCGTTCCTGGCGCAGCCCGACGACGTCATGAATTCCGTGCAGCGGCTTCGCCAGATGGCACAGGCCGCCGGCAACCTGAAGTCGAACGAACAAATCAAGGTGTCGATGCAGGCGCCGGAGCCTGCACCGTCGGCCACTCCACAGACCGTGATCGTCCAGCAGTCGGCGCCGCCGCCGCAGATCATCGTGATCCAGCCCGCGCAGCCCTCGGTGGTCTTTGTGCCGTCGTTCAACCCGACGGTCGTGTTCGGGCCGTGGCCGTGGGTGGCGTACCCGCCGATCTTCTTCCCGCCGCCGCCGGGCTTCTGGTGGTCGCGGCCCATTGCTACCGGCATCGCCTGGGGGGTGGGCATTGGCGTGACGAATGCGCTGTGGGGTGGCGTGCGCTGGGGCGGCGGCTGGGGCCACAACAGCGTCAACATCAACGTCAACAACTTCAACAACATCAACGTCAATCGACGGATCGACAGCAACAACCGGAACGCGAACTGGAATCACAATCCGGATCGACGCGGCAATACGCCGTACCGTGGCGGCAACGCGACCCGCAACGACCTGCAAAATCGCTACCTGTCCGGCAACCGCGAGCAGTACCGCGGCCGGGACGCGAACCGTGACGCCAGCCGCGACCGCGCGAACCAGGCGATGCAGAACCGTGGCGTCGACGCCGGAAGCGGATCCGCGCGAGAGCGAGCGCAGAACGTCGATCGCAGTGCGATGCCAAACCGGGCGCAAGGCGCGGACCGTAGCGCGATGCAGGACCGGGCACAAAACATCGATCGCAGCGCCGCGCAGAATAGGGCGCAGAACGTCGATCGCAGCACCGCGCAGGACCGGGCACAGAACATCGACCGCAGCGCTGCGCAGAACCGGGCGCAAAACGTCGATCGCAGTGCCGCACAGGCACGGGCGCAGAACGTCGACCGCAGCGCTGCGCAGAACCGGGCGCAAAACGTCGATCGCAGTGCCGCACAGGCACGGGCGCAGAACGTCGACCGTGGTGCCGCCCAGCAGCGGGCGCAAACAGCAAACCGCGACAACGCGCTGCGCGGTGCCAACAGCCCGCAGGCGGGTGCGCAGATGGATCGTGGCCGCGCCAGCCAGGCCGCAGCGCAGCGCCCCAGCGGTGGCGGCGGCGGAGCCGCAAGACCGTCCGCCGGTGGCGGCGGTGGTGCTCGACCGGCGCCAGGGGGTGGCGGCGGCCGACCCGCGGGTGGCGGCGGCGGAAGGGGACGTTGAAATGGAGCGCACGACTATGACGAATTTGAGACATGCAATGAAGATGCTGTTGGTGGCGGCTGCGCTCGCCGTCGCGCCATTGGCCTCCGCGCAAAAGGTGTTCCCTACGCCCGAAGCTGCTGCGGAAGCGCTGGTGGACGGCATCGCGCGGCACGATCGTGACGCCATCAAGCTGGTGGCCGGTGCCGACTACGAGAAATACTTCCCCACCAGCAAGACGGATCCGGACGACATCACCGACTTCCTCGCGGCATGGGCGCGCGCGCACGCGATCGTCCCGGCGGGCAACGACAAGGCGTTCCTGGGCGTGGGCAAGAACGGCTGGACGCTGCCCGTCCCGATCGTCAAGACCGCGGCCGGCTGGAAGTTCGACACCAAGGCGGCGCCCGAGGAAATGCGCGTCCGCCGCATCGGCCGCAACGAGCTCGCGGCAATTCAGGTCGCGCTTGCGTACACGGACGCGCAAAAGGAATACCACCAGACCGACTGGAACGGCGACGGCGTGCTGGAGTACGCCACGCGTGGCTTGTCGACGCCGGGAAAGCGCGATGGCCTGTACTGGGCGTCGCTTCCGGGCGAGCCGGAAAGCCCCCTCGGTGCCGAGTTCGCGGACGCCAAGGTCGGCCAGCCGTATCACGGATACCTGTACCGGATCCTTACCGCGCAAGGGGCGAACGCCCCGGGTGGTGCGAAAAGCTACCTTAAGAACGGCCGCCTGACCGAAGGCTACGCGCTCGTCGCGTGGCCGGCGAAGTTCGACGACACCGGCGTCATGACCTTCATCGTCAACCAGGACGGGATCGTTTACCAGAAGAGCCTCGGTCCGCATACCGATGCGCTCGCCCGCGCGATCAAGTCATACGACCCAGACGCGAGCTGGCAAAAGGCGTCGCCCGATGCACCGTAGAAGGTGAGCGCACGCCGGGTCATGCAGAGAACGTTTCCGGGTCAGGTTGCAGGCCCCCGCAACCAAACATTCAAGGGCTTGCAGCGATGCGAGCCCTTCGTTTTTCGGGCCTGTGCCTAAATTGTGCCCTGAATTTTCGAATCCACGGCACGCAAAGCACACAAACGTTCCGCAAAGGGCGCCAAGTGATCCGCGGCCAGGTGCGCGTAACGCCGCACCATCTCCGCGCTCGACCAGCCGCCCATTTCCTGCAAGGCGAAGAGTGGCGTGCCGCTCTGCACATGCCAGCTCGCCCAGGTGTGCCGCAGATCGTGCCAGCGAAAGTCCTCGATGCCGGCCGTCTGCAACGCCGCATACCACGCCTTCGTGCTTACCTGCGTGATCGGCTTGCCCCGATAGCTGAACACGTGCGTCGGATGCTTGCCGAGCCACTTGCGGATGACCAGCACCGCTTCACTGTTAAGCGGCACCGGAATCGCCTTCCGCGCCTTGGCCTGGTCGGCATGCACCCATGCCAGCCTTCGTACAAGGTCCAACTGCGTCCACTGCAAACTGTTGACGTTAGCGGCACGCGGCCCTGTGGCCAGGGAGAAGGCCGCCATGTCGGCCAGAGGCATCGGTAGCGCGTCGAGAAGTCTTTGCGCTTCCGTCCCGAATGGAGAGGGATTCGCACACCGCGGGCCGGTTTCCTGCCAAATTGCCCGGCGCGGAGCAGCCCTTCGCGCGTGCCCACAACCGGTCGTGAGTTGTCGTCGTCACCAACGCGAAATTGCTACGAACTTGCCCGCTGCCGTCATACCACTGCAACACTGTCCTGCGACCATTTTCGGATCTCTCTGCATCCATTCTGGACAGCTATGGCTGCTGTTGTCATCAGCCTCGTGAGCAACGCATCGCGTACGATGGAAGTCGGCGCTACGCTACGCGGTCCACGCGGCGGGCTCGCGGGCAAGCCAGACCTCTGCGCGAGCGTCTTGGCGGAAGCACGCCGACACATTGCCGCTCGCCGGTTTGGGCCACTCTTAAGCCAGTTACTCGCGCGCGCGTGCGATCTTCTGGACGAGATGGACGAAGTGCTGGTGAGACTCGATCCCGTTCGCGAAAACGACGCGTTTGTCCGCTTGGCGGCGCTGCATCGCGATCTGGAAGCGATTCAGTCGCTCGTGCCGTCGAAATACCGTTCGCTTGCACGCGGCAACTGGCTGGGATAGAGCCCTTTCTCCTCAGTGGCCGCGACGAGGCCGCGGATCGCGAGCGCTAGCAGCACCTCACGGCCCGTGGCCAAAGCGGGCTCCTCGATGCCGAAGCAGAGGACGGGGTCCGCGCGCGGATCGACCTCGACGATTTCAGCGCCCTCGGTGATGCGGGCGCCATGCGCTGAAAGGCCGCGCAGCACTCCGGCGCAGGGAGCGAGGATGGGAAGTGCGCCGACTACGCCGATATCTTCGCCTTCCCGCACCTGATCACCAATGCGCCGGCGCGTCGCGAAACGACCCGATCGCGTTGCGTGAACCACCCCTCGGGGCTCACCGACGCCCGGAGGGGGATCGACGAAGACCTCGACATCAGGATCGTCATTGCGCGCGCCCACGACCATCAGGAGAGCTTCTTCTGCGCCGCGCGACGTGAAGATGCTGCCCGCCGTGCGCGGGCGCAGAGTCGCATCGATGACGGCGATCGGTCGCAACGGTCCGGCAACGCCCGCCCACGACCATGTGGTCGCCGCGATGAGCCGACGTCGGTCCAGCACGGCCGGAATGCTCTTCACGCTTGCGCAGAACACTGCACCCTCGCCATCGAGCTCTGCATTGCCGATGTACCAGGCGTTGGTGAAGGCCATCCCACGACGTGTCGATGCCGGATCTACCTTGTCGCAGATGACGACGCCGCAACCGGCCCGATGGAGTGCCACGGCGATCGCTGAGCCGACGTCGCCCGATCCGATCACGATGGCTACCGGCCGCCCGTATCCATCATCCACACGCATGCGCACCGCCAAAAAAAGTGGGCCGCCTGGAGGGGAGAAGCGGCCCGAGGTGGATACCCGCGACAGGAGGAGATCGCGCGTACACCGTGACGATAACCGCGCAACATTGCGCGCCGAAGACAATCCACTTCCGGTTAGCAGAGATTTTTCGCGCGCGTCATCGACACGTCATCTGTCCTTCACATTCGCGCCGCATTCGGTGGCCACCATACCGGCCATGTTCATGCCACGCAGCCCGTTGCCGCCGCTGCTTCCGGCGAATGCGCAATCCCGCGCCAAGCAAGCCGCTTGACCGGGGAGCGCGCGATACCGGCGCGACGCCGCCGCATCTCCCGAACGCATATCGATTCACTGACGCCGATTCGGTCGATCAGGAAGAGCCGCCGCTCTTTGGCCGGCTAAAATTCCGGACAATCTGGATTTCGGATACCCACCTCGGCACGCCAGGGTGCCAGGCGCATGCGCTGCTCGAGTTCCTGCGCCGCACGGAATCCGATTACTTGTTCCTGGTGGGCGACATCATCGACGGCTGGCAATTGAAGCGGAAGTGGTACTGGCACCAGCGGCACAACGACGTTATTCAGAAGGTTCTGCGCAAGGCCCGCAAGGGAACCGCAGTCGTCTACATCCCGGGTAACCATGACGAGGCTGCCCGGCACTATGTGGGCCTCGCGTTCGGCGGCATCGCGATCCGCGACGAGGCGATTCATGTCACGGCTCGCGGCCAGCGCCTGCTAGTCACGCACGGCGACTTCTTCGACGGCGTGGTTCAGTGCGCCCGCTGGCTTGCGTTGGTGGGCGACGTCCTCTACGCCTTCACCCTGCGGCTCAACCGCCATCTCAATCATCTGCGCGGGCGCCTCGGCCTGCCGTACTGGTCGTTGTCGCAGTATCTCAAGCATCGCGTGAAGAACGCCGTCAGCTACATCGGTGCATTCGAGGAGGCCATCGCCCGCGAAGCGCGCCGGCGTGGGCTCGACGGCGTGGTCTGCGGGCACATCCACCGCGCGGAAATACGCGATATCGACGGCATCCTCTACTGCAACGACGGCGATTGGGTCGAGAGCCTCACCGCGCTCGTCGAGACCGCCGACGGCGAGTTGCGGATCCTCAACTGGCACGAGGTGCTCGACGCAACGAGTGGGCCGGATGACGGGCGCATGGTTACGCCGACGCACGCGGCCAATGAACCCGCACTGTTGATTGATTGAGGAGGGAAATTCGATGCGAATCTTGATCGCCACAGATGCCTGGCTGCCGCAGGTCAACGGTGTCGTCACCACGATCATCAACACAGTACGCGAGCTACGCGCGCTCGGACACGAAGTCGGGCTCGTCACGCACGAAGGGTTTCGCACGTTTCCATGCCCGAGTTATCCCGAGATCCGCCTCGCCGTCGCGCCCGGCGCGCGCGTCGCTCGCATGGTCGACGAGTTCGAACCGGATGCCGTACACGTCGCCACCGAGGCCCCACTCGGCCTCGCCGTGCGCCGTCATTGCCTCGCCCGAGGCGTGCCCTTCACCACGGCCTTCCACACTCAAATTCCGGAGTACGTCCACGCACGCTGCCGGCTTCCTGTCGCGATCACGTATCGTTGGCTGCGCTGGTTTCACGGCCCGGCCGCGGCGGTGATGGTGCCCACTCCGGAGGTGCACCGCCGGCTGACGTCACGTGGCTTCACGAACCTCGCCTATTGGTCGCGCGGCGTCGACAGCGATTTGTTCGTGCCCGCGCGGCGAGAAGCCCTGCCCGGGCGCCGGCCGATATTCCTCTATGCCGGCAGGGTAGCCGTCGAGAAGAACATCGAAGCGTTTCTCGCGCTCGACCTGCCAGGAACAAAGTGGGTCGTCGGCGACGGCCCCGCGCGCGCGTGCCTCGAAGATAGATTTCCTGCTGCGGTATTTCACGGGGTTCAGCACGGGCAGGCGCTCGCCCACTACTATCAGCAGGCGGACGTTTTCGTCTTCCCGAGCCGCACGGATACCTTCGGACTGGTGATGATCGAAGCGATGGCCTGCGGGACGCCCGTTGCCGCGTATCCGGTCACGGGCCCGATCGACGTCGTACGTGACCCCGCGGCGGGCGTGCTGTCCATTGATCTGCGCGCCGCTGCGCGCGCCGCGTTGGATCTCGAGCGCGCCGCGGTGCGATGTCACGCGCTCAGATTCTCGTGGACCGCGGCGACCCGGCAATTCGTCGAGAATTTGAGTCCCGCCAAGACATCGCCCAACATCGTGCGCGCGGCCTGAGCAGTGCTTTGCGCCCGCGCCACCTCGTAACAGCGCGGCGCAGCTTGAGGGTCAGTGTCGTCCGTGCGCGAGAACGTCGCGCGTTCGGCGGCTCGCGAACAGGACGAGGTAGTCGTGAATCCGAGCGCCTTTGCGCAGCCGCGCAAACTCGCCTTCGTAAATGCCCTTGACCTCGTCCACCGGCCTCGAAGTTTCACGCGCCAGCGCTTCGATGGCGCTATGGCTGACCGCTTCCTGATCGGCGTCGTTGTACATTCCGCGCACGGGATTCTCCGCTCGTGATCCTGGCGGCGCGCGCGCGTGGTCACGCGTTGAGCACCGACCAGGCGGGCCGCTTGCGGGGATCGCTCGCGCCTGCCCGAACTGCAATTTTAGTGGCATACAGCGCGCGAAAGGATGACGATTTGATGAAACGATGCGCACCGGATCGGCGCACACTTCCGCACCCAGTGCTTTCAATCCGTTAGGCGATTTAGCTCAAGTTTTGCCGTAGCTCGGCGCAATCGGTGCCGGCGCTATCTAGCGTTCCTACGCCGGCCCCGCGAGTGAGCGAACGCCTGTCATGCGGGCGGATGCGCTGACCGTCCGCCGCGGGACGGTGGGAACGGTTCCATACCCGTCGGCCAGCGTTTTGAGAAAGGCGATTACGTCGTCGCTCTCGGCCTTGGTCCTCGCGGCGCCGTTTTCACTGGCCCCGCGGAACGGGGCTTCTCGATAGACGTTCGAATGATATTGCGGTGGCAGATCGAGTCGGTGAACTGCGGTAGAACGCCGTTCCGGATTGAGCTGGGGTGACAACTCGCGCAATTCCCCTTCGCCGAATCATTGAATACCGCGAGACCGCGCGCCTCCTGCCGGGCGAGCGCAACCTGTCCCTGCACGGGGTCTTTGACAAGCGCTTGCTGTTACGTTTCCTATACCTAGCATGTGTTGCGCTGACCAGTGGAATCCACAACGCGTTGCCGACATAGGCAGAAATTGAAAGCGGACGTTCGCGCGGAGTGCGGCGGACCTGCTGAGTGCCGTCGAATCGTGGCTCAAAACCTTCACCTACGGCTGATTCAGCGCCGGCTCGCGGTCACGGGTGCGAAGCCCGCACAATTGATCAAGTCACCACTGTCCTGGTACAGCATGCATCACAAAAACTTCATCGGACGTTCATGGAGTCTGCATCTCTGGGCGTATACGTTACGGGTGGAAAGCAGGAACCCGTCGCATGGCTATCTCGCCAGCGCAGGGTGTCGATAACCGACCAGAGGACTACTCAGCATGAAAATTCAGACCACGGTAGCAGATAGACTCCGCAGCGGCTTGGTCGCGGCCAGCGTCTCAGTGGCCCTGCTCGTGGGGATAACCCCGGCGTTTGCCGACGGGCAGGACAAGAACCATGGTTCCCACCTTGACCAGGAGCTTGGCCGCATAGGGCACATCATCGTCATCTATCAGGAAAACTGGAGCTTCGACTCCCTCTACGGCCTGTTCCCTGGAGCCGACGGTCTTGCCAATAGCTTTGGCGTCCAAGCGCAGCTCGATGTCAAGGCCAGCCCACCGTACTCTGCTCTGATCTACCAAACGCCCGCGCCACTCACGGGATTTCCCCTCGGCATTGATCCACAATTTCCCTCGGTCAACGGCAAGCTGGCGTGGACAGTCGATCACAACCTTGCGCTGCCTCTCATTCCCTACGACTTCACGGACTACATCACCGCAAATGCGCTTACCGGCGACGTCGTTCACCGCTTCTATCATGAGCAGCTGCAAATAGATAACGGCGTCCTGGAACCAAAGAAGGGTGACTTGGACAAGTTTGTCACTTGGAGCGATAACCCGGGGTTGGTCTTAAGTTACATCGATGCGACCGATCTTCCGGAAGGAAAACTGGCACAGCAATACAAGCTTCTCGACCAGTTCTTCCACTCGGCTTACGGTGGTTCGTTCCTGAATCATCAGTGGCTGATTTCGGCGCAGACTCCCCCATGGACCGCACCCATTCCGACGGGATGGCTGTCGAGCTACGACTCGACAACGAAGACGCTCGCCGACAACCAGCTGACGATTGATGGCAGGTACGCGGTCAATACGATACAACCGCTCTTAGGGCCGTTCTCCCCGGGAACTCCCACCGCCAAACGGCTCTTGATCAACAATACTGATCCGAACCAACCCGGCTACACACCCAACATCGGCAACCGGCTCGACGATGCGGGCATCAACTGGCGCTGGTATTCCGGAGGATGGAATGACGCATTAAGCAACAACGTAGCCGCCAGCGGAGAACTCTTCCAGTTCCACCACCAGCCGTTCGCCTATTACACAAAGTATGCGCCCTTCGCTGCGCCGGCCCCGAGCGCCAACTACTCAGCTACGCCGCCGCTTAATCCCGCAACCACGGGTCCAAACGCGCACCTCCAGGATGAAGCGAACTTCCTCGCGGATGTCGCGTCGGGCAAGCTACCTCCGGTGAGCTTTGTGAAGCCGATCGGCAAGAACAACGAGCATCCCGGCTACGCGGCGGAAGTGACCGGCCAGCAACACGTTGCGGACCTCGTCTCCGCTGTGCGAAATAGCAGGATCTGGAAGGACACCGTCATCATCATCACGTATGACGAGAACGGAGGCCGTTGGGATCATGTTGTTCCGCCGGTTCGTGACGATAAATGGGGAGTCGGTGTCCGCGTCCCGACTATCATCATCTCCCCCTTCGTTCGGAAGGGAACCATTGATAGCCGCGAGTATGAGACGGTGTCAATTCTCAAGCTCATCGAGCGCCGGTTTAGCCTCGAGCCGCTTTCCGCGCGGGATGCGGATCCTAAGGTCAGCGACTTGACCACCGCGTTCGACTTCGAAAACGAACACGACTGATTACTTGCGCGCAGCTTCGGATAGAGTCGGGCGTCCCCCGTTGGATAGGGGACGCCCTCTGGATTGTCCAACATGCACGCTGGGCCCCAAATGCGCCTGACGGATCCACAGCAGGTCGGTGCGAGACATGCTAGGTCTAGGAAACGCATCAACAAGTGCTTGTCAAATCGACAGTAATCGCAAGTAGCGATGTTTGCTGATTGAGCTAGACAGGTGGATGTTCCTAGGAAAGTTACGAAGTCGAGACATGAATCCGCCGACCAAGCCGGGTCTACGCTCCGGGTATCGGCGTTACGGAAAGCACGTCGACGTACGCGCCAGGCATGCTGAGGTGCGGGTGACCGACAAGCATGGCTGCTGCGGCTTCGTGCGATTCGGCTTCGACAATCGTATAACCAGTGACTTCATTCCTGACACTGGTAGCGCCTGCTGCCGTGACGCGCTTGGTCTTGCCCAACGGGGCACCCATGTCCACGAGAGCGTTTTCATTCTTCTTCATCCACGCCATCCACGCGTCCATTCCCGCTTTCATTTGTTCCGCATTGGAATTCGCCATCATTTGATCGATCGCTGATAGCGGTGCGAGATACAACAAGAAGAATTTGCTCATTGCTCACCCTTCGCAGCTTAGATACAGAAAATGATCGGCGCAATTTGGTGCGCGCCAGTCGCCCGCTTCGCGTCGTTGAAAGTCGCCTCAATTGAAGGCCGACGTTTGAACTCGGTTAAATCTGCGATTCAACAATAGCACCTTGGCGTCATCGTTCGTCACCGTCGGGAGACCTGGCCGGCTGAGGCTCCCTGGTTATGGGAGCCTTTAGTCGCCGCGCCACCTGCCGAACCATTGCGTCGAGTTTCGCTTCCGTGCGCGCCTTGTGCAGCCTATCCGGATAGCCCTGGACCTCGTCTTCCGAAAATATGGTCGTCGACATGGCGACCCCGCGGAAAATGGTTAGAACGTGCGGCCCGCGGTGGACGAACCGCTGCCCTTCATCCCAAGTGACGCCGATCTTGCCGATTCCCGCGGCGAGCGCCATCTGTTGGGCCCGTTGCGCGATCCTCTCGGCGCCGATCGTACTTTCGACCATGACCGGTTTCGTCCTGGCGCACCGTCGGCTTCGAGCGTGGCTGGCGCCACGCTAGTCGCGGGCTCCCAACAAAAGCGATGCCAGGTAGCAGGCGAACTGCTTGGGGAAATCGACCGAGACCCCTGCATCGACGTACTGCGCGATCCCCTCAGCCTTTTGCGCACTGAAGCCGTTTGGCTCGATCGAGGACGCGCCCGTGTAGTCCCCCGCGCTCGGCCCGACAATGTGACGTAACAAGGCGGATTTGCCCCCGCGCGACGCACCGATCAGGGCCACGAATTCGCGGGGCTGAATCGCAAGCACCATGGCGTTCAACGCCCTTCGCCGACCGAAGTGCTTGGATAGACTCGAAACGATGACCGCGGAAGGCACACTTTGCTCCGGTTCGGCGCTCGACGCAGTGTGTGGCTGGCTTATTACACAGCCGTGACCTCGGTGGCCGCTGCTCGCCAGCAAGTAACCTTTGGCTTGGCGGACTAAAGTCGCGTGATTGGATGATCTAGGACCGATGGGCCTGACCGCCCACCATTTAATCCTCGATCACAACCACCCGTTTCGACTTGGCGTTCGGGCATTTTGTATCGAGATATCCACAGAAATTGTGGACAACTTTGGTGGGGGACTTGGGTTACGGATGACGCGATTCTCATTCGCGCGATCCACTCCCGGGACCGGTGCAACTGCACTCCCATCGGTGGACCTATCAAGAATTTTCCGACCGCGGTCGTAGTTCCGCGGCGTCGTAGCGTCGGCCGGTTCGTCGTTTCCCCGCTGCCATCAACGCAATAGCGCGAACTCCGCAGGCGAGGGGCCCAAAAAAATGCAGGCGTCCTGGGGGGAACCGCCTGCAAAATGTCTCGGCACCAGGAGGAGGTTGGCAGCCAAAACGCTGTCACTTTAGGCAGGTAGCGTGACAGTCCTGTTACACGGGTGATGGTCGCCGTGCTGGACGTTTGGCGCCCCAAACGCTGCCAGAGAATCGTCGTCGCCGATAACTAAACGCTAGCCTGAGCGGACGGCGAGCCAACTCTGTCGGATTGAGCATCGAACTAAGTGAGTCCGCCCCTTTCAAATAGTGCGGCCAAACGAGGTGCCGATCATCGCCTTGGTGAAGAAATAGAATCCTACTGGGGTTCTATTTTGCTGCCGGCGTAGTCGTCACTATCATGCGGCGCAACGGTGCTCACGGCATTCACTTCCCCGTCACAATCGCGTGGTAACGTCTCGACTCTCCGGGCATCGCCGGAGAGTCTTCCGCCACCATGTCACAGAAACTGCGCATCGTCGACACCCTAGGGGAGCGAAGCCTCCTTCGACCCATGGTGATCAACGCGGCGCTCGCGGCCAACGACCGGTCAAAATACTACTTCACGCTACTGCAAACGGCCGTCTTGTGCGCGCAGCACGATGGCCGGGCTCCCGATCTGCGTCGCGAACGACTCGCGTGTGGTGTCGACAACGAAACGCTTGACAGCGTCGTGACCGACGCGAGCACGGATCGCGACGGTCGTTTCCGGATTGTCGAAGGCGGAGCCATTATTCATGCGCTGATCGGCGAAATCGGCGTCATGCTTGCGCCATTCGCCGACGAATCGGACGCGGATTTTCGCTCCCGATTCGACGCGCTGCGTGCCCGCGCGGAGACCCTGCAGGACGGTCTCTATACGCATGCCGACATCGATGCGCTGACATCGGCCGAACGCGATCGCGGCGACAGCATGCATCTGCTGGTCATGGACCTTCACAAAGCCCTCAACGCGGCGCAGGCGCAAATTGCCTCCGAAGACATCGATGGCGCGGCTGCCTATGCAATCCAACCGGCAGATCGACCGTTGATTGCGGCGTTCATGCGCGGGATTCATCGAACCGAGTCGCTCAAGTTCGCCCATCCGGGACTCGGCACGACGGCGACGCACAGCGCAAACAAGTTGGTCATTCAGAACGATATAGGCACGACTGACGCGCACGTACTCGTTGTCCACGTGGAGGGCTTGCAGGTCGCGGTAACGTATACCGACGTGCACTTGCCGCGGCTCATGTTCTTTCAAAGCCTGTTCGAGGGCCACGGGATGGAATGGGACGACACGCGCTCGCGGCGCGACGACGCGATGGACGATGGCGTATTCCACCTCTGCATGGGCACGCTTACATCCACGAGCTCGCGCGAGCTGCAGGACCATCTCGCGTTTCTCGCATCGCGTCTCGTATTTTTGATCGATTGGAACAAGGCGCGCAAGCGTCTGCAGACTTTGGTCGGGAAGGGCGAGGCGATCCGGCTGCTGCTGTGGGCGGCCCAGAACGATGTCGGTCACATGGGATTCCTGAAGTGCGGCGGGGAGACGCTTGTGTTCGACGCGTTGGACTACGTGCTGAAGGGGCAGGCACGCTTCGGGCAGCACCTGGATCAGGTCCTCGAGAAACGTGAAGCGACGGCATTGCTGAAGTTCGTCCTCAAGACCTGCACGGAGTCGTGCCTACTAGGCGAGCCCGAGTCGTTCGTGCAGGACGCCGTTCGGGCCGAGCTGTTCAACAACTTCCGGACCGTACAGGAAAGGTTGTATGACATCCTGGCGGACCATGCGGCGCTGACCGGCGAAATTGCCGGGGGTGTTCGGGACAGTCTGCTGCAGGCGGGGCTTGCCAATGCGGCGACCGTCGTGTTGCGCAACGCAGAACGCGCCAGGGAGTGGGAATCATCCGCCGACGAGCTAGTGAACCGGGCGCGCAGCGCGTCTTCGCATTCCGAGGTCCCAGAGTTCTTCGGGCTGATCGTGCAAGCGGCGGACGACATAGCCGACGCGCTCGAGGACGCGGCCTTTCATCTGACGCTGATGCCTGCCGCCGGACCCCGTGGCGAGGTTGATGCACGCTTTCACTCATTGGGGGAGCTGCTGGTGCACGGAACGCAGGAATACGTGAAGCTCGTGGAGACTGCGCGCTTCGTACGGCGAGGTGGGGCACGAGAGGATGTCCACGATTTCCTGGCGGCGGTGCATCGCGTCCAGCAAATAGAGCACCAGGCGGACGAAGCGCAACGCGCCATCAAACGGGCGCTGGTGGCTGGTACTGGTGATGCGCGCGCATTGTTTGTCCTATCCGCCGTCGCCCGCAATCTGGAGAGCGCTGCCGACGGACTCATGCATTGCGGACTGCGGATTCGCGATCACGTGCTCGGCAGCGCTCTGGCAGCGTGAACGTCATGCCCGAAGACAAGATCGCGATGGACGAGCGCGCCGAGGAAGTGTTCCTCATCGGCTGCGGTGCGCCGGCAGGCGCTTCAGCCACGGCGCCAAGAATGGGTTTCAAGGCGTACAACCTGATGCGCATGGACCAACTTGGCATGGCGGTGCCGCCAGCCTTCGTTCTCGGTACCCGATACTGTCGGGAATTCTTCCGACGGAGCGCCACCGCACCCTCGGGACTGCGGGACCTGCTGGCGGCACAGGTTCGTGAACTTGAACGAACGTCGGGTCTGGGTTTCGGAAGCGCGCGCAGGCCGCTGTCCGTGTCGGTCCGTTCCGGCGCCGCAGTGTCGATGCCCGGCATGATGGACACCATTCTCAACGTCGGCTTGAACGATACGACGGTGCGCGGACTGCTGCGTTTGACCGGGAATCCGCGCCTGGCTTGGGACTCCTATCGTCGGCTGGTGCAGTCGTTCGCCGAAGTCGTGCATCATTGCCCCGTCGAGGCCTTTTCGGCAAAGCTGGCGGAGCGCGTCCGGAATTCTGGAGTGGCGTCGGCGCGGGAACTTGATTACCGAGCGCTCAAGGGGTTGACCGACGACTATCTCGAGCTCTACGAGGCATGTGCCGGCGAGCCGTTCCCCCAAAATCCTCTCGACCAGCTTGAATCCGCGGTAGCCGGCATCTGGCAATCGTGGGTTGGCGCCAAGGCTGCTGCTTACAGGAAGATGAACGACCTGTCGGATGATCTAGGCACCGCAGTCACCGTCCAGCGAATGGTCTACGGCAACGCGGGCGGGACCTCGGGCGCCGGGGTTGCGTTCACGCGCGACCCGGCCAGCGGCGAGCGGGCGCTCTACCTCGATTTCCTGTTCAACGCGCAGGGCGAGGATGTCGTGTCGGGGCGAAGCGGCGCGCCCGATGGCCGGCGCCTGGAGACCGTGCTTCCAGGTGTGAAGAACGAAATCGTGCAAGTTGCGGCGCAGCTCGAACGCGAGTTTGGCGACATGCAGGAATTCGAGTTTACGGTCGAGGATGGTCGGTTCTACCTCCTGCAGACACGCGCCGGCAAGCGCAGCCCATGGGCCGCGGTCAGGATCGCAGTGGACCAGGTTGACGAAGGGCTCATCGCTGCGGATGTGGCGGTACGCCGCACGGCAGAACTGGATGCGGACCGGCTTGGCCGCCTTCGCGTCGTGCCATCGGCGTCTTCACGCGTGCTTTGTCGCGCGACTGTTGCGAGCATCGGCGTCGCTGTCGGGGAGATCGTATTCGATCCCGCGAGAGCTGCAGAACTCAGTCAGGCCGGCCATTCGGTGATCCTGGTGCGCGACATCACAGCCACCGAAGATATCGCGGGCATCGCGGCCGCGGTCGGCATTCTTACGGCAACCGGAGGACGCACCTCGCATGCGGCAGTCGTCGCCCGCCAGCTCGACAGGGTGTGTCTTGTCGGCTGCGCTGCCCTGGTCGTGGATCGAGATGGGCGCCACTGCACGATTGCCGGCGAGACGTTCGGCGAAGGCGACGTAGTCTCGCTCGATGGTCATTCCGGCGAAGTGCTGGAAGGAACAGTACAGGTCGAGTTGGAGCGACCGCTTGCAGCGCTTGCCAAGCTTGCTGCGTGGCGCGCCGCGGCGAACATGGCGTGACCGCGTCCGCGACGGAGGTGACGGCATTCGATGCGATAGCGGTTGCTCAAGTCTCCGCAGTGGGGATCCTTACACCCACTGTTGCCATTTGAACCACAGGATTGACAGGATCGCGCTCAACAGGATCACTACGAGAGCGTGTCGGTATCCCCACGCCCAATTCAGCTCCGGCATATTCTTGAAATTCATTCCATAAACGCTCGCCACAAGTGTTGGCGGAATTCCCACGACGGAAATGACCGTCGGCACCTGGAAGATATCGTTCTGCTTCGTATTGATGAAGCCCAGCACCGCATCCAACAGGAACTGCACCTTGTCGGACAGATGGGATTAGTAGTCCGCCAGTGACGTCAAATCGCCTTGAGTGACTTTCAAGCGTACTCGCGTGTTGCTGGGTATCCAGTCTTGCTCGGTTCCGGCGACAAAGGGGACGATGCGTTGCAAGCCGAATACGCTATCGCGGATGCGCGATAAATGCTCTCCCGCATTGCCGACGCCGATCAAGACAGC
>Ga0209048_10002411_pt1 | contig 18573 bp, 11 predicted proteins | sample FrelakmetCRP12CR_FD_187146 | JGI IMG/M metagenome (GOLD analysis project Ga0209048, IMG submission 187146) | Freshwater lake sediment microbial communities from the University of Notre Dame, USA, for methane emissions studies - CRP12 CR (SPAdes)... | ecosystem: Environmental > Aquatic >... | reverse complement strand
CCAAGAGCGAAGCGATTGGGGATCGGAGCCCATGCGAAGACCGCAGGGCGGCCGACAACCGTGCGGTGTCAGTTCAAACTACGAAGCGGAGGCCGCGCGGTCTAGCCAATCCCGTCGCTTTCGGCAGGCAAAAAAAAGCCCGCCGGGAGGAATTTAGCGGGCAAGGGGGAGCGGTCGACCGAAGCGCGACGGGCGCTGCGGCTGCTGTTCGTGCCGGCATCGTGCCGGCGGAGTCTGCATTCGTCCTGTGTCGAATTCCTCCGGAGTCAGAACACGCTTCGCGCGGCGCTTACCCGCTCGGCCAGCGCGTCCAGCGCTTCCTGCTGCGACGGGGACAGCGACTCGTCCGCGCGCTGCTCGACCGGCCCGCCGTCGGTCGAACTCGACCGGTCGGTCAGCCAGTGTTGCGCGAATTCGGGCGAGAACATGTCCACGATCCTTCAGTCGGAGTTGTTCGTCTTCACTTAGCCTAAAGCAAGGCGTGTGCCAACCGCATATGCATCCGGTTGGACAATTCCCCTTTTCCGGGTTCTCCCAAGCAAAAGTGGATTCGCGGCACGGCCATTGCAGTCGGCGCGCCGTAACAATTATCGGCGCGTTGTCGCATTTTGCCGACGCCCCATGTGTCATTAATGTTAAACGCATGATTAGGATCGAATTTCCGTGTCGTCAATCAACGACACTCGACCGCTCCGCAGGCGCAGACACGGCACTCGCAATGACATTGGAATGGGACCGACCGGGCGGAAAGCCCTTGGACAATCCGCGTCGGCGCCTGCGACGACTCGCTCAGGACGGCTTGCCTTCCTTGAACATCGCCGGTTCGAGCCTGTGCCGCTGCAGCAGCTTGTAGAACTCGGTGCGGTTGCGCTTTGCGAGCAAGGCGGCCTGGGTCACGTTGCCGCCGGTGATCTTGAGCAGCCGGACGAGGTAATCGCGCTCGAATTCCTTGCGCGCCTCCTCGAACGGAACCAGCGCGCTCGAATCTTCGCGCAGCGAACCCTGGATCAGCGAAGCCGGGATCACGTTGGTCGTCGCCAGCGCCACCGCCTGCTCGAGGAGGTTCAGCAACTGCCGGACATTTCCCGGCCAGGGCGCCGAGATCAGCAGCGCCATCGCGTCCGGAGCAAGCGTCAGCGCGGGCCGCTTGTAACGTTCGGCCAGCCGCCGCAGGAAGTGCGTGGCGAGGAGCGGAATGTCCTCGCGCCGGTCGGCGAGCGACGGCAACTTGAGCGAAACGACGTTGAGCCGGTAATAGAGGTCCTCCCGGAACTGGCCGGAGGCCTTCTGCTCGTCGAGGTCGCGATGCGTGGCCGATATCACGCGCACGTCCACCGGAAGCGGCAGCGTCGCGCCGACCGGGCGCACCTCGCCCTCCTGGAGCACGCGCAGCAGCTTCACCTGCAGAGCGAGCGGCATGTCGCCGATCTCGTCCAGGAAGATGGTCCCCCCATCGGCCGCCTGGAAGAGTCCCTTGTGCGCCTGCACCGCGCCGGAGAACGCACCACGCGCATGCCCGAACAGCTCCGATTCGAGCAGCGGCTCGGGAATCGCACCGCAGTTCACCGCCACGAACGGCTTGTCGCCGCGCGGACTCGCGCGGTGGATAGCGCGGGCGAGGAGCTCCTTGCCGGTCCCTGAATCGCCGTAGACCAGCACGCTCGCATCGGAATCGGCGACGAGGCGCGCTTGCCGCAGCAGGTCTTCCATCTGCGGGCTGCGCGTGATGATGCCCGCGCGCCATTCGCCAATGGCCTCGCTGCTGTCCGTCGGCGCGCCGCCGGCGAGGCGCAGGGCGGAAGCGACGAGCTGCAGGAGCTCCTGGCTGTCGAACGGCTTGGTGAGAAAGCCGAAGACGCCGCGTTGCGTCGCCGAGACCGCGTCCGGGATCGTGCCGTGTGCGGTGAGGATGATGACCGGCAGCGCCGGATGCTGGCGGTGGATCGCTTCGAAGAGCTGGAGGCCGTCGATCCCGGGCATCCGCAGGTCGGTGATCACCGCGCCGGGACGCACGACCGCGAGCCCGGCCAGCGCCGCCTCGCCGCTGTCCGCCGTGCGCACGCGGTACCCGGCCGACGTGAGCCGGAGGCTGATCAGCTTCAGGAGGTCCGGATCGTCATCGACCAGAAGGATGTCGCCTGTCTGCATCGCCCCTCCCTACCTGCCGCCGCCGCCACCGCCACCGCCGCCGCCACCGCCGCCACTGCCACTGCCGCTGCCGCTGCCCCCGGCGCCCGCACCGCCGCCGCCGCGAATACGGTCGCGCATCAGGCTGCGTTCCATGGCCCGCAACGCCTCGAGCTTCTGGATCGCCATGTCGGCTTTCTGCTGCTCGTCCTTCACTGCGCGCTGCCGCTCGGCGATCTGCGCCTGGAGCACGATCGCCACCTGCTTCACCGCCGGCGAGCCGGGGCTGCTTTTCGCGACATTTTCGAGGAGCTGCAGCGCCCGCTGGTCGTCCTGCGGCGATGCTTTGGCAAGCGTGTAGAGCACTGCGAGCCGCACCCGATTCGCGTCGGTGCGCTGCCGATTGAGCGTCTGCGTCGCCGTCGTGATTTCGCGTTTGACGTCGTCGGGCGGCAGTGCCCCGTACCGCTGAAGATCGGATAGCAGGGCAAGGAGCTCCTGGGTCTCGGCAGGCAGTTCCGGCGGCGCGGCAATCACCGGCACCGGCACAGCCGTTGCCGCGGGCTCGACTGCGGGTGGCGTGGTCGCCGGCGTCGACGATGCCGGTTCGGGCGTGGGCGCAGGGGGCTCGACCGGCTCGATCGGGGGGTATTCGATCAGCGGCGTCGATGGCGCCGGCGTCGCCATCGGCTCGTCGTCCTCGTCCGGCTGGACGAGCGTCGGCGGCGTTGCGCACCCGGCGAGCACGGCGAACGCGAAGGCCGCCGCAAAAGAATACTTCCGCGGGAAATTCATCGGTTTCCCAGGACAGTGATCGGTCCTTCGGTGGCCGCCGTGTTGACCACCGACCCGGCGCCGCCCAACGCGAGCGGCAGCCACACGCGAAATTGCGCGCCGGGACGCCCATCGGCGCGCTCCAGCACCTCGATCCTGCCGCCGTGGGCGAGCGCGTATTCCTTGGCGATTGCGAGCCCGAGGCCCGAGCCCTTCACGCGGCCTTCGGCGGGCGGGCGGCCCTGGTAGAACGAATCGAAAATCTGCTGGCGCTCGTCCGGATCGACGCCGTGGCCCTGGTCGATGACGTCGAGCACCGCGAATCCGTTGTCCGTTGCGAGGTTGAGGCCGATCGTGCCCGATCGCGGCGAATACTTGATCGCATTTGAAATGAGGTTGTCGACGATCGTGCGCAGCTTTTCCCCGTCCCCGACGACCAGCGCCGGTTTCAGCTTCGCCTCGAAATTGATCATGCGCGCGAGCGCCGCAAGCTTGTGCTCCTTCACGACCCGGCGCAACACGTCGGGCAGCAGCACCGGTCCCAGCGTCTGCGGCTCCATCGCGCGGGTCTGGTGGTAGGTGAGCAGGTCCTCGATCAGCTTCTGCAGCGAAAGCGAATTCTCGCGGACGATACGGACGATCTCGCGCTGCTCGGGCGACAGCTTGCCGCCGACGTTGTCGCGCAGGAGCTCGGCGCCCTCGCGCACGGCCGTCAGCGGCGTCTTGAGCTCGTGCGAGACGTGACGCAGGAAGCGGTTCTGCTGCTCCTCGAGATCGGAAAGGCGCGAGCGCAGCCATTCGAGTCGCTGGCCGAGGTAGCGCAGGTCCTGCGGCCCGTTCACCTCGATCCGGTGCGTGAAGTCGGCCGTGCCCATCTGGCGGATCGCCTGGTCGAGCTGGCGAATGGGACGCGCGATCAGCACCGCGAACAGGATGGCAAGCGCCAGCGCGATGCCGGCCGTCGCGAACGCGAGGTATCGCCATTTCTCCCGGCCCTGCGCCGCGATGTCCTGCAGTTGCACGATCGCGCGCTCGGTCAGGTCGTTGGTCGCGCCCAGCAGCGACTGCGCGCCGTCGGCCAGTTTCGAATAGCCTTCGGCGAGCTGCGTATGCGCAGCCGGCGGCTTCTGCGGCGCGCGCAGCAGCTGGTTCAAGCGCGATTCGGCGTCGCCCAGCGCGTCCAGCGTCGCGAGCTGGTCGTTCGACAGCGGCAGCAGCGAAAGCTGCCTTGTGGTCGCGCGGAATTCCTGGCGCACGCGGCCGTAATCGTCGAGCAGCGCGGAATCCTCGAGGATCAGGTATTGGCGGACCAGGCGTTCGAGGGTCGTCGATTGCTCGAACAGCTGGCGGCTTGCGCGGCCGGCCTGCGCCGCCTGTTGCACAGCCTCCTGGCCCTGGACCTGCAGCCGGTCGAGCGAAAAGATGAGCTCGACCAGCGCGTAGACGAGCGGCAGGCTGACGAGCAGGAAGCCCAGCAGGATGAACTTGAGGAATGAGCGCGGGTAATACACGTAGGCTGCCGCTATAATTTGCGGCAATTATGACACCGGTCGTCGAACGTTGAGCGCGAAAACCCGGGAACGCCCCGTCGCGCAGCCTGTTGGCGCATCCGGTGGCGCGACCGACATGCCCGCACTGGCGATCATCGCCGCGGTTGCCGCGAATGCCGTGATCGGCGCCGGCAATCGCCTGCCGTGGCGGTTGCCGGCGGATCTCAAGCGTTTCCGCGCGCTGACCACCGGCCACGCAGTGATCATGGGACGCAAGACCTGGGAATCGATCGGCCGCCCGCTGCCGGACCGGCAGAACATCGTGGTGACCCGCAACACCGACTTTGCGGCGCCTGGCGCCGAGATCGCATCGACGCTCGCGGACGCTCTAGCGCGCGTGCGGTTGCCGGCGCCGGCATTCTGCATCGGCGGCGGCGAGATCTATCGCGAGGCGCTCGCGCACGCCGGCGTCATCTACCTCACCGAAGTCGGCCGGGCGTTCGCCGGCGACGCGACGTTTCCGGAATTCGACCGCCGTGAATGGCAGGAAGCCGAACGCGAGGCGCATGCGGCAGCCGCGGAAGACGGATTGCCGTACGCGTTCGTGACCTACCTTCGCCGTTCGCGCTGACGGGGTCGTCGTCGCGCCGGCTCGTTTCCTCACCTCAACACCAGGGAGTCCCCATGTCGGAAGGCCATTTCCACGTCCACGGTCCGCACGATCACGAGGTCGAGCACGCCGCGCACGGCGGCGACCCGTTCGCGGGCCGCATTGCCGTGATGACCGCGATCTTCGCGACCGTCGGCGCCTTTTTCGGCTACATGGCGGGGGCGACGCAGAACGATGCGCTCCTTTTCAAGAACGAGGCGGCGATCCGCAAGACCGAGTCGTCCGACCAATGGAATTTCTACCAGGCGAAAAGCAGCAAGCAGAACCTCGCCGAGTTGGGCGCGACGCTGACCGCCGGCGAGCAGCAGGCGAAATACGCGAAGGAAGTCGAGCGTTACAAGTCGGAAAAGGAGCCGATCATGGCCAAGGCCGAAAAGCTCGAAAAGGAGAGCGCGGCCGCCGAACTGAAAAGCGAAGCTTCGATGCACACGCATCACCGCTGGGCCCAGGCGACGACGCTGATCCAGATTGCGATTGCGCTGGCGGCCATCACCATCCTCACCCGGCAAAAGGCGATGGGACTGGGCGCGCTGGGGGTCGCGGTCGGCTCGATCGTGCTCGGCATCCTGGCCGCGATGCACATTTGAGCCCGGCCGCGATTTCTCGGGCGGACGGAACCTTGCCGCTCGCCGCAGATGTCCTGCCGATGCCCGGCTTGCCGCTGGGCGCCCGTCCGATTATGATCTCGTCATAACGCGCCCAGGCGGGCCTAAGCAGGCGCGAGCGACACCGTTTCCGGGGAAGGCAGGAGGCAACGCGGCGATTGCGGGGATCCGCAGGCGCCGTTTTCGGCTGGACCGAGGCAAATCGTGGCGCATTTTCCGTTTCACTCCAACGCCCTTCATTCGTTCGTGTGCCGCATGGCATCCGCGGCACTTCTCGCTGTTCTCGCCATCGGCGCGCCCGAAGCGCTGGCGGCAGGTCATTCGCTGCGTTTCTCCGGCGCCGGCGCGGCCGACGTCGACCGGGTCAAGATCCGCATCGACGATCCGCTGACCGCCCTGCCCGGACCGCCTGCCGACGTGGGCGCGACCGACTTCACGCTCGAGCTCTGGCTGATGGGCAGCGCCGCGCAGAACGCCGCGCCTGCGGTGACCTGCGGTGCCAACCAGGCGTGGACGGCCGGCAATGTGGTCGTGGACCGCGATCGCTTCGGCGCCGACCGCAAATACGGAATCGCGCTCGCCGGTGGCAAGGTCGTGTTCGGCGTCTCCGGAAACGGGACCGGCAACCTCACGCTTTGCAGCATCTCGTCGGTGCTCGACAACGCCTGGCATCACATCGCGGTGCAGCGCCGCCTGAGCGACGGCAACCTGTGGCTGTTCGTCGACGGGAATCTGGAGGCGCAGGCAGTTGGCCCCGGCGGCGACATCTCCTATCCCGACGCGGCGCCGGCAGTCCAGGCGAACGATCCGTTCCTCGTCCTCGGCGCCGAGAAATACGACAGCGGCCTCGCGTTCTCCGGCTGGCTCGACGAGCTGCGGATCTCGACCAAGCTGCGCTACGCGGCGAATTTCCCACGGCCGCGGGCGCCGTTTGTCTCCGACCGTTTCACCGCCGCGCTCTACCATTTCGACGACGGCGACGGTGCGACGCTGCACGACAGCTCGGGCGCCGTCGGTGGCCCGAGTTCCGGGCAGATCAAGCGCGGCGGCACCGCGAACGGTCCGGCGTGGATGCCCGACAGCCCGTTCAACGTCGGCGGCCTCGTCAACAACGGCACCATCGCGTTCACGCCGTTCGTGTCGGGGTTTTCATCGCCGATCGAAATGGTGCACGCGGGAGACAACTCCGGGCGCCTGTATGTCGTCCAGCAGGGCGGCATCATCCGGATCATCCGCAACGGCGTCGTCCTGGCCCCGGCATTCCTCAACATCGCGGCGAAAATCGTGAGCGGCGGTGAGCAGGGCCTGCTCGGACTCGCGTTCCATCCCAACTACGCGGTGAACGGATTCTTCTACGTCTACTACACGCGTGCCGGCGACGGCATGCTGATCATCGAGCGCTACCAGCGCGACCCCAGCAACACCAATCTCGCGGACCCGAACTCCGCGAAGACGATGCTCACGATTCCGCATATCGGTCAGAGCAATCACAACGGCGGCAAGCTTGCCTTTGGGCACGACGGCTATCTTTATGCCGGCACCGGCGACGGCGGCAGCGGCAACGATCCGCCGAACAATGCGCAGAACCTGAGCGTGCGGCTCGGCAAGCTGCTGCGCCTCGACGTCGACCAGAACGTCAACGTGCCTCCGTACTACGGGGTTCCGCCGACCAATCCGTTCCCCTACCCGCAAAATCAGTGCGACGGCGTGAGTATCGGGATCTGTCCCGAAATCTGGGCCTACGGACTGCGCAATCCGTGGCGCTGGACCTTCGACCGGCTGACGGGCGATCTCTTCATCGGCGACGTCGGGCAGAGTGCGCGCGAGGAAGTCGACTTCGATCCATGGCCCGGCACTCCCGGACGCAACTACGGCTGGCGAGTCATGGAAGGGAACCTCTGTACACCGGGCGTCAGTCCATCCAACTGCACGCCGCCGCCCAACTACGTCCCGCCAATTTTCGACTATCCGCATCCGCCCGGCGTCGCGGTGATCGGCGGCTACCGATATCGCGGCAATGCGGTGCCCGCGCTTGCCGGCGCCTACCTCTACGCCGATGAAGGTTCCAACCTCATGTGGGCCGCGACGCGCGCCGACACCGGCGTTTGGACGGGTCAGCAGCAACTGATGGGAACGCCGACCGCGATCAGCGCATTCGGCGAGGACGAAGCGGGCGAGCTCTATGCGGTCGGACTCGGCAACGGCACGATCTACAAGATCACCGGCATCGACAGCGACGGGGACAGCCTGCCGAACTGGTGGGAAATGGCCTATTTCGGCAGCACGACCGCCGCGGCCCCCGGTGCGGATGCCGATGGCGATGGCGCCACGAACCTGCAGGAATACCAGGCGGGAACGGACCCGCTGTCGGCGGCCAGCAAGCCGATTGTTCCGTTCTCCAAGGCGATGGTCGGGGTCTGGCGGCCGTCGACCGCGCGTGCTTTCGTCGACGTCGACTTCGACTTCACGGTCGACCAGAAGGTGTACTTCGGCGCGACGACGGACAAGCCGCTGGTCGGCCGCATCGACCCGGGCCGCGCTTATGACCTCGTCGTCTACCGGAACGGCGTGTGGTACGCCGACCGGGACCGCAACGGAATCGTCAGTTTCACGACTTTGTTCGGCGGCGGCGCGAACGACGTGCCGCTCCTCGCCGACTTCAACGGCGACGGGCGCGACGATCTCGTGATCTACCGCGCCGGCCTTTGGTACGTCAGCACCGCGCAAGACGGCACCCTCGCTACGATCTTCGGCCTGGGCGGCGTCGCGGGCGACATCCCGCTCGCGGGCGACGTCAACGGCGACGGGATCGCGGATCTCGTCATCTACCGCAACGGATTCTGGTACATCGACACCAACCGCAACGGCACGGTGGACGTCACCGTCGCTTTCGGCGGTCTGCCGGGTGACATTCCGCTGCTGTTCGATTTCGACGGCGACGGCAAGGCCGACCTTTGCATCGTCAGGAACGGCGTCTGGTACGTGAACACCAAGCTCGACGGCACCGTGCAGGCAGCATGGAACTTCGGCGTCGGGACCGACATCCCGCTCGCGTGGAAGGAGTGACGGCGCGGAGCGCGCTACGCGAGGTTGCGCAATTCCCGCAGCGCGACCGACAGCATTGCAGTATCCGCGGTGCCGCCGACGCGCAGCTCCGACAGCAACTGCTGCACGCGCTCGATCGCGCGCGCGTTGCGATCCTTCCATGCGCCCATCAGCCCCGCCGCCTCGGCCATGTCGCCGCCCCCCAGCACGCCGCCGGTGATCGTCCGCTGCAGCCCTGACAGGTCGTCGTGCATGGCGCTCCTGGCGAGCATCTGCCAGTGCGCGTCCGCCGGGAGCGCGGCGATGCGCTCGCGCAGCCACGGCAGCCCGAGCCGCGTCGACAGGTCGAAATAAACCTCGGCCACGAGCTCGACGGGGCGCTTCGCCGCGCCCGCGATTTCGACGATGTCGAGAGTCGAGTACAGCGTATCCAGCGTCACCACGCGCTGCGCCAGCGGCTCGGGAACACCCTGCGCGGCGTAGGCGGCGACGGCCGCGCCTACACGCGCCCGGTCGGCGGCATCGAGCAGGTCCGGCAGCCGGGTGGACAGCGCTTCGACCCGCGGCGTGAAGTGCGCGATCGTCGCGGCCATGTCCTCCGTCAGCCGCCGCGAACGCAGGAACCAGGTCGTGCCGCGCTCGAGCTGCCGGCTCGTGTCGATCAGCATCGTCGACTGCACGGCATCGTCGACCGTGTTGTCGAGCGCCTCGATCGCCTGCCAGAGCGGAACGAACCCGAAGATCTCGCGCGAGAGCAGATACCCGCGCACGACCTCGTGCGGGCGCGTGCCGGTGGTTTCCGACAGCCGGTGCACGTAGGTGCTGCCGACCCGGTTGACCATGCTGTTGGTGACGTGCGTCGCGATGATCTCGCGCTTCAGCGCATGCCGCGGCATGTAGGCGGCGAACTTCTCGCCCAGCGCGCGCGGGAAATAGCGCGTGAGCGCCGTCTCGATCCACGGGTCGTCGGGCAGCGTGGAGGCCAGCAGCTCATCGTAGAGCCACATCTTGCCGTAGGCGAGCAGCACCGAGCGCTCGGGACTCGCAAGGCCCAATCCCTTGGTCCGCCGGACCGCGAGCGCCGCGTCGTCCGGGAGGAATTCGATGGCCCGGTTGAGCTGCCCCGCCTTTTCCAGGAATTGCATGAAGCGTCCCTGCGCGTCGAGCAGCAGCGGCGCGATGCGGCCGGTCACGCCGATCACCTGGGTCTGGAAGTAGTTGTCGCGCAGGACGAGGGCGGCGACGTCGTCGGTCATTTCGGCGAGCTGCGCGTTGCGCTGCTTCTCGGTGAGCTCGCCCTCGGCGATCGCCATGCCGAGCAGGATCTTGATGTTGACCTCGTGGTCCGAAGTGTCGACGCCCGCCGAGTTGTCGATCGCGTCGGTGTAGATGCGGCCGCCGGCCTGCGCGTATTCGATCCGCCCCAATTGCGTGCACCCGAGATTGCCGCCCTCGACGAACACTTTGCACTTGAGTTCGGTGCCGTTGACGCGCAGCGCGTCGTTCGCGCGATCGCCGACCTGCGCATGCGTCTCCGCCGTCGCCTTGACATAGGTGCCGATGCCGCCGTTGTAGATCAGATCGACCGGCGACTTCAGGATCGCGTTGACGAGCTCGGTCGGCGTAAGCGTGTCGGCGGAAATGGCGAGCGCGGCCTTGACTTGCGGCGTGAGCGCGATCGATTTGGCGCTGCGCGGATGAATTCCGCCGCCGGCCGAGATCCGCTTGACGTCGTAGTCGGCCCACGACGAGCGCGGCAGCCGGAACAGGCGCTCGCGCTCGGCAAAGCTGGCCTCGGGGTCCGGATCGGGATCGAGGAAGATGTGACGGTGGTCGAACGCCGCGACGAGGCAAATGTGCCGGGACAGCAGCATGCCGTTGCCGAACACGTCGCCCGACATGTCGCCGATGCCGGCGACCCGGAAATTCGTCGTCTGCGTATCGACGCCCATTTCGCGGAAATGGCGCTTCGTCGATTCCCACGCGCCGCGCGCCGTGATGCCCATCACCTTGTGGTCGTAGCCCACCGAGCCGCCGGATGCGAACGCATCGCCGAGCCAGAAGCCGTATTCCTTGCTGATCGCGTTCGCGTAGTCGGAAAACGTCGCCGTTCCCTTGTCCGCGGCGACAACGAGATACGGATCGTCCGGATCGTGGCGCTTGACCTGCGGCGGCGGCACGATGGATTCGTTGACGCGGTTGTCGGTGAGGTCGAGCAGTCCGCGCAGGTAATCCTGGTAACAGGCGATCCCTTCCTTCATGAACGCATCGCGATCGGAGGAGGGCGGCGCCTTCTTGAGCACGAAGCCGCCTTTCGATCCCACCGGGACGATCACGACGTTCTTCACCTGCTGCGCCTTGACGAGGCCCAGCACCTCGGTGCGGAAATCCTCGGGCCGGTCCGACCAGCGCAGGCCGCCGCGCGCAACCTTGCCGAAGCGCAGGTGCACGCCCTCGAAGCGAGTCGAGTACACGAAGACTTCGAACATCGGCTTTGGCTCGGGCAGCCCCGGCACTTTCGCCGGGTCGAACTTGAAGGACAGATACGCGCGTGGCCGCCCCTTGTCGTCGCGGCGCCAGAAGTTGGTGCGTGTGGTCGCGAGGATCAGCATGAGGTAGAGGCGCAGCACGCGGTCCTCGGACAGGTTCTCCACGCGGTCGAGCGCGTGATCGATCTCCTGGATCTTGCCCATTGCCTTTGTCTGCGCGGCATCCGGCAGCGCGGGATCGAACCGCAGCTTGAACAGCTCGACCAGCATCCGCGCGATGTCCGCATGCGCGGCGAGCGTGACTTCGATGAACGCCTGCGACAGCGGAAATCCGATCTGACGCATGTACCTGGCGTACGCGCGCAGCACGACGATTTCCTCCGCCGGCAGCCGCGCGGCGACGACCAGGCGGTTGAAGTCGTCGTTCTCGACCACGCCGCGGAAGATGCGCGCGAATGCGTCCTCGAACACGGCGTGCAACGCATCGATCTCGACTTCCGCGTCGGCGACCGCCGATTGCATCCCGAAATCGTGCATCCACACCGGCGGCGCGTCACGCGGCGCGATGCGATGCGGGCGCTCGTCCATGACCTTCTGCCCCATGCGCTCCAGCATCGGCAGGCCGTCGGACAGCGGCACCGGCGCGCCGCGGTGGAAGAGCTTGAAGCGCAGCACGCCGGGCGCGGCTTCCAAGGGGCGATACAGCGACAGCGCGAGTGGCGACGCCTCCGTCAGCGGCGCCATCAGCCCGATGTCGGGCACCGCGGAGCGCGCGGCGAAGTCCTCGCGATAGCCGGCAGGAAAAGCGCTCCCGAACTTGCGGAAGAGCTCGCTGCCGCGGGCCTCGCCCTGCGCTTCGATGAGCGCTTCGCGCAGATCGTCCTCCCATCGGCGGGACGCGGCGGCGAGACGCGCTTCGAGATCGCGCACGTCGAACGCCGGCACGGTGCCCGGGGTCGTGCGCACGGTGATGAGGCTCCGCACGAGTGCCGACTCGGACAGGTGCACGTTGAATTCTGCGCCGGTGCCGTTGAACGCCGCCATGAGGATCGCCTGCCACTTCTGGCGCAGCTCGGTCGAGTAGTTCTCGCGCGGCGCGAAGATGAGGCACGACAGGAAGCGCCCGAACGGATCGCGGCGCACGAACAACCGGAATCGCTGCCGCTCGCCGAGATGCAGGATGCCCATCGCCGTCGCGTAAAGGTCGTCGTCGCTCGTCTGCAGGAGCTCGTCGCGCGGGTAGGTCTCGAGGATGTTGATGAGCGCCTTGCCGGCGTGGCTGCCGGGCGCGAGTCCCGCGCGCGCGACGACCGTGGCGACCTTGCGCCGCAGAAGCGGAATGTCCTCGGGGTTGGCACTGTAGGCGGTCGACGTGTAGAGCCCGAGGAAGCGATGCTCGCCGCAGACCTGCCCGTTCGTGTCGAAGCGCTTGATGCCGACGTAATCGAGATAGCCCGGCCGGTGCACCGTCGATCGCGAATTCGCCTTGGTGATGATGAGGAGTTCCGGAAGCCGCGCGAACCCGCGCTGCTCCGGCGGCAGCTTGGCGAAGCTCGCCGCGACGTCGCGCCCGCCGGTTTCGCGAAGGATCCCGAGGCTCGAGCCAGGAACGATCCGCAGCGCGTCCGCGCCGTCGACCGCGACGAGGTCGTGGCACCGGTAGCCCAGCAGCGTGAAATGATTGGCGGCGAGCCAGCTCAGAAACGCCTCGTCTTCCTTGAGCTTGTCGGCGGCGATCGGCGGCGGGCGCGCTTCGAGCTCTCCGATGATGGCGAGCATCTTGTCCTGCATCTTCTTCCAGTCCTCGACCGCCATCCGCACGTCGCCCAGCACGCGGGCGATGTCGCCGGCGAGCGCCTCGAGGAGCGCCGGTTCGGTGGTCCGGTCGACTTCGACGTGGATGAACGACTCGCGCTTCGCATCGTTGCCTTCCGGCGCGAGACCGGTCAGCGTGCCGCCGGCGTCGCGCACGACCGCGAGCAGCGGATGCGTGATGAGGTGGAGCGTGAGCCCGTGGCGGTTCGCCTCCATTGTCACCGAATCGACGAGGAACGGCATGTCGTCGTTGACGATCTCGATGATCGTGTGCGTCGACTGCCAGCCGTGCTCTTCGATGGTCGGATTGAACACGCGGACCTTGGCGCGTCCGGCGTCGCGCTTGCGCGCAAAGTTCCAGTGCGACATCGCCGCGCCATAGAGATCGGCCGGCGCCCGCTCCATGAGATCCTCGGGGTCGACCTGGCCGTAATAGCGGCGAACGAGGTCCTCGATCGTCGCGCGGTCGGCCGCCGCGACTTTCGCCCTGACGAGCGCCAGTACCTCCTGCAGCCGCTCGCTTCCGCCCGGTGTTGCGCCTGCGCCCATCACGATCTCCTCAATGCCTGTTCGACCCTCCGCCCGCGGAACGGTCGGGGCAGCGGTCGTCGCCGCGGCGAGACAGGATACCCGATCCCATCATCACCAGATGCCGATGTGGACCCCGTGCGCGCGATGGGCATCGGTGCGCGCCTCGACCAGCGCATCGTCGACCGTCGTGCGCCGCTTGCTCGTGGCGAGCCAGTCGAACAGCCACTCGCGCATCCCCATGCGAATCGTCTCGAACCGCGGATCGGCGCCGAGATCGATCTGCTCGTGCGGGTCGGCGGCGAGATCGAAGAGCTGCGGACGAAAGCCCTCCCAATGGATGTACTTCCACTCGCCGGTGCGCACCATGACCGCGCGGCAATCGCGCACGCCATGGCCCAGCACCCGGCGCGCGCGACGAAAACTGTAGTCGAGCTCCGAAAACACCGCCTCGCGCCATTGGGTCGGCACTTCGCCGCGCAGCAGCGGCAACAGCGAGCGGCCTTCGACACGGTGCGGCGAGCCGGGAATCTCCAGCGCCTCGATGATCGTCGGCACAACGTCGATGCCTTCGACGAAGCGCGCGTCGGCCTTGCCCCGCGTCGCATCGGCGCGGGCGTCGGGATCCATCACGATTAGCGGCACGCGCACGATTTCGTCGTAGAGGAGCTCCTTCTCGCCAAGGCCGCGGTCGCCCGAAAACTCACCATGATCCGACGTGAAAACAATGAGCGTGTCGCGCAGCCGTCCCATCGATTCCAGCGCGTCGAGCACGCGCCCGAGGTGGTAGTCGACCTGCGCGATCAGGCCCATGTACGCAGGCCGCACGTGGCGCACCACGTCCTCGCGCGCGAAGCTCACGCATTCGTCGTGCTCGCGATAGGCGCGCACCACGGGATGCTCGTCAGCGGTGCCGTCCTGCGGCCCGCGCAGGATCGGGCCGATGGCCTTGCGCCGATACAATTTGTGGAACGGTGCCGGTGCCAGATAGGGCCAGTGCGGCTTGACGTAGGACAGGTGCAGCACCCACGGCGTCGACGCCTGCGCGCGAATCCAGTCGAGCGCGAGATCGGTCATGTACGCGGTCTCGGAGTGGGCCTCCTCGACCCGGGACGGCAAGTGCGCGTTGCGCATGTTCCAGCCGGAGACAACGCGGTGGCCGTCGAGGGCACTGATCACGAAATCGGACCAGGGGTCGGCGCTGTCGTACCCGCGCGTGCGCAGCCAGTCCGCGTAACCCGACTCCGGGCCCGGCGGCGTGTGGCCATCGAAGCGATCGACGACGAAAAAGCCGCCTTCGCGCAGCATGGCGGCGCGTTCCGATTCGAGCTCGATGCCGAAGCGCGTCAGCGCCTGCCTGTCGGGCAGCACGTGCGATTTTCCGGCGAGCGCCGCCGTGCGGCCCGCCACGCGAAGGTAATCGCCGAGCGTCCATTCCGACGCCGACAGCGGCACGCGATTCCAGGTCGCGCCGTGCGAGTTGACATAGCGGCCGGTGTAGAACGACATCCGCGCGGGGCCGCACACGCCCGCCTGCACGAACGCGTTGTCGAAGCGCACGCCGCGGGCGGCGAGCCGGTCGATGTTGGGCGTCTCGACCGGGGAGCCGCCGTAGCACGAAACGAAATCGCGGCGCAGCTGGTCGCACATTACGAACAGCACGTTGCGGACAGCGGTCATCGGTTGAGGATCGCGGAAAATGCGCGTCGGCTGGCTGCACTTGATTCATGCTTCGCAGCGGCGCGGGAATCCGCGATAATGCCGCCTTTAGCGGCGCGCGGCAACGCGGCATGATTGGCGATGCGCCCAGGTGGCGGAACAGGTATGCGCAACAGACCCGGATTCCGCTCGTCCCAAGGCCATGAGGGTTCGATATCCTTCCTGGGTACGAGGCAATCTGCAACGGTGCAGAAAATCGGCATGAACGGGTGCGCGCGTCAGGACCGCAGACTGGATCCGTGAACCGGCGCGACGCCCTGACGACTCTGGCCGGCCTGGCGATCGCGGGCGCGGCTCCTGCTCGCGCGCAAGGGAATGTCGTGCCTGTCGTCGGGGTCCTCTACGCAGCCTCGTCCGAGGAGTGGCCGAATCGGCTCGCCGCACTCCGGATGGGGTTGGCCGAACAAGGATATGTCGATGGCCGCAACGTGACAGTCGAGGTCCATCAGCGCGAAGGCCAGGGCGACTCGATGCACGAAGCGGCGAACGACTTCGTCCGGCGTCGCGTCGCGGTGATCGTCGCAACCGGCGGCCCGCAGAGCGTGCTGGCGGCAAAGGCCGCGACGGCGACCCTACCGATCGTCGTGACATTCGGCGGCGATCCGGTCAAGGCCGGTCTGGTTGCGAGCCTCAATCGGCCGGGCGGCAATATCACCGGCGTCGCCATCCTCACCGTCGAGCTCGCCGCGAAGCTGCTCGACGTGTTTCGCGAATTTCTGCCCAGGGCCGACGTGGTCTCGCTGCTGGTCAACCCGGACAATCCGATCGCGCCCGCGTACGCGAAAACGGCACAGGAAGCCGCCTCCGGGATCGGGCTCCGGCTGCCCGTCCTGAAGGCCGCCACGGCGGAAGAACTCGATGCCGCCTTTGCAGCGCAGGCCGATCTGCACGCGGGAGGGATGATCATCGCCGCAGACCCTTTCTTCGAGATTCGACGGCCACAGCTGATCGGCCTGGCGCAACGGTATCGCACGCCGACGTTCTACTTCGTCCGCGAATTCGTCACCCGGGGAGGGCTCGCGAGCTACGGGTCCAACTTCAACGACGCTGTTCGCGTCGCCGGCACCTACGCCGGGCGGATCCTCAGGGGGGCGAAGCCGAGCGACCTGCCGGTCGTCGAGGCGGCGAAATTCGAACTCGTGATCAATGCGCAGACAGCGGCGGCGCTCGGTCTCGCCATTCCGCAGTCGCTGCGGTTGCGCGCGGACGAAATCATTCAACGCTAGAGCGGGACCTCGCCGCGCGACATCACGAACAGCAAGTTGCGGACGGCGGTCATCGGTTGCGAGTCGCGGAAAATGCGCGTCCGCTGGCTCCGCTGGATTCGTGCTTCGCAGCGGCGCGGGAATCCGCGATAATGCCGTCTTTAGCGGCGCGCGGCGGCAACGCGGCATGATTGGCGGTGCGCCCAGGTGGCGGAACTGGTATACGCAGCAGACTCAAAATCTGCCGGTCGCAAGGCCATGAGGGTTCGATTCCCTCCCTGGGCACCAAATCACGCTGTCTTTAGCGTTCGACCGGGCCCCACTCGGGCACACGTTATAAATCGAATTGAAGAAACGCCTGAGCCTAACCCTTCGGCGATCCGACGGCCCCGCTGACCTACAGGCAAAGCCTCCGCAACAGCTTTCGCTCGTTGGCGTGCGATGGTTGCCTAGTAGCTCGTCGCCGGAACGACTGTGCCTGCCAGCGGTGACGGGCCGTAGATGCTGTTGTCCCCGCGCGTCGCGACGGTGCCGCCCGCCGCACCGCGCATCCCGGCGCTCGCGTTCTGCTGCAACGTGTTGGCACTCGCCTCGACATACGCTCCGGGGCCGGTTGCAAGAATGCCGTTGTTGACGCTGCTGGAGATCGTGTTTCCCGTCGCCATGACGACTGCGCTACCTTCGAAGACTTCGCCGCGAATGCCGTCGCCGTTTCCTGCCAGCGACGAGCGCGTTATCGTGCCGCGCGCGGTCGTCGCGATGGTGTTGCATTTGACCAGCACGCCAGCCAGCGTATGGTCGCGAACAACGGTCTGGTCAACGGTCAGCCGATAGTCTTGTCCGGTACTTGAACCTACGGCGACGCCCACTTGCCCGTTGCCAACCACGACGCTATTGGTGACGGTCAGTGCCCCCAGCAAGGAAAATCCGCCCTGCGATAACGTCGCCCCCGTCTGGTTATTTTCAAGGCGGGACCGGTCGATGACAGTGACTCCACCCGCCACTTCCACGCCGGCGCCCCCGTTGCCCCGAATCGTCGAGTCGGTGATGATCAGCTCGCCAGTCGAGTCACTGCGGATGCCTTGCTGGGCAAGATTCGCAATCGTGCAACCGTCGATGAAGAGCCGGGTACCTTGCAGCCATTTGACACCGACATTGCCTCCCTGACCGTTGATGGTGAGGCCGCGCAGAACGACCGTGATGCCCGGGCCATCGACGACTATGCCATCGAGCGCCGTCAAGACCGAAATTCCGCTGTATACGCCAGCCGGCGAGATCAGCGATACCGATTGCGTAATCGTCAACGGACCGTATCCGCCTGAGTCCAGAACGATGACCTCGCCCGCCGACGCCGTGCGAACGATTGCGGTTCCAAACGAGCGGCACGGTGCAACGGCGGAGCAGTTGGGCGATCCGTCGCTGCCATAAGTCGCGACAAACGTCCTTTGGGCCAGCGCCGAGGCATTGGTGGCAACGAGCGTGGAGAGGGTGAACGCGACCAGCGGCAATGCGACGATTCGAAACAGCATTTGGGGCCTCCCATTAAGGCCGCTTCGGCGGCGGCCGCGAGAGGAGCATATGCTCATTTGACCCTGCGTGCGCTGGCAAAGTCGCGCTGTCGTCACGCGGCGACACAGTGCGCGGTGTCGTCAATCGGTGACATGAAGAAATTCTCGCAACCAGGTGCGTCGTGCCACGCTCCGTGGGAACATGATCTCGCAGCCTGGAGGATGTAGGTATTGCCTGGCATTCAGCCGCAAGGAAACTTGTCGGCGCCCACCTGATAGAAAGAAGGTCCGCAATGTCTCGTCGTAGCTCAAACAGTTTGATCGAAATCGCGAGGGGCATGGCGGCAGCGCTGGGGACTGCGGCACTGATGTCGGCCTCTCCCATGGCCACAGCGGTACAGCTCAGTCAAAACGGGCTCGGTCAGGTGCTGCTGTATCCGTACTACACGATTCGCGCCACGCGCGACGGCCCCTACAACTCGCTTTTCATCGTCACCAATACGTCACCGGATACAAAGGTCGTCCGGATTAGGTTCCGCGAGAGCAAGAACGGGCGGCCGGTGCAATCCATCAACGTGTATCTGGTGCCCAACGATTC
>Ga0209048_10002410_pt1 | contig 18574 bp, 17 predicted proteins | sample FrelakmetCRP12CR_FD_187146 | JGI IMG/M metagenome (GOLD analysis project Ga0209048, IMG submission 187146) | Freshwater lake sediment microbial communities from the University of Notre Dame, USA, for methane emissions studies - CRP12 CR (SPAdes)... | ecosystem: Environmental > Aquatic >... | reverse complement strand
ATTGCCGGCTTTTGTCATAAGGCCGGGAGAAAGGTGCTGGTTGTTGATTGCGATCCTCAGGCGAATGCGACCGCCGGGCTCGGTGTCGACCCCAGTGCTTCCGGCAAAAACATGTATCAAGTGTTTATGAGTGGGATTGATGACTTTCCCAAAGTATTGATGCAGGATATCATTATAAAAACTGCTTCCGGTATTGATCTTGCACCTGCGCACCTTGATCTTGTCGGTGCGGAACCCTATCTTTATCACGCGGTATTCCCCACCGGTGTACTTAAAGAAGCGCTCACGGACGTCAAAAACCAGTATTCTTATATCTTCGTCGATACTCCACCGAGCTTAGGTCAGTTTGTCATCAACGGGCTGTATGCAGCGGATCATATCATAGTGACCCTCGATTCGGGATCGTTTGCATTCAATGGGATTACAACGCTATCGACAATATTTTCTGATATTAAAGAGGGTCTGGGTAAAGAGATTCAACCGGACATGGCAATCGTCAGCCGCTGGGGCGAGGGGTTAATCCAATCATGTTCACAACCCGAAGCAGAAGAGGGAAAAGATCTTTTTTCCAGGATTCGGAACATTTTTTACAAACCGCCTGAACCTTCTCCTGATGTCCTGAAAGCTGCAGAAGAACAAAAACAGGAACATATGCGGCTGCTTGCGATGCTCAATCAGATAAAGCGCAGATTTCCAAGCGTGTACACCGTCCCGTACTCTCCGGCAGTGTACGAAGCCCAGAAACGCGGTATGCCGATTTCTCATGTTGCACCGGACAGTAGTGCAGGGATTGCGTATAAGACCATTGCAGAAGAGGTTATGAGATGGAACTAAAAGAACTAGAAAATACATTAAAGAAAACCAGTGAAGGGAATTTCTCTTCACGTATCGATGAGAATAAGGTTGGTATCGAATTAAAAGCAGTAGCACAGATGCTGAACCAGACGCTTGAAAAGGCTGCGGTGGCAAAGGAGTTAAAGCATCGTGCTGACGTGATGATCCAATATAATCCTATGGCGATTGCCATACTGAGAAAAGACAAAACCAGGATACATATCAACAAATCCTATGAAACAGTCTGGCGCGGTACCCGTGAAGAACTCTTAAAAAAGAAACTCAATGATTTCGATATTAAGATTCTTTCCGGAGAGCACTTTTACTCCTGCTTTGAGACGAAGAAACTTGGGATCACCGACTGCCTTGTCACCTTCCCTGACGGGGTTAAGAAATACCTGACCCTCAATGCGATCCCAATTCTCGATAAAAACGGGGAAGTGGACGGTGCTTTCTATATCTGGGTCGACCACACTGAGCTGCATGGAAAGATAGAAGCAGTAAAAAAGGTGGAGCAGCGGGTGGACAGGATCATCCAGGAAAACCCGTTTCCCCTTTTCACAATAGATGCCGAACTTAATCTGAAAATATCTAACCAGGCATTCCTGGAATTTACGGGTTATTCCAAAGAAAAAGCATCATCCCTCTCAATGAAGGACTTCAAGTACCTCAAGAACAAAGGAGATACCGTCGAGGGAACAATAAAATCCAGGAAACGCAGCCAGGGTGAATCGACGATAGAATTCCCCAGAGGTACCTTCATGCTTGAATGGTACTATATCCCCCTGCTCGATACAGAGGGCAATGTTGAAAGCTTGCTGATTGTGTTTAACGATATCACTGAACGGCGTAAGAAAGAAAAAGAAGTCAAGCAGTTGATGGAAGAAACGCAGAAGAAGGCCGAAGCGCTCTCCGTAAGTGCTGCAGTCCTGGAAAGCGGACTTGAACGAATCTCAAAAGGGGATCTTACCTTCCAGATACCTCTCGTTGAAGGAGACCCGTTAATCAAGCTGAAAAAGGATTACAATTCTTCCGTTGATTCAATCAGGAAGGTTATTGAGGAACTGGAAAAATCGGTAAAACAAATCGAAGTCACGACCCAGGAAACAAGCCGGGGAACAACGGAGATCTCCAAATCCACCGAACAGGTTGCGGTCGGCACGCAGAAATCTGCTGATGGGGCAAAAAAGCAGCTTGAGGAGATCGAAAAAGTTGGAAAAGAAGTCTCCGATCTCTCCGCTTCTATTGAGGAAATTGCAAGCACGTCCCAGGATCTGATGAGTCATGCCCAGAAAGCGGCGATGGAAGGGAACAATGCATCCGATCTGGGTAAGATCGCAACTACCAAAATGACAATGGTAGAAAAAATTGCCGGGGAAAGTGTTAACGAGATTACCGCGCTTAACGAAAGGATGAAAGAGATCTCCAATATCGTAAAGATGATCGCCGACATCTCCAGCCAGACAAACCTCCTTGCGCTCAATGCGGCGATTGAGGCTGCACGGGCCGGCGAGCACGGGCGTGGATTTGCTGTAGTTGCGGGTGAGGTGCGCAACCTTGCCGGCGAGTCCAAAACAGCTACCAACCATATTGAGAGTCTTATCAGTTCCATCCAGAACAACAGCGACAAAACCGCGGCTGCAATAAAGAGCTCATACACCGAGATACAGGAAGGAATCGAGAGTGTAAACAAGACAATTGAAGCCCTCAACCGGATTATTGCTGAGTCTAATGTGGTCGCCCAGGGAGTAAGCGAGATCACCAAAGCGACCGAGGACCAGGCGGAGGCAACGACCCGTGTTGTTCATGGTATGGAGCGGTCCAACGCCATCACCCGTGAGAACCAGGGGCGGATGGAGGATATGGCAGCTCTGGCAGAAGAAACAAGTGCGTCTACCGAGGAGATCGCAAGCGCATCTGCTGAGCTTGCTGAACTGGCGAACCGGCTGAAGAAGATAATGGATCGGTTCAGGTTGCGGTGAAAAATGGCCTCAACCGTTGAAGTGGTAGAATTTGTACTGGGGGGTGAGCGCTATGCCCTCGATATTCACCTTGTGCGGGAAATTGTCGAGATGCTCCAGATCACCCCCATTCCCCGTGCCCCCCCCTACATCTCTGGTGTAGTTAATCTTCGAGGAGAGATCACCAACATCATGAACCTCAATACCATGCTCGGATTAGTAACTCATGAGGTACGGGATAACCAGAAGATTATCGTACTGGTTCCTGAAGTGGTATCCGGTAGCAATGTAGGCATCATTGTCGATGATGTAATAAGAGTCCTCCAGGTTGCAGAAGCCGATGTCGAACGTCTCGGTGAGGGACTTGCATCTGAAGTCTCTGGTTTTGTAAAAGGTATCATCAAGCTGAAGGGTGATGAAGCAGATAAAAAGAGTACTTACCTGATCATCTGGATCGACATGCAGAAAGTGATTGAAGAAGTGGCAAAAAAGTAGAACCGCAGGAATTTACATGGAAAAAAATACCAATGCTGAACAATTGACGGGGGGAGGGATATGACAGAACTACCAGGGAGAAAAGCGTTATTTACTGGCGCGGGTGCTCCGGTTCCACCAACCGGTTCTCCAGAAGAATGTGCAGATATCAGAAAATCTGAACAGACAATCGCAGAACTCAAACAACAGATTGACGTGATGGTCAGAAAGAATCCTGTCCCCATGCTCCTGACCACTCCTGCGTTATCGATCGTTGAGGCAAACGCTGCATATATCCAGATGAGCGGCATCAGCGAGAGCGATCTCTTAAAAACAAATCTTAAAAATTTCAAGATTATCAGCCAGACAGGAGAGGGAGCAAAGGTTGCAATCCAGGCAAAAAGGCGCTCATTTGGCGAAGTGACGGTAGAATTGCCTTCGGGTACGCGCATTCTCGAACAGTACTGCATTCCGATAATTGACAGCGACCAAGTGATCACCAGCCTGCTCTTTGTCTATAATGACATCTCTGCCCAGAAGAAAAGGGGCGAGGAGATCGAACAACTCAGGCAACGTTCCGAAACGATTGTTCAGCAGAACCCCATCCCGATGCTGATGACCACCACGGATTTTATTGTTGTCGAGGTAAATACTGCCTATGCAAAAATGAGCGGTATTCCCCGTGACCGTGTCATGGGCATGAGTATCAGGGAAATAAAAATTCTCGAACAGAAAGGGGAGGGAGCACGGGTGGCAATCGGGAAGAAACAACGTGCATTCGGGGAAGTCACCGTCGAGCTTCCCAGTGGTACACACATTCTTGAGCAGTATGTGATGCCCATTCTTGATGCAAAACATGATATTTCGCACCTCCTTTTTGTCTATAACGAGGTTACCGATCAACGCAGGAGCCAGCAGGATCTGCAAAAGAAGATGGACGAAATTGCGCTCCTCAAACTACGGTCTGACATTATCGTCAACCAGAATCCTATGCCCATCATGCTGATGAATACACAGTTCAAGATCATCATGGTGAATGATGCATATATTGCTCTTACCGGTCTAACCAGGGACCGGCTCATCAGCATGAGTGCTAGAGATTTCAAGATCCTCGAACAGCACGGTGAAGGACTCAAAAAGGTGCTACAGGAAAAAAAGAGGAGCTTTGGCGAGATCAAAATTGAATTCCCATCCGGTATACATATCCTCAACCAGTACGGTATTCCTATGGTGGATCCCAATGGGACACTCCAGACCATTGTCTGTGTATATAATGACATAACGACACAACGCCAGCAGGAAGCGAAGATCAAGGAGATGATGGATGAAGCACGAGCAAACGCAGATCTCCTTACCGCGAGTGCATCTGAACTCCAGACGGCACTCTCAAAGATTGCATCCGGTGATCTTACGTACCGGGTAAGCGTAGACGATGCCGATCCACTCGTCAGACTTAAAGCAGATTATAACGCGGCAATCGAGGCGATCGGGATCGTTTTATCCGACCTGATGCAGTCAATGGTTAAGCTTGATGCGACGATTAATGATACTATTAAAAGCACGGAAGAAATAGCAAAAGCAACCGAACAGGTTGCGATCTCGTCCCAGAAAGCAGCTGATAATTCAAAAGTGCAGATTAAAAATGTTGAAAAGATATCGACGGATATCTCGGATATATCTGCCTCAATCGAAGAGATCGCGAGCACTTCGCATGATGTGATGAACCACGCTGATAAAGCATCCAAAGAAGGTGCGCAGGCAGCAGAGATCGGTAAGGTTGCAACTACAAAGATGCAGAATGTGGAGAAGATCTCCAAGCAGAGCGTTGATGATATCACCGCGCTGAACGAGCAGATGCGTGCGATCTCAAAAATCGTGAACCTTATCACCGATATCGCCAACCAGACCAACCTTCTTGCACTCAATGCGGCAATTGAAGCGGCCCGGGCCGGTGAACACGGACGAGGCTTTGCCGTAGTCGCGGGAGAAGTCAAGAATCTTGCCGGTGAATCCAAGAAAGCAAGCAGCCAGATAGAGAACCTCATCAAAACTATCCAGGCAAAGAGCGACCAGACCGCGACCTCCATGAGAAAATCATTTGAAGAGATAAAGACAGGTATTGACAGCGTCAACAAGACCGTCGAGTCGCTCAACCTGATCATTTCTGAAGCAAACATCGTATCGCTCGGTGTCAAGGAGATCACAAAAGCAACAGAAGACGAGGCACAGGCTGCCAACACGCTCCTTTCAGGAATCGAATCCGTATCAACCCTGACCCAGGACAACCAGCAGCGGATGGAGGATATGGCCGCACTTGCCGAAGAGACCAGTGCCTCGACTGAGGAGATTGCAAGCGCATCGGCAGAGCTCGCGGTTATGGTTGACCGCAGCCGGAAGATGATGGAGAAGTTCAGCCTTAATTAACACAGGCAGGGCGCTCATTCCTTATATTTTTGCTTCCTTCGATTCCAAGATATCATTATCGTTGAATAAAGATTTATCAAGAAGGATACTGTGGGAATTTCATGGATGATTTTATTTTACTGAAAAGGTTCATCGAACAGACGCTGGGCATCCAGTGTTCCAATTACAAAGAGGACTACATCAAGCGCCGGCTTCTTTCACGAATGCGATCGACCAGCAGTGAATCGTATGGCGATTATCTCAAGTATCTGAAAGCAAACCCTCCGGAGCTGGAGAACCTGCGGAACGCACTCACCATTAACGTCACTGAATTCTTCCGGGACAACGATGTGTACGAGTTCCTGAAAAAGGACATCCTGCCCGCATTATTCAAGGAAAGAAAACGGTTGCGCATCTGGTGCGCAGGATGTTCAACGGGTGAAGAACCGTACTCCCTTGCCATGATCCTTTCCGATCTTAAGGCACACAACCCCGCGATCTCTGTCCAAATCTTTGCAACAGATATTGACAAGGTTGTTCTCGCAAAAGCCCAGGAGGGTATCTATACCCCAAAAGCAATGATCAAATTGTCTGAAACGCAAATTCACCGTCATTTCACCAAACTTCCCGACGGGAATTTCCAGGTGAAACCTCACTTAAAAGAACTGATCCGGTTTCGTCCGCATGACCTGATGAGCGGGATCCCCGTTTCCCAATGGCTTGATCTTATAACCTGTCGGAACGTCACCATTTATTTCACTGAAAAGCAGAAGGATGAACTGGCAAAAATGTTCCATGCGGCACTCGTGAAGGGAGGGTTCTATATCATGGGCAAGACGGAATACCTCGGACGTCAGGTCGAAAACCTGTTCGTATCGCACAATTCACTCCAGAAAATCTTCATCAGAAAGGATTAAAAAAAGTGCACATTATTTTATTTTTTAGCGTCTTCTTCCTTTGGACCTCGCTCGAACCCTTGTACCAGGTTCCGCTGCATCTCCTTTCGTGATGCACGCAGTAGTATCTGGTTATATAAGGTGAAGAAATGAATACCGACGATCACGATAACAAGAAACAGGCTCACCCAGAGCATCACTCCCTGCACAGAGAGGAAGGTAGCCCAGAGAAGGCCAACGAACGAGATCAGGTAAAACATGATCCAGGTTCGAAGTTCTGGGATCTCCATGTGGATCACTTATTAATCGATCACCTAATAAAATATCCGGCAAAATCCCTACTATGATACATTCTGTCGTTACGGGCTTCAGTGGATCCCTGCAAAGTACCTTCCGGGCCCTTGCTCACGAATCCGGGAAAGGTTTTAATCCGGGTGATTGTGCACCCGGGTTCTATTCCGTTCTTCGCACCAATACCCGGCCGGTCTCAGTGTTTCTCTGCCTCTTTTGCCAAGACCCGTATCTGCAGGGCAAACCTCTTCATAATGACAGTTCTGATTCTCAACAACACTTGGTTACCTAGTATCCCACCTTGATAGGGACCGATAGTATCAGTCCGTTTTTACTTTCCAATCGCTTACGCCGAAAAGAGGTAGTGCCTCCTTTTGAGGTGTCTGAATCTTAACATTTCTCATAAATGCGGGAAAAAATTTCGGGGGATTCAGGTTTATTGAGCAGTTTTCCTAAGCCATAAAAGGGAACGGCAGGATGAATTGTTGGGAATGGTTCATTTGCCAACTTTCTTTTTCTCGGCTTCCATATCAAGAATAATCTCAAGTTCCAGGGATTTGCCATACGCTTCCTGAGCCTCATCATTTCTCCCGAGTTCATCGAGACAGACTCCCTTGATATACCAGGCAGAGGCATCATTCCCGTTCAGGGCAAGTGCCCGGGTGCAGGCAAATACTGCGTCTTCAAACCGCTCGAGATTATACAGCACATGTCCCTTTTTAGACCATGCATCAGCATAGTTCTGGTTGAGTGCAATTGCTCGCGCGCAGTCATTAAGAGCCTCAGCGTTCCTTCCGGTCTCAACAAAAGCTGCTGCCCGAAGATACCAGGCTTCAGGATTGTTGGGATCGAGCGACAACGCCTTTTCATAATAGACAATTGCCTCCTTGTATTTTGTGCGGCTGGCATAGGCACGCCCCTTCTTTAATAGCCCCACCACTTCATTGGTGGTCATGGACGCCTCTTTTCTGATTTCGTATTTAACCCGATCATAGTTATCCCCCCGAACTATCTGCCGATGATTCCTCAATAAGGTCGCCAAAAATCTTTTTTAATGCCTTGAATTCATATTCCGCTTTTTTTTCCTGCGCTTCCTGCAGATGTTTCGGGGATTCCCAGACAAACCAGTCTTTCATCGACATATATGAAATAAAATGGTTGGTCATGTGCACACCGATCTGGTAAATGTCATGGAAATACTCAATGCTGGGTTCTGCATTCCAGTCAATTTTTTGCAGGTACTTCTCCATGATCTCAAGCATGGTGTCACCAAAGACCTTGGACTGGTACCATGACGTATGAGTCCAGCGCGTGGTAAGCATCTCTTTCACCTCAAGATGGTTGAATTTTTTCATCTGCGGAATATTGACAACTGGCATCAGCTCATCTGCAGGAAGCGTCTTTGCGAGGTACTGGTCGCGGGCATAGAACATCGCTTTGTTAAGAACAAAGTAACGCCGGGGAATGACATCCTCATACTCCATCATTTCGTCCATGTCCATCTTTCCCTCCTTCATCAGGTAGTAAAGCTGGGTCTTCCTGATCTTGGGCATCCGGTAATAGACACTGGCGTTGGTTATCGGGTTCCAGGGCAGTTCATTGATATCGTCATTAAAGTCCGTGTAAAGGATATTGAGCATCTGGATGAGTTTTTGCACCGGGAGTTTTTTCTCTTTTTTAGCCTCGTCCTTGAGTGCATCAATATAGATCTGATGTATCCCCCGGTATACGGAATCTCCGGTAAAGGAACAGACGAGATAGTGGGATTTTTTTACTGCCGCTCCTTTGATGAGCAGGTTCACGCAGTGCTTGGCAATGATAAAATCCTTTAAAAGTCCCATGTAATGTGCGGGAAAAATGATAATATTTTTCTCGATATTATACGTATAAATATCCACCAGTGTCCCGTTTGGATCAGCCTCGGGATTGCGCAGGAGAGAGATTTCAGTGTCCAAAATGGTTTCTGTCTGCTTGATAAAATGTCGTATGGGTTTGGACAAAGGCATTTCAGTTTTCATTATCACTCACTGGTAAAACCACTCGCACTAATTGGATAGATTTTCACCAGTTCAATTTGCGGGATTTAACTTAATATATCTGGTGAAAAGTGTTTAACCCCTAAACGCCTGACCGACAAAACTTGAAGCGTGTTTACCAGAGCTACTGCATTTCCCCAAAATTAAGCATCTCCCCGCCGATCCCTTGCAGGACTAATACATAATCAGGTATCCAGATGTATGGGTCATGCCAGAATAATCCCAAAAATCCATTCAATATATTTATCTTGTTGACATCGTAACAGACAATAAGATGCGTTATGGCTGACTTACTGACAGATTTACTAATTTATATCGGTATCGGAATTATGACCTTTGCTATTGGTACAATTCTCGGATACCAGCTCCTGACAATGTACTATACAAGGCGATTCATGGTAATCGCCCAGCAGTGTTACAACGTAGACTCGGTGATCCCTATTATCGATGAACTCACCCGGGAAACATAAAATTAGGAGTGAAAGACCATGGTTGACATAGTAAGTTACACATTAATCTGTATCACCTGCTTTTGCTTTGGATTGATTGTCAGTTTCCAGTTGGCACATATCCACTACTGCCGTAAACTCGCCATTCTTGTGCGGCGATCGATAGGCACGAAAACAATCGCCCCGGTCCTTGTCGAATACGAAGCAGGCAAAGGAGCAAAGTAATTTTTCACCAGGACCGGTTTTCCCTGGACAATGGTATCTGGAAGGTCCTCTTTTTTTAAAAACAAGGAATAAACACCCTGGATAGTATATTGGAAATTATTGAAAAATCTATTCTGGGAAATTCCGTCCATCAGGGTTTGAATAAAACGCATCGATCGGACGAAGGAGGGGACAGTACCTGTCCCCCTTCACCGCCCCTGCGCTTAGCACGATGATATCGTATTACTTGGCCAGGAGTTTTGGACTTTGTGTCGGGATTCAACCATGGGTGAAACTTCTGTCAGGTCTTCAGTGTTTTTCCAGCCATTTCTTTATAACTAAAAAACAAAAGGTTCAAAAGGATAAGGTATTCTCTCGGCTCTTTTTACTCGTCTGCGGTATAGTAATAAAATTCGCCCAATGCTTTTTGTTCCCGGTCAAGGAATGATCCAGGTTTGTTTATTCTGGGCCTTCCACTCTGGTCCCTGCGGAACGTAACCTCAAGCACCTGGAGGAACCGGTTCATTCCTTCCCGCATCTTGAAAGGTCCGGCCGCAGTTCCCTGCCTGCCCGGCTCTCCTTCAAAGACAAGGATCCGCTCACTGATCATATCGATGAGGTAAATATCATGGTCAATCACCATGATACCGACAGCCTTGCCTTCAGCATGGCGTTTGATCATCCTCGTTACTTTGACCCGCTGTTCAACATCAAGGTGGGCGCTGGGTTCATCGAGTATATAGAGATCTGCATCCCGGGAGAGGCAGCCTGCAATTGCCACCCGCTGGAGCTCTCCACCACTCAGGGAATCCACGGGTGACTGGAGAATTGCCTCAAGAGAGAGTGATTCTATAATCTCATGCTGGTAGAGAGAAGAATCAAACTTCGTCGTGCGCTGACGGAGGTATATCTCGACGGTATCGGAGGTGTCTGCCTTGATGTACTGGGGTTTGTAAGAAATCCTGAGGGATGTTTCAATTTTTCCTGTGGTGGGAGTTTCATCGCCTGCGAGGAGTTTTGCAAACGTGCTCTTGCCCATGCCATTCGCTCCGACAACCCCAAGCACTTCCCCGGCCTTGATCGTTCCACCTTTCACGGTCAGGTGAAACGAATCGTATCTCCTGGTCATAGCCGGGATCTCAAAGAGGGTTTCCCTTGCAGAGCCTTTATCGTGAGCCCGTTTTTCAAAGACAACAGCAGTGTCCCGGAAACGGACGTTCTCTTCAACAAGGTAACCTTCAAGGTACTGGTTGATACCGACACGGACTCCTTTGGGGCGGGTGATGATACCAAAGACTGCCGGTTTACCATAGCCTACATGCACCGTATCTGCGAGCATGTCAAGAATCGCAAGATCGTGCTCAACGAGCACCACAGGGCGCTGCGTGGCCAGATCCCGGATCAGTTTGGCAGCGGCAATCCGCTGGTAAATATCCAAAAAAGGAGTTATTTCATCAAAGAAATAGAGATCTGCATCGCGTGCAAGACAGGCTGCAATCGCTACCCTTTGCAGTTCCCCACCGCTCAATGTGCTGATGTCATGATCCAGAATCGTGTCGAGCTTGAGCACCGGCAGGATGTCTGCAAGTTTATTGCGCTCATCGGTTGTTGTTAACAACGTCCTGACCGTGCCGGAAAAAACATTGGGGATATAATCGATATACTGCGGTTTTGATGCAATCTTTAAGATCTTTTTTGAAACTGTCTGGAGATAATCGAAGAGCTCTGTACCGGAGTAACGTTTGAAGATCTCTTCCCATGCGACTTCACTATCAAAGTTCCCGAGATTTGGGCGGAGCTGCCCGGAAAGGATCTTGACAGCTGTACTCTTACCGATACCGTTTGCACCCAGGATCCCTGTCACTTTTCCCTCAACCGGTATAGGGAGACCGTACAGGGCAAACCCGTTTTTTCCGTACCGGTGAGTCGGGTGTTCGAGCTCTTCAGGCAGACTTACGATATCAATTGCATCAAAGGGACACTTCTTGATACAGATACCGCACCCGACACAGAGCTCTTCAGAGATGAGTGCCTTCCCATCCTCACCGATGACAACTGTTTCGTCGCCGGTCCTTACCCGCGGACAGTAGAGTATACACTCAGTACCGCACTTTTTGGCATGGCAGCGGTCCCGGTGAACAATCGCGATTCTCATAGGGATCAAAACAAGGGGAGTTACTGGGCGCCCGGTGTTACTGCAGGGGCGGTGACGTTAATAAACATCACCTGCCTGACAAAGTTATACCCTGCACTATTGCCGGCATACAACTTAATAGAGAAGTTCCCCACTCCGAATGTCTGCGTGGCATTTTGTTCTGTACTCCACGATACCGGAGTATTGTTACCCGTCACGTTTGTGAACGACCAGTTCCAAGAAGTCAGAGAATTCACTGAGGTATCGTTGAACTGGACGGTGACCGGGGCAGTACCTGAGGTGACGTTGGCGGTGAAGATAGAGCCGGTGCCTACAAAACAGCTCAGTAAGATAGTCCATGTCATAAACCAGAACGCAAAGGTCATAAACCCCTGGTAAAACCAGTCTTTTGCTCCCAGCTTCGCAGTGTCCATACCCAGAAAAATGAAGATATGTTTCTGGATAACGATGCCGGCAAGCATCAGCATAAAGCCGAGGAACCAGTCTTTCTGAAGACCGGCGACATCCGGGATTCCTTCCGCTATAAATGAGAGGGCCCCGGCACCTATTCCGACAAGGGACGCGACAAGAGTCCGTTTGATGCGGGCAATATGTTCGGCCTGTTTATCAGCCTTGGTCTTTTCTTTTTTTGTCAAGGCAGGCTTTTCTTCAATTACTTTATTAGTCATCCCGCATCACCAGTAGTCTTATTTTTTAGTGCGCAAGCCATATGTAATTTGGCACACTCATGGCATCCGAACAGGGAATGAGCGGGATCGACGTGAAGGCAGTTGCGTCAGAGCTGTCCGGCAAGTTACCGCTCTGGATAGACAAGGTCTACCAGTTTGACACCCGCACGATGAGTGTCCGCCTGAATGGTGAAAACAAAGCACGATACCAGATGATTATCGAGTCGGGGAGAAGAGCACATCTGGTAAAAGACCTGCCGGAACCCCCGAAAAATCCGCCTCAGTTTGCTATGTTTCTGCGCAAGTACCTGTCCGGAGGAAAAGTGCTTGCCATCCACCAGCACGGTCTTGAGCGTATACTTATTTTTGATATCGGGAAAGGCAATCTTGTCTATCGGCTTATCATCGAACTTTTTGATGAAGGAAATATCATAATGGCTGAAGAGAACTATACGATCATCAAGCCCCTCAGGCACCACCGGTTCAAAGACCGGGAAATAATCCCCCATGCCCTCTATACCCTGGGGGCAACTGATCCCACTGCGTCCCTTGAAAACCTGGCATCAGCCATCAGGAACGATGACCGCGACATTGTCCGGAGCCTTGCAATTGGCTGTATGCTCGGGGGCACATATGCAGAGTATATCTGCCAGAAAGCCGGCCTGGAAAAAACAGTGCCTGCCAGTGCTGCTGATCCGGAAACAATTTTTAACGCTGTCCAGGATCTTTTTTTTCAGGTAGTACACACACCAAAGCCGGGAATCTATGCAAAACACTGCGAACCCATCGATATCCGGGACAAGAATGAGGCACAGTATTTTTTAACCTTCTCTGAAGCCCTTGAGGCATTTTATCCGCTGACCAAAGCTGAAAGAAAAACGGCTGATGCAAAATCAAAACTTACCAAGGAAGAGAGGATCTTAAAATACCAGAAATCAGCGATAAAGAAATTCGATGAAAAGATTGAGAAGACAGAAGCAGTTGTTGCTGCAATGTACGAGAATTACGCGTTCGTGTCAAAGGTGATCAGCTCACTGGATCTTGCAAGTAAAACGCATTCGTGGCAGGAGATTGAGAAACTACTCAGAAATAACAATTCACCGGAGGTAAAAAAGATCGTTGCTTTCTATCCTGAAGAATCAGCAGTTGATATCGATATCGGGAAACGGGTGAAAATCTTTGTCCATGATGGGATCGAGCAGAACGCAGGCAGATATTATGACGTAATTAAAAAATTCCGTAAAAAAAAGGAAGGGGCCCTCAGAGCGATGAAAACTACCCTGCCGAAGAAAAAAGAGGTGCGGAGGGAATTTATTTTCATGAAGAAGTTGTGGTTCCACCGTTTCCGCTGGTTTGTGACAAGCGACGGTGTTGTGGTGCTTGGGGGACGGGATGCATCGCAGAACGAGGAACTGGTGAAAAAATACATGGGTGGCCAGGACCTGTTTGTACATGCCGATGTGCACGGTGCAAGTGTCGTGATTGTTAAAGGCAAAACTGAGCACATGGATGAGGTAGCGCAGTTCGCTGCGTCCTATTCCGGCTCATGGCGGAGCGGGCACTTCTCTGCAGATGTGTACAGTGCGCTCCCGGCCCAGGTGAGTAAGACCCCGGAATCCGGTGAATTCATCTCCCGGGGTTCCTTTATTGTCCGCGGGGAGCGCACCTATTACCGGAACATACCGCTTGCCGTAGGAATCGGGCTTATGCTCGAGCCACACGCAGCAGTCATTGGGGGTCCACCATCCGCTATCAAAGGAAAAACGAAAGCGTATACCGAACTCAAACCAGGGCAGTTCGAACCCAATGATGTGGCAAAAAAAGTGCTTCGCATCCTCAAACAGAACGTTTCTGAGGAGGAAGAAAAAGCACTCAAAGCTATCCTGAACACCACGCAGGTTGCGGCATTCGTACCGCCCGGTGGTTCTGATATTGTTGGACACCATGAAAGTTGAATATGGTGAGTTAAAGGACAGGTATGGTGAGATCCGGTTATTCCCGGAGAGCATCGATGATCTCTGGCACCTCCGGCACCTCATTACCAGCGGCGACCTTGTTTTTGCTACAACATTTAGGAGTGTAGACAATGCTACTGATAAAATCAGACCGGAGAAGGCGGAAAAGCGACCGGTCCGGCTCGGTATCAGGACAGAGCGGGTTGAGTTTTCCGAACATGGCATACGGCTCCGGCTCACCGGAGTCATTGAGCATGGCGTGGACACTGGAGCATATCACACGATCAATGTGGAGACCGGTTTTGAAATTTCCGTTATCAAACAATGGCGCCCCATCGATCTCGAAAGGATTGACCGGGCAGTGAAAGCCTCGGTGTATGGAGTAATCCATATCCTGACCATTGAGGAAGGAGAAGCAGAACTCTTCCGGTTGCGGCAGTATGGCCCGGAAAGTGTAATCACGATCACATCGGGGAGTGGGAAGGGTTCAGATACTGATACCCGTGCAGGTTTTTTTGGACAGGTCCTCATGGTTATTGCTGAGATTTCCGGTCCGCTGATCATTGCCGGTCCCGGGTTCATCAAGGATGATTTTATACAATTTGCCAAAAGCCGGTCCAGCGCGAGTGTAGATCGGGCGATTGTTGTCGAGACACGCCGGATCGGGCGTGGGGCGGTACAGGAAGTGATCGGCAAGGGAGCACTCGATAAGCTGATCGATGACCTCCAGCTGTCCCGCGAGGTCAAAATGATGGAAGAAGTACTGCTCAGGATCTCACAGGATAGTGCTGTTGCGTATGGGCGTCAGGAAGTTAGGGAAGCTATTGAATTCGGTGCTGCAGAACAGGTTCTTGTTGCCGATACACTCCTGCGGGATGAGGAGGTTATGCACCTTATCGAGAAAGCAGAGGCAATGCAGTCAACCATTGTTGTGCTTTCGTCTGGTTTTGAACCCGGGGAACGACTGGTCGCACTCGGCGGAATTGCGGCGTTGCTGCGTTACCGCCTTTTCAAACGATGATGAGAAGCAGCCCCGGGGTAAAGAATAAGAGATTACCTGACTTCTGCTCCACCTTTTTAAGATAGTGGGATTCACGATATGGATACTTATTCAATGAAAATTGAGGGATTGTCAAGAAAACTTCTCAAGGGTCTCGACTCCGCTGCTGCACCGTTTATTAATGGTGATAGTCCTCTATCCCTTCTCATCACTATTTCACAGCGAGGCGAGAATTAGAGAAGCAACCGGCGCCCACTCTCATTTGTGAAGGGGAGTCTTTTTTTAGCTATCATCTAAAAAATATCGATAAGAATCCTGCCTGCGGGGAATAGGTATAAAAAAATCAAATCCGTACGGGGTTATTTAAAAAAAAGGAAGGCACTATCAATTTTTATTTAATTAAACCGCACATCGAACCCGTCTTGCAGGGTTCTGACGCTACCATCAGTGTTTGTCGCAACGACAGACCATTTTCCCAAAGAACCCTTTGGAATCGTGAAAAAGCAAATTATTTTCGTTGAACTTTCCAATTGACAGTCCCTTGGCAGAATATCAGGCTTCGTGCTCTTTGTCAGTTTAACGTTAATACCGGTAAGGAAATTCGTACCAATAATCGTCATTCCACCCGTTACATCGTTTCCATACGTGAATGTTGGACTGATGCTGGTGATACCCTGCGAATCGGAAGAGGGGGTGGTATCGACCGGGTTCAAAGACGTGTGAATGGAGAATATGGCGGCGTAGATTACATATTGACCATCCGGATTTGTGATGACAACGTCCCATGCACCGGCAGTGATATTTGAAGGGGGAGTAAAGGTGCAGGTTATCAACGTGGAAGACTGAACATTGACATTGGTCGCGGTAATATTTTGGTTATCAGCCTTCATGAGAGTGACCGTAGCCCCGGTCTGGAAATTCGTGCCGGTGAGAGCCGTTACTGAAATCGCTGTCCCGGCATTCCCTTCATCAGGAACAATTTTCTTGAAGGTGGGTTTCCCGGTCGGTGAGGTAGTGGTGGTAGTTGTAGTTGTTGTTGTATTGCCGGTTGTGGATGTAGTTAGTGTGGCCGAAGTTGTTGCAACCGTTGTTGGCCGCCGTATTACTATTGAAGAAAGGGGTTTATTGGTAATTTTTTCTGTATTGGTTTTCTCAAAAACAGTTCGTGTTACCGTATCAGTATTGGAATTCGTGCGATAGCCCCAGCTCCCATCCGCATTAGGATAAATCTGTGCCCTTTTGTAAGAATCAGTTGAAGAGTTATATCCGAGGATTAACCAGGCTGTTTCATACGCAGGATTTCGCACAATATCTCCGGTTACATATTTTGGACTTCCGGGGACAGATGTTATCTGCGTTGTCGTATTTGTAGTGCTGGAATTATTTGTGCAACCGGTAATAAGAACACAGGAAATAAGAAGTAACACAAGACCGGATACCAGCAGAGTTTTCTTATTCATAGTATTGAATGTGCCGGAGGATTATTTTAAAAAATCGTTTTATGCATACATTTAATACCTGAGGGTTGGCCAGGATTGAAGGATTTTCTTATGGTTGATTTAAAAAAGAGGAAATCCTGGAAAATACTGCGAAAAAAGCCAGGAATGATTATTCTTCTTTCTTTTCGGGGCGTTTGAAGGTTTCAACCAGGGTGATTTCTGATATATCCTTGATCGACTCGAAACCCTCGTGGATGATCCTGCTTCGCCAGAGAAGCCAGCGGCGGTCGTAATTAATCCCCGGAGGTAGTGTGATGGTTACCTTGCCATCATCCATCGCGATCTCCAAATCCCTGCCAGCGTACAGTCGCACCAGTCCTTTGAGCTGCTCGAGGGGGTCAGTAACTTCCTCTTCAATGGTATAGTGGTACGACAGCGTCTGTCCTGCGAGCGGGGGATTGAAATCGACGATAACCTTGGAACCGATCACATCAACGACCGTCCCTTCTCCCATCTCATCCATCTTTACCGACATGCCGCGGACGGGTTTTTCCTTGAACTGGTTCTTCGGGAACGACTGGATGCGTTTGGGATCGCGGTCGCCAAATGCCTTCTCCGGCGTTACAACAACATCACCTGTTGCACCAACTTCCTTGCCGACAAGTTCCTCATCCAGACCAAGTATTACATGTTTCTGGCCGACGCAGATCGTGACCGGCCCATAAATCGCGCTCGGACTGTGGATACCGGCAGATTTTGCTTCTGCAGCATCGGTAGTATCAAAAATATTTTCATCGACACTCCCTGAATAGCTCAATTTGATAAAATCTCCATCTGTTATTGCCATAATTCACCTGACTATATTAAATTGCAACGAAAACAGATAAACGTGTGGCACAGTCATGCTTGAATTTGAATTAAAAGTAAGGATTTCGTCGCTCGATCCAGTTCGGCATCAGTTAATCGGGCACAATGCCCGGTTTTGCGGCAGGATACATGAGCACGATATTTATTATAATGCACCCCATCGCGATTTTGGTATAACCGATGAAGCGATACGGGTAAGGTATACCAACGATCATGCAGTAGTCACCTATAAGGGAGCAAAAATTAAAACGTCCGGTCTCAAGGCACGCGAAGAACTGAACGTAATAGTTGATTCAGGCGCAGTATTCGAGCAGATGCTGGATCGTCTTGGATTTACCAGAACCGCTGAAGTGAACAAGTGGCGTGAGAATTACCGGCTTTCCGGTGCTGCAATCACGCTTGATGAGGTCGAGGATCTTGGCACCTTTGTCGAGATTGAAATACTGGCAGAGGATGAGAATTCGGACACGGTTGCCCGGATTGAACAGATAGCAAAAGAGATTGGAGTTTGTGGCGAGCCTATCCTCGCTTCGTATCTTGAACTGCTGTTGTCTAAACGGTCAGCAGCTCAATCTTAATATCCCTTGCATCGTTGCCGAAGTGGATCATCGCACAGTGCCCGTCCATTGCCGGACCGGGGTTTACGATTTTTACCCCATCGGATTCTGCAATCCCCCGTGCCTCGTGAATATGGGCACAGCACACCAGATCAAAAGACTTCATGTGCTTACGGATACTGTGGCTCCCGACATGCTCGGTCCCCGGTTTGTCAAGTATCTCATACGGGGGCGCATGGCAGAGGAGAACGTTATGAACCGTCTTCTCCATTTTTTTCATCGCACTGTTCAACACGTCATCTATCTGCTTGTCGGTCAGCTCAAACGGGGTACCGAACGGGGTCGGATTTGAACCACCAACTCCGACAATGATCATCTTTCCCAG
>Ga0209048_10002409_pt1 | contig 18575 bp, 17 predicted proteins | sample FrelakmetCRP12CR_FD_187146 | JGI IMG/M metagenome (GOLD analysis project Ga0209048, IMG submission 187146) | Freshwater lake sediment microbial communities from the University of Notre Dame, USA, for methane emissions studies - CRP12 CR (SPAdes)... | ecosystem: Environmental > Aquatic >... | reverse complement strand
GGCCCGCACGCCGGCCCGGCTGGCCGCGCCGCTCCGCCCGGGGAGCACGATCTGGGCGGCGCTCGAACGCAGGCGCAGCAGCGCCCCGTCGCGGACCTCGAGGGTCAGGCCGACCTCGTCGCCGCCGACCGGGCCTCCGGCCGAGCCGACCACGTAGACGGCCTCGGGTGTCGGGCGCAGGGACAGCGGTGGTTCGCTGCGCATCCGCTCGACGCCCCGCCGGCCCACCTCGAGCACGGCGTGGGCTCTCACGGGCGGGCGAGGAGGCCGGTGAGCCAGGCGACGACCGGCGCGGCGCCGGGGTCCTCGCGCAGGGAGAGCAGGACGACCGGGCGCTCGCCCCGCACGCGCCCGGCGTCGGCGGCCATCACCTCGAGGTCGGCGCCGACGAGGGGCGCCAGGTCGGTCTTGTTGATGACGAGCAGGTCGGAGCGGGTGACCCCCGGTCCGCCCTTGCGGGGCACCTTGTCGCCGCCGGCGACGTCGAGGACGAAGACCTGGGCGTCCACGAGCGCGGTGGAGAAGATGGCGGTGAGGTTGTCGCCGCCGCTCTCGACGAGCACCACGTCGAGGGGCCCCTCCCGCCGTTCGAGCTGCTCGAGCGCGTCGAGGTTGGCTGCGATGTCGTCGCGGATGGCGGTGTGCGGGCAGCAGCCGGTCTCCACGGCCACGATCCGCTCGATGGGAAGCACGCCGTGGCGGCGCAGGAAGTCGGCGTCTTCGGTGGTGTAGATGTCGTTGGTCACCACGCCGAGGCGCAGCGAGGCCGACAGCGCCCGGCACAGCGCGGCGACGAGCGCCGTCTTGCCGCTGCCGACCGGTCCGCCGACGCCGATGCGCAGCGCTCGGTCCCGGGGCGTGGACGACCCCGAGGGTCGCGGTTCGAGACCGTCGTCGTGATGGTCCTCATGACGCAAAGAGACGCACCTCCTGGCGGGCGTGGACCTCGGCCTCGAGCTCCAGCAGGGTCGCGCTCGGACCGGGCAGCTCGGCCAGCGGCCGGGCGGCCGCGGCGACGGCGGTCGCAGCGGTGCCCTCCAGGTCGAGCCGGGCCACGAGCGCCTGGACGGCGACCGGGTCGAGGCCGAGGAGGCGGACGGCGGCGGCCGCCGGGCCGGCCACGCACTGGTGGGCGCCGACGAGGGCGACGTCGTGGGCGCGGAGGCCGGCGGCGATCCCGACCGCGCCGAGGGCGATGGCCGACAGCGGCCCCTCGGGGGGCGACGAGGCCGTCACCCGCCCGAGCACCGGGTGGGGCCACACGATGCCGGCCGCCCGCACGAGCTGGCGCCCGAGGCGCCGGCTGGTGGCCCGCAGCGCCGGCGAGGCCGTGCGGGCCACCGCCTCCCGATCCAGCTCGGTCCACGGGGCCCCGCCTCCCCGGGCCACGACGGCGGCGGCCAGGGACGCCTCCACCAGCCCGGCGGTGCGCAGGCGGCCCTCCAGGAACACGGCCAGGCCGGCCAGGTCGGTGACGCGCCCGGCCCCCACCGCCGCCTCGAGGCCGCCGGAGTGGGCGTGGGAGCCCGAGGGGAACCGGGCGTCGGCGAGCAGGAGCGCCGCGGCCGAGATGCTCATCGGACCGGCCATCAGAACAGGAAGTACCGCTGGGCCATGGGGAGCTCGACGGCCGGGTCCTCCTCCACCACGTCGCCGTCGATGCGGACGGTGAAGGTGTCGGGATCGACCTCGATGCGAGGCAGGGCGGCGTTCTCGGGCAGGTCGGCCTTGCCCCGCGACCGGGTGTCGGCGACCGCGACGAGGCGCCGCTGGAGGCCGAGGCGCTCGGGCAGGCCCGCCTCCAGCGCGGCCGGTGCCACGAAGGCCACCGAGGTCGACGCCGCGGCGCGCCCGTAGGCGCCGAACATCGGCCGGGGCAGCACCGGGCCCGGCGTCGGGATCGAGGCGTTGGCGTCGCCCATCGCCGCCCAGGCGATCATGCCGCCCTTGACCACGACGTGGGGCCGCACGCCGAAGAAGCGGGGATCCCACAGGACCAGGTCGGCGAGCTTGCCCGGCTCGACCGAGCCGATCTCGCCCTCGAGACCGTTGGCCACGGCGGGACAGATCGTGTACTTGGCCACGTAGCGCCGGGCCCGGTGGTTGTCGGCCCGGCCGTCGCCCGCGAGCGCGCCCCGGCGGCGCTTCATGACGTGGGCCGTCTGCCAGGTGCGCGAGATCACCTCACCGACGCGGCCCATCGCCTGGCTGTCGGACCCGATCATCGAGATGGCCCCGAGGTCGTGGAGGATGTCCTCGGCGGCGATCGTGGACGGCCTGATCCGGCTCTCGGCGAAGGCGAGGTCCTCGGGCACGGCCGGGCTCAGGTGGTGGCACACCATGAGCATGTCGAGGTGCTCGTCGATCGTGTTGCGGGTGTGGGGGCGGGTCGGGTTCGTCGAGCTGGGCAGGACGTTGGGCCGCCCGGCGACGGTGATGATGTCGGGCGCGTGGCCGCCGCCCGCGCCCTCGGTGTGGTAGGCGTGGATCGCCCGGCCGGCGATGGCGGCCAGGGTCGACTCGACGAACCCGGCCTCGTTCAGCGTGTCGGTGTGGATGGCCGTCATCACCCCGGACGCGTCGCTCACCTGCAGGCAGGCGTCGATCACCGCCGGGGTCGTGCCCCAGTCCTCGTGGAGCTTGAACCCCGCCGCCCCGGCCTGCAGCTGCTCCCACAGGGCCTCGGTGGAGACGGTGTTGCCTTTGCCGAGCAGCGCCACGTTCACCGGCCACGCGTCGAGGGACTCGAGCATCCTGGCCAGGTACCAGGCACCCGGGGTGACCGTCGTCGCCTTCGAGCCCTCGGCCGGTCCGGTCCCGCCTCCCACGAGCGTCGTGATCCCCGAGGCCAGCGCCTCCTCGATGATCTGGGGGCAGATGAGGTGCACGTGGCAGTCGACGGCCCCGGCGGTGAGGATCCTGCCGTTGCCGGCCAGGATCTCCGTGGACGGCCCGATGACGAGCCGGGGGTCGACGCCGTCCATGACGTCGGGGTTGCCGGCCTTGCCGAGAGCCACGATCCGCCCGTCGCGCACGCCCACGTCGGCCTTCACGACGCCCCAGTGGTCGAGCACCACCGCCCCGGTGATGACGAGGTCCGGGGTCCCCTCGGCCCGGGTGGCCGCCGACTGGCCCATGGACTCCCGGATCACCTTGCCGCCGCCGAACACCGCCTCGTCGCCACCCGCGCACAGGTCGCGCTCCACCTCGATCAGCAGGTCGGTGTCGGCCAGGCGGACCCGGTCGCCGGCCGTCGGCCCGTAGAGCAGGCCGTAGCGGGCGCGCGACAGCTCAGCCATCGAGGGCCCCGCCGACCTCGCCCCGGAAGCCCCGGGCGACGCGCAGGCCCCCGAACGCCACCAGCTCCACGACCCGCTCGATGCCGGGCTCGAAGCGAACGCTCGTGCCCGCCGGCACCGCGAGGCGCATGCCGCGGGCGGCGGGGCGGTCGAACTCGAGCGCCGGGTTGGCCTCGGCGAAGTGGTAGTGCGAGCCGACCTGGACGGGGCGGTCCCCCGTGTTGACGACCACGAGGGTCGTCACCGGGCGGCCGGCGTTGATCACGACGGGCCCCTCTCCGGGCAGGATCTCACCGGGGATCATCGGCGCTCACGGGATCGGTCGGTGGACGGTGACGAGCTTGGTGCCGTCGGGGAACGTGGCCTCGATCTGCACCTCGTCGACCAGTTCGGGCACGCCCTCCATCACGTCGTCGCGCGACAGCACGTGGCGGCCGGCCTCCATGAGGTCGGCGACGGTCCGACCGTCGCGGGCGCCCTCGAGCAGGTAGGAGCTGATCATCGCCACCGCCTCGGGGTGGTTCAGCTTCAGGCCCCGGTCGCGCCTCTCGCGGGCGATCATCGCGGCGAGCGAGATGAGCAGGCGGTCCTGCTCGTGCGGGCTCAGTCGCATCCGGCTCCTCCTGGTCGGCGGCGACCCTACCGCCGTCCCGCCGGCCCGCCGTTCGCCCGCTGTGAACGCTCCATGACGTTCCCGGGAGCGCCGGCGTCCTCCCGGCGGCTCCGGGGCGGTACCGTCGGGAGCAGGAGGTGGCGATGGGGACGGGCGTGCACCGCGAGACCGATGGTCTGGTTCCCGGGTCGCCCGGGAGCCCGATGCTGCAGCCCTACGAGGTGCACGACGCCGGCCTGTTCGAGCTCGAGATGGTCCGGGTCTTCGGGCGGTCGTGGGTCTGGCTCGGCGACACCGAGGACCTGGCCGAGCCGGGGGACTTCGTCACCGGGACCATCGGCTACCAGCCGGTCATCGTCATCCGCCAGGCCGACGGCGGGGTGCGGGGCTTCCTCAACAACTGCCGCCACCGGGCCTCGGGGCTGGCCTTCGAGCCCTCGGGCCATTGCGGGCGCACGCTCACCTGCCCCTACCACAACTGGGCCTACGCCATCGACGGCCGCCTGATCGGCGTGCCCGACGAGCCCCGCATGTACCCCGACGGCCTGGACCGTTCGACGCTCGGGCTGGTCCCGATCCGGGTCGAGGTGGCCTGGGGGAAGCTGGTGTTCGGGTGCCTGTCGCAGCGGGCACCGGCCTTTCGCGAGTGGGTGGCGCCCCTCGCCGCCCGCTACGACCGCTACGGCTTCGAGCGCTTCGAACGGTTCGCGGGCGAGCTCGACCAGACCTACCCGATCAACTGGAAGGCGTTCTGCGAGAACTCCAACGACGACTACCACGTCCGCTTCGTGCACCGGCGCCTGAACGACCGGCGCCACCAGCTCGACACGATCGTGCGCTTCGAGGGGCGGACGGCGAGCGGGTTCAAGCCGCACCGCCTCGACGTGGACGACCCCGCGGGCGGCCGCGACGACCTGGCCGACGAGGAGCTGCTCGGCCACTACGCCGACTTCGTGTACCCGAACCTGACCCCCCTGACCTTCCCGACGATGCTGATCCTGGTGCGCTGCGACCCGCTGGCCCCCGACCGCAGCCGGCTGCTGTCGCGCATCTACGGCGTCGGCCACGGGGAGCCAGATCGGGCCAGGGCCTTCGCCGACCTGGCCCGCACGAACCAGGAGGACACCGACATGGTGACCGAGCTGATGCGCAACCTGCGCTCGCCGTTCTACCGGGTCGGTCCGCCCACGACCTGGGAGGGTCGGGCCGCCCACGTGATGGGCCTGGTGCGCCAAGATGTGGCCACGCCACTGGCTCCCGACGAGTTCGGGGAGCCGGCGCGAGACGCCCAGGAGGACCCATGCTGACCCGTGCCCGTTGGACCCACGTCGCCATCCCGTCGAGCGACCTCGAGCGCACGATCGAGTTCTACGGCAAGGTGACACCGCTCGTGGTGGTCCACCGCCGGGAGGACGACGACGGCAAGACGGTGTGGCTGTCGAACCCGGACCAGGTCGAGGACCCGTTCGTGCTCGTCGTGGCCATGTTCTACGCCGGACAGGGGACGCCGCAGCCCACGCTGGCCCCGTTCGCGCACATCGGGATCGAGGTGCCTCGACGCGAGGACGTCGACGCTGTGGCGGCGATCGGCCAGGAGCTCGGCTGCCTCGCCTGGCCGCCCTCCGACATGCCCGATCCGATCGGCTACATCTGTGCCCTGAAGGACCCCGACGGCAACATGATCGAGTTCTCGCACAACCAGAAGGTGTTCGACACGATCCGGAGCCTCTGGGGAGCGAGAGCGGACGCGTGAGCGAGGCGGCGCCCGACGCCCGCGCCGTGGTCGGGCGCTACCTGGACGCCCTGAACGCCGCCGACCCCGACCGGGTCGCGGGCTGCGTCACCGAGGACTTCGTCAACGAGCACACCTCTGCCCTCGCCACGTCGTTGCAGGGCCGGGCCGCCTACCGCGAGCGCCTCCCGCAGTTCCTGGGCCGCTTCCGCGGGTTGCGCTACGAGGTCGAGGACGTGGTCGTCGAGGGCGACCGGGTGACGCTTCGCTACACGATGCGTTGCCACTGGGCCGACGACGACGGCACCGAGCACCCGGTGGCGATCCGGGGGATGTTCTGGTTCCGGGTGCGCGACGGCCTGGTCGCCCACCGCATCGACTACTGGGACGGCACCGAGTTCGAGCGCCAGGTCGGCCGCTGACCGCCCGGTCCTCAGGGCTTGTCGATCCACTCCTGCAGGAGCTTGTGGAAGTGGCGGATCTTGGTCTCGCCGTAGTCGCCGAACATCACGTAGGGCTGCTTCATGGTCTTCAGCCCGGCCTGGACGTGGGGCATGTTGTGGACGTCCTGGTTGAAGACCTTGGCCAGCATCCCGAGCTCGGGGGCCTGGACCCAGTCGTCGTCCGGGCCGAGCCAGTGGACCGGCGCGGCCGGCGGCCGCTTCTCCCCGGCCGGGGCGGCCGAGAAGTACATGCACTCGTGGATGCACATGTCCGGGTCGTCGCCGTAGGGCCGGAACCGGTACACGATCTGGTTGAACGAGCCCCAGGGATGGAAGTTCGGGAACACCGTCAGGTAGATCGAGTCGCACAGCTCGGCGTCGCTCACCTGGTCGACCACGGCGCCGATGATCGGGCGCAGCCGCTCGCGGCCCATGTCGCCGACCATCTTGCGCAGGGTCGCCGGATCGGGCGCGTCGCCGTTCAGCCACGGAGGCAGCGGGGCCGAGTCGGCGTCGGGGAGCTGCATGCCCCCGATCCAGTCGCACATGTTCGGGTCGACCTGGCCGAGATCGCCGTCGACCCGGGTGCCCTGGTCGGTGAAGCGACCGTGGCGGCCGTCCAGCGTCGTGACGTGCACGAAACCGTCGGCGTGGCGCTCGTAGACGGCGCCGCTGAGGGGATGGCGCAGCTTGCCGTACAGCGACACCCCCTCGACCGCACCGAAGTGGGGCATGCCCTGCAGGTGGGGGCTGGGCACCGCCTGGGGCGAGATCGCCCGCGAGTAGTTGCCGAACACGTCGTACTTGGTGTTGGCGTCCCCGATGCCGCCGAGGATCTGGGGATGGGTGGCGACCACGTGGTAGGCCTCGGAGAAGGCCTCCTGGGCGACCTTCCAGTTGCAGCGCAGCACCTTGGCCACGTGAGCGGACTTGTAGCGGCGCTCGTAGGGCAGGAGCGTGAACTGCTCCGAGAGGCTGCCGAGGAAGTCCTCGAGCGGCTCGGCGTCGGGGTCGGGGTTGATGAAGATGAACCCGCCCCAGCGGCCGACCCTGACCTCGGGCAGGGACGCGCACGTGTCGTCGGCCTCGGGGTACTGGAAGTCCCACCGGCAGGGGATCTCCTTCAGCGAGCCGTCCAGGTTCCAGCTCCAGCCGTGGAACGAGCAGCGCAGCTCGCGGGCCCACTTGCCGTTCTCCTCGCGCAGCAGCTTGCCGCGGTGCAGGCAGGCGTTGTGGAAGGCCTTGAACGAGTCGGGCCCGTGGCGCACGACGAGGAACGACAGGTGGGCGATGTCGTAGACGAGGTAGTCGCCGACGTCGGGGATGTCGTCCTCGTGACAGGCCATCTGCCACACCCGCTTCCACACCTTCTCGACCTCGAGATCGTGGAACGCGCGCGAGAAGTACCGCTCGACGGGCACCAGCGTCGGACCCGGCTCCATGGGGGCATCGACGCGCAGGATGTCGCGCACCGGATGGCTGTCGGTGTCGAGGATCTCGCCGTAGGTGGGTCCGGCCGAGCGGTGGGTGCCGGTCAGGGTCTCGGTCATCGCTGGTCTCCTGTGCGCTCCGGCGGGGTCCGCCCCTTCCCCGCTCACGCCGACACGAAGCCGTGGAGGCCGAGGCGCTGGCGATCCCCCGATCTGCCGCCCAAGGTTGACGGGCTCGCGGCCGGCGGGGAAGGGCAGAAAGTCCCATTTGACGCTCCCCGCGCGGCCCGGAGATCACGACGACTACCGTCGGGCCCTCGGAGGGGCACGGTGATGGGCAACGAAGGGATCGATGCGGCACTTGCGTCCGCGGTGAGCGGCGGCCGCCTCGTCGGCGTCGCCGCCGCGGCCTGGTCACGGCGCGGCCTGGTGTACGACGGCGCCTTCGGTGAGGCGGTCCCGGGACGGCCCATGCGACCCGACACGATCGTGTGGATCGCGTCCATGACCAAGGCGGTCACCGGTGCAGCGGTGATGCAGCTCGTCGAACGCGGTGTCCTGGGCCTCGACCAGCCGGCCGGTGATCTCGTGGCGTACCTGCGGCGCGTGCAGGTGCTCGACGGCTTCGACCCGGACGGCACGCCACGGTTGCGGCCACCGCTGCGGCCGGTGACCGTGCGCCACCTGCTGACCCACACCTCCGGCTTCGGCTACGACTGGGCCGAGGAGTCCCTCGCCCGCTACGTCCCGACCCTGCGCGAGGCGGCCCCCGGCTCGCAGGCCGGTTTCGAGCAGCCGCTCACCTTCGATCCCGGCGACGGCTGGTCCTACGGCATCGGCATCGACTGGGCGGGCCGGGTGGTCGAGGCGGCCACGGGCCAGCGGCTCGACGCATACTTCCGCGACCACCTGCTCGGACCGCTCGCCATGGACGACACCACGTTCTCGCCCTCGGCGGCGCAGCGTGAGCGGCTGGCCGGCATGCACCTTCGCACCCCCGAGGGGCTCACGGCGATGCCGTTCGGGCTGCCCGAGGACCCCGAGATGCTGATGGGCGGCGCCGGGCTGTACTCGACGGTCGTCGACTACCTGCGCTTCGCCCGCATGATCCTCGGTGGCGGCTCCCTCGACGGTGCCCGGGTGCTCGCCCCCGAGACGGTCGAGCTCATGGCCCGCAACCACCTCGGCGACCTGACGGCGCCGGGCTGGCGTTCGTTCCGCCCGGTGTACTCGAACGACGTCGAGCTGTTCCCCGGTCACCGCACCGGCTGGGGCCTCACGTTCCTGGTGAACACCCACACGACCCCCGAGGGCAGGTCGCCGGGCAGCCTCGCCTGGGCCGGTCTCGCCAACAGCTACTACTGGATCGACCCGAGGTCCGGCGTCACCGGCGTCTTCGCCACGCAGGTGCTGCCGTTCTTCGACGAGGTGGCCCTCGGCGCCTTCTCGGCCTTCGAGCGGGCGGTCTACGACGTCGCGTGATGCCCCGGGGTGGTCGCGCGTCGTGGCCGGGATCGTCGTGGGCGGTGGGTGGGGGCTCGGGTTCAGGGTCGGTGGGTCGTGGCCGCCAGGTGCTCCTCGAGCCAGGAGGCAACGGCGAGCACCACGTGATCGCGCCAGCGGGGGGCGGCCACCTGCACGGCCAGCGGGAGCCCGGTGAACGGGTCGTTCCCGGCGGGGATGCTGATGGCCGGCCAGCCGGTCAGGCTCCACGGAAGGGTGAACACGAAGTCCTCGCCCGTTAACGGCCGATGGACGGGAGCCACATCGGCGACGACCGGTCCGAGGACGACATCGAGGCGCGACGCGGCGCGGGTGCACCGAACGGCGAAGCGGTCCCAATCGCGCAGCTGGCGGTCCACCTCCGCGCCGGACAGCACCGAGCGCTGCCAGTATCGCTGCGTGATGTCGAAGGACTCGTCGAGCAGCGCCGGCAGCGGCTCGTCGACGATGACCGCCCCCAGCCCGGCAAGGATTGCGGCGGCCCGCCCGAGCGCGTCGTGCGTCGAGCGAGCCGGACGCCACGACGCTTCGTCGACGACGCCGATGCGCAGGCCGTGGGCGCGCACCGACGCCGGGTCACCGGTCGGCACGGGAGCGCAGTCCGGGTCGACACCGTCAGGACCGGCGATCACCGACAGCACCGACGCCAGATCGGCCACCCGTGCAGCCATCGGACCGATCACCGTGCGCCCGTCGTGGCGGCCTGCGACCCGCGGGAAGTGCCCCGTGCACGGCACGAGCCCGAACGAGGGTTTGAGACCGGTGACACCGCACCAGGCCGCCGGCAGGCGGATGCTGCCACCGGAGTCGCTGCCGAGCCCGAGGACCGACGCTCCGGCACCGATCAGGGCGGCCTCGCCGCTCGAGGACCCGCCGGGGGTGCGGTCGGCGTCGAGGGGATGGTGGCACCGGCCGTGGACCGGGTGGTCCGAGCCTGGTTGGGTCTTGGCGACGACGATGGCCCCGGCGGCGCGCAGTCGGGCCACGGCCGTGGCGTCGCGCTCGGGAACGCGACCCGTGCGCTTCCCCGACGCTCCCTCGCACGGGAGTCCCGCAACGTCGATCCAGTCCTTGACCGTGACCACCGCTCCCGCCCACGGGCGTCGGGAACCCTCTGCGTCGAGCGAGGCCGCGGCCGCCATCGAGGCGTCGTCGTCACGCCAGAGCGTCGCCCCCAGAGCCGACACGGCGTCGAGGCGGGCCAGAGCGTCCCGAACGACCTCGGTCACCAGCACGGCACGCATGATCGCAGGTCGCCCGACGCCACGACCCGACATTGCGTCTCCTTCCCCCCTCGGGGCCGCGCCGGCGGGTCGGGCTAACGTCCGCACATGACCTCTGTCCCACGGCCGCACGCCGCAGGTGCCAGCGGAGCGGTGCAACGGGCATGTTGAACCAGGTCATCGGCGACGTGTTGCCGTCGGCGGTGGGTGTGGCGCTCAGCCCGGTGCCGATCATCGCGGTCATCTTGATGCTGGCGACACCCAAGGCCCGCACGACCGGGTCGGCGTTCGCCGCCGGGTGGGTCGTCGGGCTGGTCGTCGTGAGCACGATCATCGTGACCGTCGCCGGCGGAGCCGATGAGCCCGACAGCGGCGCGAGCACCGCCGTGAGCGCCCTCAGGGTCGTGTTCGGTCTGTTGTTCTTCGCGCTCGCCGTCAAGCAGTGGCGCAGCCGCCCCAGGAACGGCGCCGAGCCGACCATGCCCCCGTGGATGGCCACGATCGACAGCTTCTCCGCGGGGAAGTGCTTCGCACTCGGAGCGTTGCTCTCCGGTGTCAACCCGAAGAACCTCGCGCTCACCTCCGCCTCGGCGGCGACGATCGCCCAGGCCGGGCTCGGCGGAGGCGAGAGCGCTGTTGCGGTGGCCGTGTTCGTCGTGATCGGTTCGCTCAGCGTCGCCGGCCCTGTGCTGTTCTACCTGGTGGCCGGCGACAGGGCGGCCAAGCCGCTGGCATCGATCAAGGAGTTCATGGCCGATCACGTCGCGGTGATCATGATGGTCATCTTCGTCGTGCTCGGCGCCGATCTCCTCGGTGCCGGCTACTCCGGCCTCACCACCTGAACGACCTCGCTGGTGTCGAGGCCATGGCGGACCGACCGAGACGAGCAGCCCTGATCCAGCGTCGGATCATGACTGCAACCCCCTCGCCGCTGTTCGCCTCACCGACCGTCACCCGCCTCGGGCGGACGCCAGCTTGTGGAGCGTTAGATTTCGCGCCGTGACCGGATTCGTCGTGAAGCAGGCCGACGTCGAGCGCTTCGCCAACCGGGCGCGCACCGAGCACTTCCGGACCACTCTCGTGCGCCCGGTCGTGCCGATCGATGCGCTCCGCGGAGGCTGGTACCACCTCGCGTCGGGCGCCTCGAACCCGCCCGACGTCCACGACGTCGACGAGGTCTACTTCATCACCCAGGGCCGCGCCGAGATCGAGCTCGACGGCGATCGTCGCCGCATCTCGGCCGGCGACACCGTGCTGGTGCCGGCCGGGTGCCACCACCAGCTCGTCAACGACGGCGACGACGAGCTGGTGCTCGTCTTCTTGTTCTCGCCGCCCCCTCGTCCCCGCGAGGCCACGGACGCTCCCTCGGCCTACGAGCCGGCGCCCGAAGCGTGACCGCGGGCCGCTGAGCCGAGCTCGTCGACGGCGAGGCCGTCATCGTGGATCTCGGTCCCGCACCGCCGGTCGTTGCGAGGACTCGACGTCGGTACCCTTCACCGTGTGACCTCGAAGCTCGGTCGACTCGCCCGCCACCCGATCAGCACCATTGGTTGGACGGCGATCGCCTGGTGGACGTACTGGAACCGCCATCAGCTCGCCAGTTTCGGCTCCTTGGCTGCCACGGCCCCGGGCCGAGTGCTGCGCCACGACTACCGCGACGTGGTCACCGAGGCGCGTCTTCGTAGCAGCCTCGCAGCCGACCCCACCGGGCGTCAGATCCACCACGCCCGCCTCGTGGTGGTCGAGGACGGCGAGGCCGTCATCGATGGTGACCCGACGAGCCCCGACTACGCCGCGCTCGCGCGGCTCGTCGCTCGCCACCCGGGCGTGCGAGGCGTCCGCCAGCACGTGGCCGCCGGCCCGACCGGTCTGACTCCGGTGACGGAACCTGCGGTGCGCTGAGGTCGCGGGGCCGAGCTCGCCGGAGGTGGCCCCTCACCGGTGGTTCCTGAGGGTGACCCGATGACACCGGACAGGATGCGATCACGTCGGATCGGTGACCCGCGCACGCGAACGGTCCTCCGACCTCGGCGCGAGCGTGAGGAGGCGGCTCGGTGCAGCGGCTGGTTGACCGCGCTCTCCACCACCTGGCGTGCCACGGCGAGGGTGGCGGCACCAACGGGATGGGAGCGATCGGCTGGGTGATCGTGGTCCTCGTCGTCCTCGTCGTCCTTGTGGTGGCGGCTGTGGCGTTCGTGGTCGTTCGGCGGCGGCGGCTGGGAGGCGGCGTGATCGCTACCAGGGGAGGGCGACTGAACAGCTCGGCGAGCCAGGCTTCCCGTTCGCCACGTAGCGTGCGCAGCCGGGATGCGCAGCGAACGTGACGGTCGAAGCGGGGCCGGCGCCCGCAAGAGCATCGACGACGTCCGGGTCCGCGCCTTGACCACGGTTCGGACGCGTTATCTCCGGTGGCGGTACCGGGCGTTCGCCGTCTGGGGTGCCGGGGTCGAGGTTCGCGGTCCGCTCCGGCTCCGTGGGCCCGGTCGCATCGTCATCGGCGACGGCTGCGTGCTCGGGGCAGGCGGCAACGACATCCACGCTGCGGGACCGGGGACCGTCCACATCGGCCGCGGGTGCCAGCTGCACGGCCTGGAGATCTCGGCGACGGACAACGTCACGATCGGCGACGGAGTGCGCGTCCTCGAGCGCCTGCGGGTCGACGGAGCCGGTCGCGTCACTATCGGCGACGGGTGCGACATCGACGCCCTGGACATCGTGGCCACCGGGGACGTCACGATCGGCGAGGGCGTGCGGCTCCGGGAGCGTGTCTGCCTCTGGGGGGCCGGGCGCGTCGCCATCGGCGCTCGGTGCGACATCTCCGCCCTGGACGTCTCCACGACCGGCGACTCCACGCTCGGGTCCCTGGTGCACGTTCGCGGTCGAACCCAGATCGGCGGGGAGGGCCGCGTCGTCATCGGTGACAGCTGCACGATCGAGTCGGGCGGCCTCCACATCCACACCCTCGGCCCGACGGTAACGGTCGGCATCGGCAAGGAGTGCCTCGTCAACGGACTGGACGTGTACGCCACCGACGACGTCACGGTCGGGGACCGTTGCATGGTCGGAGCGTGCTCGATGGTGACCACCGACTTCCACAGCACGCGGCGCGACCGCTGGTCCCGCGACGCTCCGGTCAAGCGGGGTCCGATCACCGTGGGGACGAACGTCTGGATCGCGAGCAGGACGGTGATCACGAAGAACATCTCGATCGGGGACAACTCCGTGGTGAGCATCGGGACGGTCGTGCGTGCGGACGTGCCCGCCGACGTCATCGTGTCGAGCCACGAGCAGCGGATCGTGAAGGAGCTGCCGCGCCTCTAGTGCCCGTGCCCGCGCGTCGCCGACTCTTGGCGCACACGCGGCCGGATGATCCGCATGAAGCGGGGTTCACGGGCGCAGTTCGGGGACACGCAGTGGGCGAGCAGGGGGTGGGCGAGGACGATGTCGCCCGGGTCGCCAGTGAGCTCGACGACGCGGGCGGGGAGCCCGTCGATGTCCACCTCGGCGCTGATGCGCTCGTGGCGCTCCTCGTCCTCGCCGGCGGTGAGCAGGCCCTCGAGCCACGGATGGCTCTGGTAGAAGGCCCTGCGGGTCGCCGCGCTCGTCTCGCCGGCGACGTTCGGGCGCCCGGCGACGAAGCGGGCCACGAGCCGATGCGAGCCGGCCAGGACCAAGGTGCCGCCTCCGTGACACTCGACGCGGTTGAGGAAGCTGAACACCATGAGCCCTCGCGGTGGCTGCAACGGGTCGGTGTAGGCGGCGTCGGTGTGCCAGAGGGCGGGCACCATCCAGTGGCGTCCCGGTTCGGGGAAGGTCACGAGGAACTCGCCCCAGTGGTCCGGTCGGGTCCACCGGCCGGCCCCGAGAAGATCGTCGATGGCCTTCGTGGTGGCGGGCCCCCCGATCGGCATGAACACCGGCTCACGCAGCAGCTTCTGCAGGTGGCGGACCTCGCCGCTCGGCCAGGTCGTCGGGTCGTCGCGCTCGATGCCTCGCCGGGCGAGGAACTGCCAGAGCCGGTTCTCCATCTCGGCCGCACGGTCGAAGGCTGCCTCGACCCGCACGAACCCGTCCCGAGCGAAGCGCTCTCGTTGTTCGACGCTGAGTCCGAGGGCGGTCCCCGTGCCTGTCGCCGCGGGGCGTGCCGGCTGGTGGCGGGCCGTGGCGAGCCCGGCCTCTCGCACCGCGCTGCCGAGGCTCGTGCTGGTGGCGACGAGCGCTCGTAGGGGACTCCCCTGATCGCGCTGCCCCAGCGCGATCCGACCCGCCTTCAACGCGTCGCCCACCGCCTCGACGGACCTTCGGGCCCGTTCGGCCCGCGTCCGTGACGGAGCGAACAGGGTGTCGACCAGGACGTTGGACGTCCCCTGGGTGAAGCCCCGCCGCAGCAGGTACCGGCGCGAGAGCCGCTCGGTGTGCACCCAGTGGTACACCAAGGCCCGAGGTTCGTAGACGACGGTCCATCTGCGCTCGGCGACGCGTCCGAACAGGCCGTCCTCCTCGTTGGCGATCCGGTGGCTTCCGCGCGGACCGAGCTCCACCGGGAACCCGCCCACCGACAGGAAGGCCTCGCGCCGGAAGGCGAGGTTGGAGGCAAACGGGTAGAGCGGGTAGTCGATGTTCTTGGGTTCCTCGCCCAGGTCGAACTGGCCGTACCAGCCCTCGAGGTCCCGGACCCATCGCGGCGCGGGACGGATCCAGCGCAGACCGATCGGCCCCGCCACCGCGACGGCGCCGGGTGAGCGGGAGGCGGCGTCCGCCAGGGAGCCGAGCCAGTCCGGTGCGGCCACGGCGTCGTCGTCCAGGAAGGCGACCAGTTCGCCCGACGCCTCCGCCGCGCCCCGGTTGCGAGCCACCGAGACGCCGAGTCGGGGCTCCACGATGTGGCGCAGGCGCTTGATCCCCGGCGCCAGCGCGCCCACCACGGCACCGGTGTCGTCCGTCGACCCGTTGTCCACCACGATGATCTCCAACGCGGCGAGCGACTGCTCGGTGAGGCTGGTGATCGTTCGGGCCACGAAGGCGGCCCGGTTGTAGGTGGGAACGACGACGCTGATCTTCACGGCGACGCCACCCGCCGGCGCGGGTCGCCCCTCCAACGACTCGGAGCAGCCAGGGCACCGAGCGGCGGGAGGGGCGTCCGCCATGTTGGCCACGGGCGTGGGGTAGCTGTCAAGGGGCGCTTCACCTGCTCGCGGGGCCCCGCCGCAGCCGCTGCCTCGCTGCCCCCAGCCACGTCGCCCCGGCACTCGCCGCGATCAAGCCGGCGACGACCGCCGGCGGCGCGTCGAACGAGCCGTCCAGGGCTCGGAGCCGGCGCCAGGCTTCGATCGACCGGCCGCCTGTGGCGTCGGGCCGCCCCCGACGGCCGGACTCGTAGTGCTGTTGCAGCAACACAGCAACGGAGGGCCCCACCCTGCGGCGAAGCTCCACCGAGTTGACCGTCGTGGTCGTGAGGCCCAGCCCGCGCAGCGCCCGTACCGCGCCAGCCCCGCGCCCGTCGGGGGCTCGGTCGTCGAAGCCGCCGAGCGCACGGAGCGGCTCGCGGGCGAACGAGGCGTACCCCGAGTCGTGCTCGACGCCCGTGAGCAGCAGCGCCGCCCATTCCGACGGTGTCGTCGGGGGCTCGGCGACGCGCATGCTCAAGGCCCCGTGCCCGTGCTCGTGCGCGTCGATCAGTTCCTCGAATCCCTCGGGGGCGATTCGATCGCCGACGGCGAGGAACGTCACGTAGTCACCCCGCGCCGCCTCGAGGGCGGCGTTGCGCAGGCCCGCCTCGGTCACCTCCGAGGCGATGTCGACCACGACGAGGTGCTCGACACCTCGTCGCAGGACACCGGCCGCGTACCCGTCGCGCGTGGCGGCGAGCAGCTCGACTCGCCCGTCGTCGTACCCGGACATGCCCTGGAGCATCGCCACGGCGTCGTGCTCCTCGCCCGGGTCCACCGCGACGACCACGGTGAGCACCGGCCCGTCGAGGTCGAGGTCGTCGGGCGGACCGGGTGTCGTCGCGCCGTCGACGACCACCGCGAGATCGAGCGGTCGCGGTTGCCAGCTGCTCACCGCGCCGGGTGGATCGAGCGTGTAGTCGTAGTCCGGCTCCCAGGTGCACTCAGGGTCGGCTTGGCGGAACTTCTCCCGCCGGGCCCGCCGGTCGGCTTCCGTGAGGCTCACCAGGTGCTTCATGCGGATGGTCGTCCGGCGCCACCGATCGGGCGGGATCGCAGTGGGGATCGGTGGCGCGTGGAGCCGGTCGGTCGGGAACACGTGGCCGGGTTCGAACGCGAAGAGTCGATAGGCGTCGTAGTCCAGCCGGTCGTAGTGGTCCTCGTCGCCGATCATGCGGAAGGACGCAAGCGCGTATCCATGACCCGGTTGGGCACCGTCGTGCAGGAAGCGGCGCAGCGCGGCGGCGTCTTCGAGCGGGATGCGCTCGTCGGCGTCCACGCTGATCACCCACGCCGGCCACAGTTCGGCGGCGGCCGCCAGCAGTCGGTTGCGGTTGTCGCCGTCGTCCCAGTCGCGGAAGTCGGGACGCGGCGGGTTGGTCAGGACCCTCACGACCAACGGGTGGTCGCGCAGGAGCTGACCCGTTCCGTCGCTGCTCCCGTCGTCGAGGGCGACGATGGCGTCGGCGACGCGCGAGACGGACTCGAACCATCCCGGAAGGAGGTGAGCGCAGTTCCGCGCCGGCAGCAGGCAGACCACGTGGGGACGCGCTGCGCTCTCGGCCGGGCGGTCGCTCGCCCCGAGCAGGGTGGGCGCTTCGGGCGCGCGCGGTCGCCAGCGCAGGAAGGGCCCCCGAGAGATGGGCTGGAGGTTCTCGTAGTAGTCGCGAAAGGCGCCCTCGGGGTCGGCCTCGCGGAACTTGGCCACTCTGCGCTCGCGGCCGGCGTCGTCGACCTCGCCGTAGTGCTTGATGCGAAGCGTCGTCGCCACCCACCGCTCGGGGCCTATCGCGGTCGGTACCGGAACCAGGTCGAGCCGACGGTTGAGGAAGCGATGGGTCTTCTTGAACGCGAACAGGCGGTGCACCCACTCGTAGGCCGGGTCGTAGGTCTCGCCCTCGTTCATCCGGTAGAGCTGGAAGCCGTAGGCGCAGCCGGGAAGGGCATCGGTGGCCACGAACCGGCGCAGTCCGTCGGCGTCGGTGGGGTCGAGACGCTCGTCGGCGTCGAGCGAGAAGATCCAGTCGGGCGCCAGATCCGCGGCGGCGGTGAGGAGCCGGTTCCGGTTGCGCCCGTCGTGCCAGCCGAGATGACCGTCGCGGCGCTCGTTCGTGATGACGGCCGCCACGAGCGGGTGAGCAGCGAGGATCGCGCCGGTGCCGTCCGTGCTGCCGTCGTCGAGCGCGACGACGGCAGCAGCGAAGGCCGCCGCCTCGTCGAGCCAGCCGGGCAGCACGTCTGCCCCGTTGCGCACGGGCAGCAAGCAGATGATGCGCGGCCCGGCCCCGTCCGGCGCCCCGCCGAGGCCGCTCACGGTCGGTCCAGGGTCGCAAGGCGTCCCCGGGCGAGCTCCGTCGACGTGGTCAGTTCCGCGACCACCTGCTCGACGGAAGCCAGGCCTCGTTCCCACGTGTAGTGGCTCTCGTACAGCCCGGTGGCGCCGGTGACCAGGCGATCACGGAGCGCAGGGTCTCGGTGGAGGTCGACGATCGCCCTGGCAAAGGCCGCCGGGTCGTTGCGAAGGAGCAGGTGGACGCCATCTCGAGCCTCGATGCCTTCGGCGCCGACGGTCGTCGACACCACCGGGATCTGATGGGCGAACGCCTCGAGGATCTTGAACCGCGTGCCTCCGCCGAAGCGGATCGGAGCGACCAGCACCGAGAGCTGCTCCAGCTCGGGCTCGAGCTCGGGGACGAATCCGAGGAGGCGCACACCCCGACGACGGCCCGCGCCCTGGAGGCCTGGTCCCGCGTCCCCGATGACGCGGAACTCGACGTCGCGCTCGAGGCGGCGCACGCGCGGGAGGATCGCGTCGGTGAACCATCGTACGGCGTCGAAGTTCGGCTGGTAGTCGAGGAAGCCGACGAAGCCGATGCGCAGGGGACGGCGGGCGTCACGGCCGCGTCCAGCAGGACGTAGGGGTCGGCGGTAGCAGTTCGGGACGACCGAAGGCGCGTCGTCGAGGCGGCTCCGGTCGACCTCGCTGCACACGACGACGCGGTCGCAGGCGTCGATGGCCCGGGCCTCCCACGTCCGCCAGCGCCGCTCGATGCCGGGGCGGTAGACAGGATCGTCGATGGCTTCGCGCCAGGCCGCAGCCAGCCATGGCCGGCGCAGGAGGAGCCGACGCTTGTGCGTCAGCGACGCGCTCAGGACGTTGTGGA
>Ga0209048_10002408_pt1 | contig 18585 bp, 22 predicted proteins | sample FrelakmetCRP12CR_FD_187146 | JGI IMG/M metagenome (GOLD analysis project Ga0209048, IMG submission 187146) | Freshwater lake sediment microbial communities from the University of Notre Dame, USA, for methane emissions studies - CRP12 CR (SPAdes)... | ecosystem: Environmental > Aquatic >... | reverse complement strand
CTGCGCCGCCGAATTCAATGGCTCGGGCGAAGCATCTATTGGGCGATCGATTATGACGAGCCCGCCTACGAGGAAAGGCTCGCCCGTTACCGACGCAATTTGCGCAGCGTGCGATGGAATGTCTGGCATTATGGCAAGTCGCGCCATGCGCGATGGATGATAGCATTGTCGCGCTTGGGCGCGCAGCTTCTTTCTCATCGCAATGAAATTGACGCGGCTGGCGGTGACCTTTCGAAAATTAAAGCAGCTTGCAAGCGCTTCGACGAACTCGAAGGATATCTCTATTCGAACATCGGCTCGCTGACGGATTATGGAAGGGCTTGGCGCCAAGGCGAACGGATCGCAACCGCTAACATCGAATCCACGGTGAACCAATTGATCAATCAACGCATGTGCAAGAAGCGCCAGATGCGATGGTCTCGGCTAGGCGCTCAGTTGATGGTCCATGTCCGGACTGCTCATCTCAATGGAATCCTCGAACGCTACTGCGGTCTGCCCCAGCCAGTTGAATGGACATGGCCAAACGATAACGCGTTTCGACAAGCAGCCTGACCCCCGGCTTTTTGCTGGTCTCGCGCGGCCCACCCGAATAGGGCTCGGAAATGGTGCGGTTAAGTTAACGTCCGGAACGGCTAGTAGCGAGCCGACTCCATGCGACGCTTGAGGTTAAGCCTGTTGACGCCGTCAGTGGGAAACGGATTCGTCCTCGCCCGTTACCTTTGTCGCCGCGCTCAGTTCTCCTTACGCGACGCTCTGCGGTCGAAGAACAGCGCCTGGCTAATCGCGGCCTTTACCGCCTCCGCTTGAAACGGCTTGGTGATCAGGAATGCGGGCTCGGGTTTCTCTCCGGTCAGAAGGCGCTCGGGGTACGCGGTTATGAAGATGATCGGCACTTCGAATTCCGCCAATATCTCGTTCGCGGCTTCGAGACCGGAGCTGCCATCGGCAAGCTGAATGTCGGCGAGGATGAGGCCCGGCCGTCGTTCGTGCACAAGGTTTACGGCGTCTCGATGGGTGCGCGCGATGCCGATGACGGCATGGCCTAGTTCGCTCACCATCGTCTCCAGATGGAGCGCGATGATCGGCTCGTCCTCTATTATAAGGACGCTTGTCGCCACTTGTTCGGCGATCTCGCGGCTTGCCTTGTCGATCAGCATCACCGCGTCGGACGGAGTGGCGCCGAGTATGGCGGCGACGTCCTCGACGCCAAAGCCTTCCACTGTGCGGAGCAAAAACGCCTGGCGCGGAAGCGGCGTCAGGGTCTCCAGGTTACGTTCGGCGGCGGAGCGCTCGACGCTGATGGGGGTGGGGCGCTGATTGCTGTTCGCGGCGGACCAAAGGGTCAGGAATATCTTATAGAGCGCATGTTTTGGCGGGAGGTCCTTTGGAAAAATCGACGGATCGGAAATCAAGGCTTCGAGGGTTTCCGCCACATAGGCGTCTCCGCTGGTCTGAGAGCCGCTGAGCGCGCGGGCGAAACGTCTAAGGAAGGGTAAGTGGACGCCGATTTCATGAGCAAGCTGCATTTTCTTCGAATCCCTGTCTTCGTTCTTGGAATAACTTCCGGAAAGCGGGTTTTGACAAGATATTTTTTTCGCGCTTCAGGGAACACCCTCGCGCTCAAGGAGTTATAATTTCACGTCTGGAGTTGGGTCGTAGGGTTTTCCCCTCGGGTGCGGGTTCGTGCGCATATAAACAAGAACTGAGCTACGAGCCGAGATGACGCCGAAATTCGAGATAGTCTCAAACCATTGCGAGCGCCCTTCGGACTGGTCTCGGGACCGGTCGTCGGCGCGTCTGGGAACCGCTGCGCAGAAGGCGATCGGGGCTGGACTGCAGAATCTCTACTCCGATCTGTCTGGATCGGAGATCCCGCAGGCTTTTTACGCCCTGATCGTCCAACTGCGATCGAAGGAAAACGTCCATCGCTGGTGACGGTGGACTCCGCCTTCGATCGATTGCGGCGCAGGCGTTGACTGGCGGCCCTCCCGCGCAATCTACGGAGTGAAGCAAAGTCGCAACGCGATCGCGGTGAGGCCAGACTGCTAAGCGGTTCGCAGCTTGGTGTTGGCGTCGTCGACTTACCGGTCTCTTATTGAGGGGATCGAGACCTCCGAAATACAGATTATCTCTCATTACGCGGCGCGAAGTCTTGCTTGGTTTCGCGGTGAGGCTCGGTCGCTCCTCGCCGTAGCGGCGACCATCGACCCATACGTCGTTCGCGCCGACGATTGCAGCGGCGGCTCATCGACCGAATCATTCCGCTGGGTCTCGTGCTTGTCGAAGCGCTCATCGCGGCGCTCGGCCTGTCGGCCGCCACCGACGTAAAGGTCGCACTGCGCAAACTGGACGTAAAGGTCGCACTGCGCAAACTGGATGACGAGCAATTGGAGCTTTGCGTGACCAGCGATGGGGATAGATTGAATCATTCCTCCGAGAAAGTCATGGCGGGACTCGCGGGGCAACTGAAAGCGAAAAGGCAATATCGCGACGACGTTTTCGTATTGACGTTTCCGCCTTGAGCATCGCTGCAAAGTTTAACGAACCGGCTTAGACGCGGCTTTTACTGCGCGCGTGACGTCGGTCCCTTTGCGGCGCGGCGCCCTTTCTCATCAGGCGCGGCAAAACGAGATGGGGCAATACGCCCTCGCGAATGACGGATCGCCGCAAAGGCCCGATCGCCGTCATCGCGATAAAGCCCGCGCCCCGCAAAAGGTCGATAGGCAGATAGGGCACGATCAGCGACCGGTTCAGCAGATCGACGCCATGCGTTCGAAATCCGATATCCGCCCGGCGATGCCGTTCATAGCGGGCGAGCGCATGCGCGAGTTCGCGTTCGTTGGCGAGGTCGACGCTCGCCAGGCAATCCTCAAGGTCGGCTACGTCGCGGAGACTGAGATTAAGTCCTTGCGCGCCGATAGGCGGAAAGGCATGGCATGTCTCGCCAACGAGAGCCAGCCGTCCGGCTGAATGTCTCGAGACCTGCATTCCACCCATTCGGAATTGTCCGATCTCGCTTTCGATCTTCACGGCGCCCAGAATGGATTTCGCATAATCCTCGATCTCGAACTCCAACTCCTCGCGGGTGTTGGCGAGTCGGCGGCGCGCTTCAGCGACGCTCATGAGCCAGACGAGGCTGGAACGATGCGGCGCGTGTTTTTTCCCCGGCAAGGGAACGAGCGTGAACGGTCCGCTGCGGGTGTGATATTCCGTCGAAATGTCGTCGTGTGGAAATTCGTGCGAGAGCAGCAATGTCAATGCGACTTGCGGATAGGTCCATTCTTTCGTGTCGATTCCCGCTGATGATCTCGCTTTGCTATGGCGTCCGTCGGCGGCGACGATGAATTCGGCTTCGAGGCGCGAGCCGTCGGAAAGAATCGCGGCGCATTCGTCGCCGGTCAGGTCGTAATCTGCGATGTCCGCATCGACGAGCTCGAACGTCTTCGTTTCGTGGGCGTGGTCGAAGAGAACTTCGGTAAGATCGTCGTTGGAAATATTGACGCCGAGCTCTGGAAGATCGATCTCCTCGGCGCGGAGAAGAAGCTCCGGAACCGGCAGAAACTGATCGGTGTCGTCGATCATCCTGATTGCTGCGATCCGATTGGCTTTTGCCCTGACTTTTTCGAGCACGCCCAACGCCGCGAGAAAGCGCACCGACGCTTCGAAAAGGGCCACGGTGCGTCCGGGCAGCGGAGGGGGGCGTCTCCCGACGAGAGTCACGCGGAACCCCGCCTTAGAAAAAGCCAGGGCCGCTGAAACGCCGGTCTGGCCTGCGCCGGCCACAAGGATCTGGATTTTTTCGACATGCGCCGACTGGGCGCGCGTCTTGTCTCGGGTCATGGCCCCTCGCCTTTCGTAGAGACGCATCTTCTACACGAACATGCGGCAATGCAGAAGCGGCGGGACACGAGGGATTTGCGGCCGTTGGCCGCCGCCAGACTTGTGTTACTCAGAAAACCACGAGCGCAGCGTCTCCGCTCAGGCTGTGACTATGGTAGAAGTCGGCTTGTCCATTAGGCGGCCCGATGATCGAGAACTTGTGAACCGCAGTGACGCCGAGCGTCGCGATGTGCGCGGAATGAGAAAAGCGTAGGTTCACTCTCGGAATGACAAGGGTGAATGTCGTCGAGCCGGTATCCACCGTCCGGCGCAGGAACACGGTCACAAGCGCGCCGAGCTCCTTTTCCTACCTCCTGATTTGGTCTCCGGAGAATTGAATGTTTTGAGCCGCGTCCTGATAGCTGAAATGAGGCTTGGCGTCGAAACCCAAGGTCGAATAAGTGACGTGGATACCGTCGCCCTGCAATTGGAAAAAATTCGGGTGCTCTATTGCGGCTGAAGGTTTCGCCGCGAGCGCTGCGTCGGATCGAGCCATAATCTGTCTCCTTGAAATTAGGGGCGGGACATCTCCCGCAGTCGAATAAAATGTCTCAAATACAGTCCCCAGCCGGGCGACCAACCAAAACTAGGCCGGAAGCCGGTCGCGGCAAGTACGCGCGTAACAAAAAATACGTTAGACTGGCGCCGCAGCCTCCCTTGACGAAATTCATCGCCGCTCCGCACGCCATGCCGCCATCCGTCGCCGGTTTTCTCGTTCATGTGCTCACCGCCTGCGGCGCCGCGCTCGGCCTCGCAGCGCTGTTTTTCGCTATTGACGGCCAATTCGTCGTAATGTTCGCGTGGCTCGGCGCGGCTTTCGTCGTGGACGCCGTGGACGGAGCCCTCGCGCGCCGGTTCAACGTCGTCGAGACGAGTCCGCATATCGACGGCGTGGTGCTGGATTTGGTTGTGGACTTCCTCACTTACGTCGTTGTGCCGCTTGTGGCCTTATGGCGGTCCAATCTGCTTGCGCCTCCGCTCGCGTTTCTATTGTGCTGCATCGTTTGCGGAGCATCGGCGCTTTATTTCGCTGACCGCCGCATGAAGACGACTGATCTATGGTTTCGTGGATTTCCCGCCATATGGAACGTTCTAGTGTTCTATCTTTTAGTGCTGCGGCCGGGGCCGGTCGTGAGCGCCGTAACTGTGGTCGGCGCCTGTCTGGCGATGTTCGCTCCTGTGACATTCGTCCATCCGTTCCGCGTCGTGCGCTGGCGGCGCGCGACAATTGCGGTCACCGCGCTGTGGGGATTCGCCGCGCTTGCGGCGCTCGATCAGGACCTCGTCAATGCGGGGGAGGGCACCAAAACCGCATTGGTCGCGACCGCCGCCTATTTTCTCGCGCTGCCTTTATTTCGCAAACATGCTTAGTCGGAGTAATGGCGTTTCAGCTGCGATCAGGGAGAGCTTCATGGTGAAGGCGATTCGTGTTCATGCCCCCGGCGGACCCGAGGCGTTACAGTTGGAAGATGTCGAGCTTGCCGCGCCGGGGCCGGGGCAAGTCCAGATAGCGCACCGCGCCATCGGGGTGAATTTCATCGACGTCTATCGCCGCACAGGCGCCTATCCCGCGGAATATCCTTTTACTCCCGGTCATGAAGGAGCCGGCGAGATCACCGCCATCGGCGAAGCCGTCAAGGGCTTCAAGATCGGCGAGCGCGTCGCCTATGTCGGGTCGCTCGGAGGCTATAGCGAGGCGCGAAACGTCGAAGCGTCGTCGGTTGTGCATTTGCCGAAATCACTTTCTTTCGAGACCGGCGCGACGATGATGCTGAAGGGCCTCACGGCGCAATATCTTCTGCGCCGGACATTCCGCGTGAAGAAAGGGCATCGCGTCCTCGTGCACGCCGGCGCGGGCGGCGTTGGACAATTGCTCTGCCAATGGGCGAGCGCTCTCGGCGCGAAAGTGATCGCTACCGTGGGCAGCGAGGAAAAGGCGAAAATCGCCAGGGACGCGGACGCCGAACATACAATTCTCTACAAGAGCGAAAACTTCGTCGAGGCCGTGCGCGAATTTACAAAGGGGCGTATGTGCCATGTCGTCTACGATGGGGTCGGAAAAGCGACCTTTCCCGCTTCGCTCGATTGTCTCAGTCCGTTCGGAATGTTTGTAAGCTTCGGGTCCTCGTCCGGGCCGATCGAAGCGTTCAATATCCTTCTGCTTTCCCAGAAAGGCTCGCTATACGCGACCCGCCCGTCGCTGTTCACGCATATCGCGCGGCGCAAGGATCTAGAGGACATGGTCGACGATGTGATACGCGCCATCGAACATAAACATCTCACTTTCAAGGCGGCTCGGACCTATCCTTTAAGCGCCGCGGCCGAGGTTCACGCCGCGCTCGAGGCGCGAAAAACCTCCGGATCGCTCATTTTGACGCCTTGAACGCGACTTTATGAAGAGAAAGTTGAAGATTGTTGCTTTTTTGACACGAGGCGATTTGGAGCCCTTGGGCTTGCATGCGCAATGCTCTTAATACATTGATTTTACGTCAACTCACCTAAAGCGCTGCTGATTCAAAAACTACTCGCAGCAGGCGAACTTTGCTCTCGCAGCTGCATTTATGCCGACTCTCCATAGGAGCGGCTGTCATTATGACAGCGCCTATTTTGTAAGAATCGATTATATTCTTTTTGTTCCGGCTTAGAGGTTCCTCCCGCCTCTCGATGGGCCGAAACCGCCTTCGACCCGGCCTTAAAGAGCCGGGTTTTTCTTTTGCCAAAATTTGCCTGCTTAATGCGAGTCGTTCCGATTTCGCTTTGCTTGAGCGCAAGGCTTCGGCGCTGAAACCGATGAGCTTCTGGTTGCAATTCATTGGATTTAGGATCATCTTGATCAAGCGGCGCCTTGCGTCGCGAAGCATGAAGGGTCGCAACGCTGACAACAAGTGTTCTTCCTGAGGCGAAAATCGTTTCGTCTCATCCGGTCGTGGGGCCGCATGGCTCCTTGCCCGGTTCGGTCGTGCAAGCTGTCCTCGAAAGCCTCGACGAAGCGAAGGCGGAGGACGTCATCACCATCGACTTGCGTGGCAAAACGGCTTTGGCCGACGATATGATCGTCGCCGCCGGCCGTTCGACTGTGCATGTCGGGGCCATCGCCGACAGAGTCATCAAAGCGTGCAAAACGGCTGGAATCGTCGCGCCTCGCGTCGAAGGTCTGCCGCAATGCGACTGGGTGCTCGTCGACGCAGGCGACGTGATCGTCCATATCTTCCGTCCCGAGGTTCGCCAATTCTACAATCTCGAGAAGATGTGGGGCGGCGACCGGCCGAGCGAGCGGCGCACGGTCTAGACGCTGGGATGCGTCTGGGTATTCTCTGCGTGGGCCGCCTGAAGGCCGGACCCGAGCGCGAGATTTACGCGCGCTATGCGATGCGAATCGCGGCGATGCGCGGAGTCGGACTTGAAGGGCTCGATCTCAAGGAAATCGACGAAAGCGCGGCGCGAAACGCGTCGGAGCGCGCGGCGCAGGAGAGCGCAGCCTTGCGCGCCGCCTTGCCAGCGTCGGCGCAGCTTGCTGTCTTCGACGAGCGCGGGCGCTTGGCGAACAGCCGCGACTTCGCGCGCTTTGTGGAAAGTGAGCGTGACCGCGGCGCTAAATCGTTGTGGTTCGCCATCGGCGGGGCGGAAGGGCTCGATCCATCGCTGCGCGCCGAAGCGCGCGACGCATTCTCCTTCGGTGCGATGACCTTGCCGCATCAACTCGTGCGCATCCTCGCCGCCGAACAAATCTACCGCGCAATGACAATCATATCCGGCCATCCCTATCATCGGGGGTGACCGATGGTCGAAGCCTTTGCGGCACGGCCTTTACCGGCTTCGCCCATTGCGCTAAAGCTTCCACGTAACGAGCCCTGGCGTTACCGCCGGGGCTTTTTCCGTTATTGATCGGAAGTCAAAAGCGCCATGGCGAATGTGGTGGTGGTCGGCGCCCAATGGGGCGACGAGGGCAAAGGCAAAATTGTCGATTGGCTCTCGCTCGAAGCGGATGTGGTGGTCCGCTTTCAGGGCGGTCATAACGCCGGGCATACTCTGGTCATCAACGGCGTCGTCTACAAGCTCGCGCTCCTGCCGTCGGGCGTCGTTCGTCCGGGGACTCTCTCGGTCATCGGCAATGGCGTCGTGCTCGATCCGCATTTCCTGGTCGAAGAGATCAACCGCCTGCGAGGGCAGGGAGTCGAAATCTCCTCGAACAATCTAAAGATCGCGGAAAATGCGCCGTTGATCCTCTCGTTGCATCGCGAGCTCGACGCGCATCGAGAAGAGCTCGCCGGCGATGGCGTGAAAATCGGAACGACAAAGCGCGGCATCGGGCCCGCTTACGAAGACAAAGTCGGACGCCGCTCCATTCGCCTCATGGATCTGGCGGAGGCGGACACGCTCGACGACAAGATCGTGCGTCTGCTGTCGCATCACAATCCGCTGAGGCGCGGTCTCGGCCTCCCAGAGATCGCAGTCGCGTCGGTGCGCGACGAGTTGATGAGCGTCGCGCCGCACGTACTTCCCTATATGGACGCCGTCTGGGATCTGCTCAACGACGAACGCCGAGCCGGCAAGCGCATATTGTTCGAGGGAGCGCAGGGCGTGCTGCTCGACGTTGATCACGGCACCTATCCCTATGTGACGTCCTCGAACACGGTGGCTGCGGCGGCGGCGACGGGCTCCGGCCTTGGTCCGGGCGCGATCGATTATGTGCTGGGGATTGTGAAAGCCTATACGACCCGTGTCGGGGGAGGGCCGTTCCCGACGGAACTTGACGACGAGGTCGGGCGACTGCTGGGCGACCGCGGCCGCGAATTCGGCACCAACACGGGACGTCGCCGGCGCTGCGGCTGGTTCGACGCGGTGCTGACGCGCCAGGTCGTGAAGACATCCGGCGTCGACGGGGTCGCCCTGACGAAGCTCGACATCTTAGACGGATTTGAGTCCATCAAGGTGTGCACCCATTACCGTTTGGACGATCGCGAGATCGACCGGCTGCCCGCGTCGCAAGCCGCGCAATCTCGCGTTTCGCCGGTATACGAAACCATCGAGGGCTGGAAGGGAACGACGAGCGGCGCCCGCTCCTGGGCGGATTTGCCGGCGCAGGCGATCAAATATGTCCGGAGAATTGAAGAGCTGATCGGCGCTCCCGTCGCCTTGCTTTCGACAAGTCCCGAGCGCGACGACACGATTCTTGTTCACAATCCCTTCCAGGATTGACGCCCAATGAGGGAAGTGCTCTAGGACTCGAATGGCAGACTACTATTCATTGCTCGCCCGCGCAGTCGCTGCATTGCCGCAGCCGGGGCCAGAAGCGCGACAGGCGGTCTATGAGCGCGCGCGAATAGCGCTCATGAATCAGCTACGCAGCATACAGCCTCCGGTCGCGGACGCCGACATAGCCTCCGAGGGTCGCGCCCTAGATGAGGCCATTGCGCGCCTCGAGCTGGAGCTGGTGAAGAACGGAAATGGCCAGCCGCCGTCGCAGCAGGCTTCAAAAACCGCTCCGCCTCCGCAGCCCGCCAAAACCGCGCCTCCGCCCCGTCCTCAAACAGCTCAGCCCAGGCCGCCGTTCTCGCGCACCCCGACGCCCGGCGACCCTGCGCGGCTGCGTCCGGCGCAACCTGAGGCTCCGGAGCCGGAGGACGAGGATTTCGAGCCAGATAAGCCGATCGAACCGCGCGAACGTCAGCGCCCCGCCGCGCCTCTGCCGCCCCTGCCGCGGCCGCCCAACGGCTCAAGGCGTCTTCTCGCCATATTGGCGATCCTGACTGTGGTGGCGGGAATCGTGGGCCTCGCCGCATGGCAATTGCGGGAGCGTCCGGAAGAACTCGCCACGCTGGCTCCCGAGGAGGGGACGAGCGAATCAGGCTCCGCGGGCAAGATCGCCGATCGGGTCGGAGACGCCGGCGAGCGCGCCAAGACGTCTGCTCCGTCCGCCACGAAGTCCTCTGGCGGCGGCGGCGTTCCCATTGCGCAAAAGGCGGAACTCTGGGTCTCCGCGCCCGAAGAGGCGTCGAAGGTCAAAACCTATCCCGGAAGCGTCGTATGGCGGCTCGAAAACGTCGGCCAGGGGCCGGGGCAGGCGACGACTTCGGCTATCCGCGGCGACATCGACATTCCGGACGCGAAATTGAAGCTGACGCTGTTGTTCCAGAAGAATTCGGACGCGGCGCTGTCTGCGACCCATACGGTCAATGTGTCCTTTCAGCTAGCCCCCTCAAGCGACCTGAAAGGCGTGAAAGCCATCGGCCAGATTCAGATGCGCCGTCCCGAAGCGCAGAACGGCGAGAAGATCGTGGGCATCCCGGTGCCGATCACGGAAAACAATTTTCTCATCGGCCTGATGCGCGGGGATCGCGAGGCGCGCAATCTCTTTCTTCTGCGGGCGCCGATGATACTCGATCTGCCGATGCAGCTGTCCGACGGACGTGCGGCGACGATTTCGATCGAAAAGGGCCCGGTCGGAGAACGGGTTTTTTCGGACGCCATCGATCAATGGTCGCGGCGTTGACCAGCGGAATTCAGCTGACCAATGTCAGCTTGCGCGCCGCGCGCGTGACGCCTGTGTAAAGCCAGCGCGCGCGATGTTCGCGAAAAGCGCGGGACTCGTCGAAAAGCACGACATCGTCCCATTGCGAGCCCTGCGCCTTGTGCACGGTGAGAGCGTAGCCATAGTCGAACTCATCGGAATCCTTGCGCAAAGCATATGGAATGTCGCCGTCGCCTTCCGTGAAGAACTGCGGAATGACGCCCACGCGCCGTATGGCGCCGCCGGCTTCATCCGGCAGCACCAGCATACGGATTTTGCCCTTTCTCATAGCGCCGGAGCTTTTCACGGTGAAAAGCGCACCGTTTAGAAGCCCCTTCTTTCGATTGTTGCGCAGACAAACCAGCTTTTCGCCCGACTGCGGCAAGTCGGCCGTGAAGCCGCGCAACTGGCGCAGGCGACCGTTGTAGGCCCGGCGCGTTTTGTTGAGGCCGACGAGCACTTGATCGGCGCTTGTGACCAGCGCCGGATCGAGTTCGCTGCGCGCGACGACCCGCGACTCGCCGTAAAGGCCGCGCTCAATCTCCTTGCCTTCGCGAATTGCCATGGACAGCCGGATGATCGGATTGTCGGCGGCTTGTCGATGGACCTGGGTCAGCATCGCATCCGGCTCTGCTTCGGTGAAGAAACCGCCGCCTTTCACGGGCGGCAACTGAGCCGGGTCGCCCAGAACCAGAACCTTTTTTCCAAACGAGAGAAGGTCGCGTCCCAATTCCTCGTCCACCATCGAGCACTCGTCGATCACGATGAGCTTCGCCGTTGCGGCGTCGCTGTCATCGTTCAGTACGAAGGACGGCTCCTCGGTCTCGGAGTCGGTCGCGCGGTAGATGAGGCTATGAATCGTGCGCGCGTCCTTGCAGCCCTTGGAGCGCATGACCAGCGCGGCCTTGCCCGTGAAGGCGCCGAACAGGACATTGCCGTCGACGTTCTCAGCCAAATGGCGCGCGAGCGTCGACTTCCCCGTGCCCGCATAGCCGAACAGGCGAAACACCTGTTCGCGCCCGTCTCTCAGCCAGCCTGCGACTTCCGCGAGGGCGCGCTCCTGCTCATTGGTCCAGACCGGCATCCCCATCACCGCCTCTGCGCTTTCGATTCGTGGTTTGGCGCACGATGGCAGAAGGGAGCTTGCAGCGGCAAGAGCGGGCGCGACCTCTCGGGAGGCCTCGGCGAGTTGCGCGACGGCGCGCGTCACGCCATATGGAGTTGGGGGAACGAGGATCGATTATGGGCACTGACGCGACGGAAGCCGGCCTTAAGCTGCGTGCGCTCGATGCGGAAGATCTGTCTCTGATTTCGGCGCATTTGCAAGACGCCTTGGCGCGCGTCCGCGATTTGGTTTATCTGCCGAACAAGCGGCGGTTCGCGATTGTCCTTTCTCGCTTCGACTGGTGCGCCGAGTCCGAGGGACGGTTTGAACGCGTTCGAACCGGCTTGCATTTCGAAGGCGTGATCCGTGCGCGCTGCCGGGCTATAGCGCGCGATCGCCCCGAGGCGGTTCTGTCGCTCCTCGCCATAACTTTCGAACCGGGTCCGGAGCCTCCCGAGGGGCGTATCCGCCTTATCTTCGCCGGTGGGGCCGACATTCTTCTCGACGTCGAATGTCTGGAGGCTCAATTGACCGATCTCGGACCGCGCTGGAAGGTCGTCTCCCGGCCCGCGCATCAACTTGACGAAGCCGCTCGCGGAGGGCCATGACAACCGGAACTTCCCGGTTGGAGATGTGGACATGACCTTGCGTTTGGATGCGTCGGCCCCTGATTTCGAGAACCGCTTTCAGGGGCTTCTCTCGATGAAGCGCGAGGTTTCGCAGGACGTCGACGAGACCGTGCGCGCCATTATAGAAGATGTGGCTGCGCGGGGAGACGAGGCGCTTATCGACTATTCTAGGCGCTTTGACCGCGTCGATCTCGCCCGCGTCGGCATCGCTATATCGCCCGCGGAAGTGACCGCCGCCGAGGCGAAATGCCCGGCTGAGCAATTAAAGGCGCTCGATCTCGCTCTGGAACGCATCTTCGCCTTTCATGAACGGCAAAAGCCACAAGATTTGCGCTTCCGCGATAGCGTCGGAGTCGAACTCGGCTGGCGCTGGACCCCACTCGACTCCGTCGGGCTTTACGTGCCGGGCGGCACTGCGGCATATCCTTCTTCGGTCCTGATGAACGTCGCGCCGGCGAAGGTCGCAGGCGTGCCGCGCATCGTGATGGTCGTGCCGACGCCGCACGGGCATATCGAACCTCTTGTGCTGGCGGCCGCCCGCCGCTCCGGCATAGACGAAATTTACCGTGTAGGAGGCGCACAGGCGGTCGCGGCGCTCGCTTACGGCACGCAGACCATCAAGCCGGTGGCGAAGATCGTCGGTCCTGGCAACGCTTTTGTCGCGGCGGCCAAGAGGCGGGTTTTTGGGCAGGTCGGCATCGATATGATCGCGGGTCCTTCAGAGGTGCTCGTCCTCGCCGACAAGACGGCCAATCCCGATTGGGTTGCGGCGGATTTGCTGGCTCAGGCCGAGCACGACGAGTCAGCGCAATCCATTTTGATCGCCGACGACCCGTCGCTCGCGGACGCTGTGACGCTCGCTGTCGAGCGGCGTCTCGCGACCTTGCCGCGCAAAGAGATCGCGGGCGCGTCGTGGCGCGATTATGGAGCGGTGATCGTTGTGCGGCGACTCGCCGACGCCATTTCCCTCGCGAACCGGATCGCCGCCGAGCATCTTGAAATCATCAGCGAGGATGCGGAAGCGCTTGCAGCGCAGATCAGCAACGCCGGCGCGATATTTATCGGGGCCTATACGCCGGAAGCGATCGGCGACTACGTCGGCGGCTCGAACCATGTGCTGCCGACCGCGCGTTCTGCACGATTTTCTTCGGGTCTCAGCGTGCTCGATTTCGTCAAGCGCACGTCCATTCTGAAATGCGACGCAGAGTCGCTGCGCGCAATCGGCGGCGCCGCCATAGTGCTCGGCGAAGCGGAAGGTTTGCAGGCCCATGCGCGTTCGGTTTCGATCCGTCTCAATCAAGGCGAGGCGGAAGCGTGACGGATGCCGCGCAAAAGCGCCTGGTTTCGGTTACGCTCGATGAGAATTCGATCGGCCGGGGCACTGCCGATCAGGAGCATGAGCGCGCCACCGCCATCTACGATCTTATCGAGAATAACAGTTTCTCGCTGGTCGGGCATGAAGGCGGCCCTTATGAGCTATTCATTGCGCTGCACGATGCAAAACTCGCTTTCGACGTCCGTGACGAAAAGGGCGTGTCTATCGTAACGCATATTCTCTCGCTCACTCCGTTCAGGCGCATTCTCAAGGATTATTTCTTGATCTGCGAAAGCTACTATTCGGCGATCCGGCACGCGACGCCGAGTCGCATCGAGGCGATCGACATGGGCCGGCGCGGGCTGCACAATGAAGGCGCGCAACTTCTCGCCGAGCGGCTGAAAGGAAAGATCGAAACCGACCAGGACACGGCGCGTCGAATCTTCACTCTGGTCACGGCCTTGCACTGGAAGGGTTGAGGGCATGTCTGCGGCTCGCCCGCAATCCGTCCTGTTCGCCTGCACCATGAACGCCGTGCGCTCGCCGATGGCAGAAGCCATCGCCAGACATTATTTCGGACGCGAGATTTACTTCGCTTCGGCGGGTCTGAAGCGCGGCGAGCTCGATCCATTTGCGATCGCGGCGATGGACGAGATCGGGGTCGATCTTTCTCGCCACAAGCCACATACTTTCGAGGATCTCGAGGACTCGAACTTCGATCTCATCATCACCCTATCGCCGGAGTCTCATCATAAGGCGTTGGAATTCACGCGCGCTATGGCGGTCGACGTCGTCTACTGGCCAATGCCGGACGCCACGGCTGCGCAAGGTTCGCGTGAAACGGTTATGGAAGCCTATCGCGATGTGCGGGACAGGCTGTCGAAACGTATCAAGGAGCTGCTATCGCCTGGAACGGTTGGCCCGACTTAAGTCGCAAAGCGATGCCGCCGGCGCCTAACCCGCGCCGAACCCTTGGTGGAAACGCTGCGCCATGGCCAGCAATGCGCGATCCGACCAGCGAGGTCCGATAAAAGACAAGCCCATCGGCGCGCCTTGCGTTGGTATGGGCATGCTGATTTGAGGCAGGCCAAAGAAGCTCGCGAGCAGAAAAAGTCGCACCATCTGTTGACGCTTGGCGTCGAGTTCGTCCGGGTTCGCCGTCAGCAAAGGGGACTCGAAGGGCGCTGTCGGTAGAACGAAGAGTCCGGTGACGCCCAGCAATTCATCAATCGTCTTGCGCGCGTCGCGCCGGAATGCGTCGGCTTCAGCCTTTTGCTGCGGGCTTATCGCGGATGCGAACTCGAATCGCGCTTTGACGCCGGGGCCGAAGTCGGGGCGCGCCGATTCGATCCAAGCGCTATGAGCGCGCCACGCTTCGAACGCCTGTAGGTTTCGGAAATGCGTGAGAGCGGTCGTCCAAAACTCGTCCCGCAGCGCCATCTCGTGAATCGACAAAGCTCGCGTCAAAGCCCCTTTGGCGCGATCGGCTATGTCGGCGTCGAGCGCGGAAAAAGTCTCGGTCAAAAGGAGCGCGCTGGCGAAATGTTCTCCGCAAAAATCGCTCGGCAGCAGCGCGTCGCCCACGGCGATCATCGTCTCGATGTCTCTCGCAAACCACCCGATCGTGTCGAGCGTCTCGGCCAGCGGGATGACGCCGTTGGAAGAAATCGCTCCGTAGGAAGGGCGAAACCCGTAAACGCCGCAAAAGGACGCTGGCGCGCGGCAGGAGCCGGCCGTATCCGTGCCTAATGCAAAATCCGCCAGTCCGGCGCCGACCGCTACCGCAGAGCCCGAAGACGAGCCGCCGGGAAGCCGGTCCGGCGCAGCCGGATTCAACGGCGCGCCGAAGTGGTGATTGTCGCCGAAGAGGCTGAACGCCATTTCGTCCATATGCGTCCTCCCGACAAGACGCGCGCCGGCCGCGAGAAGGCGGCTGACCGCTGGCGCATGAACGCTCGCGGGCGAATGGGTAGACGCCCAAACCGGATTCCCGTTCCTGGAAACGAGACCCTCAACGTCGATATTTTCCTTCACGACGAAGGTCTTGCGACTCAGCATGCCGTTTTTTTCGCCGCCGATGTCGAGCCCGACAGTCAGGGCGTTCCATTGATCGAACATTGTTTCGCCCGTGTTCCCAGCGTCGGCGAGGCCGTCGCCTTTGCTTTTTAGCGGAGGTCCAAGCTTCAACTAAGCTAATTTTTAGCGCATAACGCTCTTATCCCTTCAATTTCTGACGGCACGCCGTTTGAACGACCCCCTCAAGTTAATCGCAATTATCCCATTTCGGGACAATTTTGGCTTGTCGTGAGCCAAAGACCAAAGCCTTGATACGCCGAAACATAAATTTGAGAGGTGAATGCCGTGACCGTGAGCAGGGTCATCGTTCTGATTGACGTGGACCGCCCTGACGAGCCGCTGGAAGTCGAGGTCGAGCAAATCAGCCAGGCTGTTTTGAGCGTCGCGGTGCCGAACACTTTCGTAAGGTTCGAGCTGCGCCGCCGTGAGTCGGAGTCCCCTTACGAAGGATCGCTGGGGGGACGATTTTTCACATTCGATCCCGCTACCTTGGTGGTGAAGAAAAGAGCGAAGGGGTGAGCATGGCTCGGATGGCCCGGCGCCGCAGTTCGGCCTTGGCCGAAGGCGGCTAAAGCGGCCATGAAACGCCGAAAGCAGTTTTGCGTGTTCGGGCGCGCAGCGAAATTTAGAGCCTTATCGATTCGTCGATCTCGCCGATGGCGAAGCATCTGACGAACTGACCGGCGATGCCGCCGTCGAAGTGACGCACGACCACTGCGGGCGTCTTGCCAACGACGACGGGCGTTCCCACCGCCGGGAGAACATTTGTTTCGATACGAACGCCCGATCGCGAAAGATCGAGAATTTTGACAATATGGTCGTTGCCATCGGGCAGACGCAATACTGCACGAGTTGTCGCAGGCGCAATTCGCTCGTGCCGGCGCTCCTCCGGCAGGTCGATCAAATGCCGATTGGCGAACCATGTCAGCTGGTCGGCCAATTTGTCGCGCTGCGCTCGAGACAATTGCAGCGTCATAATAAAGCCAGCCGGATCATGGCCCCCGACGACTCCGAAGAAGTGTCCGAGTTCGTCGAGATGCAGGATGATCTGTTCGCCGCTTTTCGCTCTGACGTCCGCGGAGAGCAAAACGTCTCCAGACGACATCTCGAGTGCGGTGCAAGGAAATTCGCCAAGTGAGGGCGCCACGTAATGCCCCGGCAGCCCAACTTGCACGCGCTTGTACTGGAACGGTTCGAAGTAGTCGCTTTTGGATTGTGGTTGCAAGCTCGTCGTCGCCTTTGTTCGAAAGAGAATCGTTGCAAGCGGACAAATAGCAAAGCCACGAATTGTCGCACTCACTCGCTTTCAAGGCAAGCGATTGACATTTAAGAAAAAGCACAGATTCGTTGCTTACTGGTTTACGCATCAAATCACGTCGATGAAACGGAGAAATATTTTAGGGCTCCATCACACACAGCCAGAAAACGTAAATGATACTGATATATCATGTGTTTTTCGTATACCTCCTGCACAGTGGTTTTGAAATAAACCCAATCGGGCGAGGTCTGATCGCGCGAAGCGTCGGGGCGTAAATTTTTCCGCGCTCCTGCGCGATTCGTCTCATGGCCTTTGTCGTTTGGTCCGATTCGGACGCAAATTATCCCTTGACATTCAGCGCTTGTCGCAAGCGATGGACAATTTCAACGAGATCCGTCTGCGCTGCGATAACGGCCGAGATCTTTTATAGGCGGCGGGGCTCTCGTCGATCACATCCGCATCCAGACTGCGCTCGACGCCGGTCACCGCGCGCGCGTGATCCTCCAGCGTAATGCGCTTGCGCGCTTCGCTTCGGCTCATGCTTCGCCCGCTCCGTGCGAGCACGAACAAAAGCTTTCCGGGTTGCCCTTGCCGCGCACGATAAAGCTTCGGGCGCCCATGGAGCCCGGAATGATTCCAAGGTCGCTTTCGCGCGCGCGCACGGCCCTTTTTCGCGTCACCCAAACATTTGGGCCGAAATGATTTTCCTTGGCGATATAATTATGGTGGCAGTTTATCGAGTGTTTCGGCACCTCGAATGGGGGCAGATGGACCCGTAGCGCCGCAAGCGTCGCTTCCATCAGCAACAGACGATTTTGCCAGGCGAACTCCTGCGCTTGCGGCGCATTCGTTCGAATGTTTGGGATGAGCGCTAACGCGAGACGTCATATAGAGCGCGGCGCAAATCGCGATGGCGATCGCGGTCAAAGCCGAGACCGCCTCGAGCAATGATCCTTTGGTCTTTTTGCGAGGGCTGGCCACTCGCGGATCAAATCGACTTTCGCTTCGCTGCGTCGCCGCCTCAACGACAGAGCCGCATTTGCGCTCGGGCAATTTCGCGAAAATCTTGGTCACTGGTCTCTCCCCGTTTCTTTTGAACCCGGCGAATTTAGCGACTTGAAAGCGAGTTGTTTGTGCGCCGGCGCACGGCGGGTCTCGTTCGCGCACTCTGCGTGCGCCTAGGTGAAGCGAAAGACCCGCATGCGTCTTGGTAAGCACAATCCGCGTCTAATAGTGCGTCGATATTCGCAATGGCGGATGTGCCGCTCCCCTAGCGTGCGATCTTACGGCCTTCGTCGCCGCACGCCTGGCAGGAAGCTCCCATATTCTTGCCTTCGAGCGCAGCCAAAGATTTTACGATTGTCAAATGTTTCGCGGTGGAACGCGTGTGGCGCAATAAGCGGATTCGATTCCCCCTGGGCGTGGCCGCGTAAGCGCGGGTGGGTTATGTCGCCACAGACCCTGCTGCCGGGAAGCTGACGGGGTCAAAGTCTCGCGCTCGTTAGTGCTGAAACTCCACCGCGCTCGTTAACCGTATTATTTGAAGCGCGCTTCCGACGTGAGCGTGACCACAGTTTTACCACAACAGACGCGCAGCCTCGTTCCGTCGAGTGTTTATGCGTCTGGGGGAGCGCAATGAGTTTGACGACCGATGATTTTTTTCGTCTCACCGGGGGCTTTCGAATCGGGGAGACGCAGGAGGAACTAAAAAATAGGATCGCCGAGGTGGTGAACCTGGAGGCTAAACTCAACACGGGCGATCTCGAAAACGTGGACGCGGAAAGCATAAAGCTGCGCCTACGTCAGCTTAGG
>Ga0209048_10002407_pt1 | contig 18589 bp, 15 predicted proteins | sample FrelakmetCRP12CR_FD_187146 | JGI IMG/M metagenome (GOLD analysis project Ga0209048, IMG submission 187146) | Freshwater lake sediment microbial communities from the University of Notre Dame, USA, for methane emissions studies - CRP12 CR (SPAdes)... | ecosystem: Environmental > Aquatic >... | reverse complement strand
GCTGCCCCAGCAAGTCACTCATCATCCAACTGCAATCTATTCTTGCCTCCGACGTCCCGCAACGATGGTGTCGCTCAATCTCAAATCAACAGTCGCGGAGCGGCATAGTCCATATTATCCCACTGCCACACCTCTCTGAAACGAGTCAGTTGTTAGCGAAAAAGAACCAATTCGGACGTTCATTTGTAGAGCGGCTAAGCCCTGATGAAAAGGTCATTTTCCAATTGCTCATACAGCACTCAACCGTGTCCTATGCCACAGCCGCTAAACACTGCCGAGGCCATTTACCCCGTAGCACATTTTTTCATATCAAAAAGAGGCTTTTTAGCCAAGAAAGGAACTTTCCATGGAAACCATCATCCTCCCGCTCAGTCTCATCGTCATCAATCCAGAATACGCCGGAGCCTTCCCTCCGATGCCTGGAAAAGAGTACCAACTCCTGAAAGACAACATTCGTCTCTCGGGTATGCATACCCCCATCATCGTCTGTCCAACCACACCACTCCCACGCGGAGAGGAACAAACCTATACCGCATTAGCCGGACATAACCGATACCAAATTCACAAGGAACTCGGAATTATGACCATCCGCGCCTCAGTAGCCATAACGACTGAAGAAAAAATCTCAGCGCTATTCGATAACATCTATCGTCGCCAATTGGATGCAGCGACCGTCGCCAGATTCCGAGCAAAAGAAGCCTTAATTCGAAGGGGATCCCAAGCACGAATTATCCCATCACTTCTCGAGGTCTACGGAAATTTCACCGCAGATATCCAGGATATCATCTCAAAATTGGATGAAGGTGGACAAGAACAACTCCTCGAAACCATGACAAAAGCCACTCGACTGAAACCCAAAAGACCCACACATACCTCAGTAGAGGTGTCACGCACGGACGTACCCATCGTCGACCCATCACAGACCACACAGGCACTCACCAGAAAACTCACCGAAGTTGAAGAAGCCCTAATAGAGGAACAACGGTCTAGTCTCCAATTACAAAATAAGCTCGCGCGAGATCTCGAATCCGCTCGCGAGGCACGCCAAGCCCTCGAAGACCGCATAGCCAGCATGAAAGACCAAGTGGAATTGGCGGAGAGTGAAGTGAACGCCGCGCGTCTGGTGGCCGATGAACGCTTGGGCCGAACCAATGGACTCACCGATATTCCACCCGCGCCATTCCTACTCTTACAAGGACTCAACTACGCACAACAACTCACCGCCCATCTCTCGCTGTTTGCTGCCAAAGTCCCGACGCTCAATCAAGCAGACGCAATCGCAGCGCAACAGGCCTTACGGAATATCACCATACATCTCAATCATCTCCATGAGCTGTTACTCCCGACTCACGATGGACTAATCGCGGCTGGACGCAACGGCAAACCCAACAAGGGCGGCACCCTCAGTCTCGTAGGGGAAAGCTGATGGCGCACCGTGAGGGGTTACCCTCATGAGAGACCAGATATAGCCTCGCCACCCTAGTGGTAGGCACCTTACCGCTAGGGTAATCCCTCAAGACGCAACATATATTATCGGAGCGCGGCTAAAAGGGTTGTCACTCCAAAGATCGCTATGATACATGATCACCCATGCACGCACTGATCACGATAGAGTCCTTACGCAGCGCGGCTTCGCAGCGATCTCACACACACCGCACCTTGCGTCAACACCTGATCGTTCTGGTACGCAAAATCACCCACTTTAACCTTGCCATCCTCCATCCCTCCCTCACGCCCGTCGAGCTTGTAAGCCAGCATATTCTCCTCATCCTGCATCATGCCAAGCACCCACTCACCGCGGAACAATTGATTGAACAACTCCATGTGAGCACAACGGTCGTCCACGCCGCAGTCAAACTCTTATACACTGAGCAGACCATCATTCCGTACACGGAAACGGGAGCGCCCCAATCGCCCGCCCTCGACATTACCTTGACTGGACGCATTCGTGCCCAACAACTGACATCCTGGACCGACCTACTACTCCGCTTTATCCCTGAGGCAACCCCGCACGCACTGAAGGACCTCCATCAAAGCCTGCTGGCCTGTCTCGGCCGCCGGCACCACAGTATCGCCGTACACACCCTCTGTGTGACCTGTCGCAACTTCACCCCATTTCAATATCCCTACGATTCCATCAAACCGCACCACTGCCACCTCCTCAATCAACCGCTACTCGATACGAGTCTCCGCACCAGCTGTTCTGAACACCAGATTTCAGCAAACTCGTAACTATTTGTAGCGCAAGACAGCGCCTATCCCCATTCAGGAGAATACTTGTGTTCCAACTAACTCCCGACCAAGATATCCTCTTCGAGCCATCAACACTCCCTGTCGCACCCACTCCGATCTCGCCCTCCGCTCCAACGCGTGTCCCACGCACACTCCCGGACTGGCTCCACCTCTGTCCTCCGATCCCCCCACCACCCACTCAAATCACGCCCTTTGTGTCCGCATTAAATGCTTCCTCCACGATCGCCCAATACGCCAGGCTCAATCCACAACAACGCGCGATTGTCATGGCCCCCCCGACGCCAACCTTAGTCTTAGCCGGCGCCGGCACCGGGAAGACCCATACGCTCATTAATCGGATGGCTGAACTCGTACTCCAAGGACTCACGTCAGACCAAATCCTCCTCATTACCTTCACCCGCAAAGCAGCAGAGGACATGATCCATCGAACGCGGACGTTGCTCGAAAACCACGGGGTGAAGATCCAGGGGGGCACCTTCCATGCAGTTGGCCTCGTGCTCCTCAAAATCCATGGACACGCCATTGGCCTTCACCCCAAGTTCAGCTTAATGGATGAAGATGACGCCCACAGCCTCATTCATCTCCTCGCAAGCAAACGTGGCTTTAGCACACGACCCGGATTCCCGAAAAAGACACAACTCATGAGTCTCTTCAGTCGTGTCGCCAATACGCTGGAACCCATCGCCGACGTCATCGCCACCACCTATCCATGGATGGAAGCCCACACCCCACAACTCACGGCGCTCTATCGCAGCTATACCGAGGCCAAATGGCAACAACATCGACTCGACTACGACGACCTGCTCCTCCTGCTCTATAAACTCCTGTGCCTTAGCGAGTCGACACGCACCCGCCTTGGCCATCAATATCAGGCGATCCTCGTTGATGAATATCAAGATACGACACGGGTCCAAGCCGCCATCGTGCAATTGCTGGGCAGCTATCATCGAAACGTCATGGTCGTCGGCGATGATGCCCAATCCATTTTTTCGTTCCGCGGCGCGCTCGTCGATAGCCTGAAGGGATTTCTCACTTGCTTCCCTGACGCCACTATTTATCGGCTGGAAGAAAACTACCGGAGCACGCAACCGATCCTCACCGTCGCGAATGACACCCTCCGCGAGGCCAAAGGCCTCATTCCGAAAACCCTGTTTACCGCCAAGGCCGACGGTCCCCAGCCCATCCTCGTCTCCTGCAATACCGAAATGGCGCAAGCGCAGTTTCTTGTTCGATCGATGATCGCCCGCCATCAAGAAGGCGTGCCTTACAAAGATATGGCAGTCCTGTTCCGAGCGTCATCCCACTCATTTGAAGTGGAAGGTCTGCTCAATAAACACCAGATCCCCTATCAGAAATATGGAGGACTCAAACTGACCGACACGGCCCACGTGAAAGACATCGTGGCCTATCTCCGGGTCGCCGATAATCCCCGCGATGCGGGATCCTGGCATCGCCTCCTGCTGCTCCTCGACGGCGTCGGGGCGAAATTGGCCCAACGGCTCGTCGACAGCATGTCCGAGACGGAAGACCCGATCAGCGTGCTGGAACAGACCACACATAAACAGCGCGCCGCCCTCCATCGAATCGCCGCCGTCCTCCGATCCGCACAGAACGACGCCATTCACGTGAGCGATCGCATCAATCTCGTGCTGCATCACTATGCGCCGATCTTAAGCCGCGATTACGGCACCGAGGCGCAACAACGCATGGACGACCTGCGCCAGCTCGGGCAGCTCAGTCTCAGTAGTCCCTCGCTCGAAGTCTTTCTCCAAGACCTGACCCTCAACCCAGACAGTTCACGTCCGCGCAACAACCCACGTGAGCAGGACCTGTTGACCCTCTCGACAATTCACAGTGCCAAAGGGCTTGAGTGGGCCCACGTGTATGTCATGCAATTGCTGGACGGCTACTTTCCACCCATCCGAAGCTGGTACGACGACGCCGCACTGGAAGAAGAACGCCGTCTGTTTTACGTCGCCATTACACGGCCCAAAGACACCCTGACGCTCACCTACCCCGTCGAACAATATCACCACGTGGCGCATGAGACCCTGACTCAACCCTGCCGGTTTCTTCGGTCCACGCCCCCAGAGCACCTGCAATTGCTCCACATCGGAGACGGCACATGAGCCTCCCGGTATTTGAATTCACCTTCACCACCACCTGTACGCGCAACTCGCAGCCCTTCGTCGCCCTCGTCACCTGGCATGCGACGAAGAAGGCCTTTGATCGGACCTTCTTTCCGATCACCATTACCCCGACCGGACGGTTCGAAGAAACCGCCAAATGCACCTTTACCGCCGCTGGCGGCGACATCATCGAAACACGTCGTGGCCAAAGTAAAAAACGGGACTTCCGGTCCTTCAACCTCGTGGCGCCCTCCGGCTATCTCATCATGCTCGGCATGGCCGACGACATCACGGAGATCATGGGCATCATGGAATATCTGGCCGGCACGATTCCACCCGACCAATTAAGCAAGGGGCGCTGGAATTTCCGTACCGTCACCAGCGATTGGCGAGGCACTCCCCTCCCAGCATCAGCCGGTCAGCATTCCGCACATGGCATCATGGACTATCACCAACATCTGCAACACACAGAAGAGACACTCACGCGGCAACTCTCCCATGTCCGCGCGCTGATCCAGGATCAACCCACCCCGCCGGCTGCCAAACCTCCAAATCGAAAACGGGAAAACCGGCTGCCTGATGAGATACGACGCCTCACCACTCTGAAAGGAACGACGCAACCATGACCATACGACTCTTTCGCTACCCGATCACCCTGCACTACTCCTGGTTCATCCTCTTCGGACTCTTGACGTGGGGACTCTCCACCGAATTCATCGCACAGCCCACCCAGGACCTTTCGCTGGCCGCACACTGGGCCCTCGCGGCCTATGCCACATTCCTCATTTTAACGTCAGTACTCCTCCACGAACTCGCCCATGCCTTCGTCGCAGAACACTATCAGTTACGCGTCACGGGCATTTCCTTACACCTCCTCGGCGGATGGACCACCTTTCAAAAGGAGTGTCACTCACCTCGACTCGCCGCCACCGTGGCCCTCGCAGGACCGGCCTGCTCGCTCCTGCTCGCCGCGTTCGCGTGGCCATTTCAAGCAGACGTCATTTGTCGCACGCTCTACAAGGTGAATTTGGTCCTCGGTATGTACAATCTCTTTATCCCCTGCCTGCCGCTCGATGGAGGCCGTATCCTCCACGCGTGGCTCTGGCATCGATCTGGCTCATTTTCTACAGCCTGGGAACAAACCGCCAAACTGAGTAAACACATCAGTGTCGGCATGATGACACTGGCCATCATCGGCCTCGCCCTCCATTACGACACCATTTGGATCTTCTTTATTGCCATCGTTTTGCGACTTCTCGCCGATCAGGCACACAAACCCGTGGCCTACAGCCAACAGTTTCCCAGCCATCTGAGAGACCTCATGGTAGCGCGGTCTCGCATTGTATCGATCGGAGAGAACCAAACCCTCGAAGAGCTCAAGACCTTGTTTCTCCGTCATGGCTACGGCGCATACCCGGTTACGAACGAGGCGGGGGCGATCATGGGACTGGTTCGCTACCGCGATGCGCAACATTCACCACAATGGATGACAAACGCACACACACCGCTTTCCTCCTTTATCACCCCTCTCCATCCGAACATCTTCGTCTCGCCCCAGGTCCCGCTCATTCAGGCACTCGATCAGATGATTTTGGAAAAAGTCGACCAACTCCTCGTGATGGAGGACGGCGTATGTGTCGGATGGATTACCCGCTCAATGATCACACGGGTCCAACATGCGCTGCGGAACCCCAGACCGGACGGGAAAGCGTCTACGGATGTCACACAGCCTATTTGGCAGAGCTAGACCACGAAGCGAGAACGAAGGGGATACACAGGAAGTGACCGGTCACAAGTGCCTCTAGCCAGCGAATGGAGAGATTTCCGCACATCTGAAAACTATTGTTAAGTCACAGACCAGGTGAGAAACGTTTCAGTAGCCTCGAACCACCGTAAGGAACACCACCATGAAGAAACTCTTCATATTCGGACTACTCATCTGCGCCTTCTTAGGAGGCGTGACCCTCGGCTGCGATCTCAAACCGTGGACTGACCAGCTGCTGAGGATTGGCACCACCTTTCACGCCGTCAGGGAGACCTGGGACAAACGAACCACGCCCCTAGCCGAAGACATCTTTCTCGCCTCACAGCGTCACCCTCAGTGAGGCGAGACCGGTCAATTCTGGCGTGAGACCTCCCTCCTCCCCTAGAAATTGGCCACATCCGCATCTCTGTGTCACCGAGAACATCTGAGCCACACTCACCCTCATCACCTCGCCGTATTCGCCCCAGGAAACCGCACCGTGCAATACGACACGCTCGACTCCAACGTCTTACCCTTAAACCAATGCCCCTGCGAACGCATATAAAACCACCGTTGCGGCAAATCCATCACCCGATGTCGTAACACCAGCCGCTCGTCCACGTAGCGAATGGTGACCGACCCCGCCGCAGACACCACCGCATCCTCTCGTTGCACTAACGGCGAACTATCCTCCACATATTGGCACGTATCAGGATGGTTCACCTTCATGTAGATCCACGTATTCAAATTATCAATAATGGATCGCGTCACTTCCGGCCCCACCGCCTCCTCCATCTGTGCATTGGACTGCGTATAAAAATTAATCCACACATTTGCGGCACTACACTTATTAAAGAGCTCCTGCACGCCTCGATACAACACGTTATGACCTTCATCGATATGAAGACACAACGGAGGAACTAACCGAAGCCCTGAAGCACATAAGCGCCCCACCAACGTCTGAATCATCGAGACAAACACCCGCGCCACGATCTTCCCCGTATCACCCGTTAACAACACCGCAACATGCACCACGAGGATCACCGACTGTCCCTCCTGCAGTCGGCGAATAAATTCATTGTGCCGCGCCTTCCCAAACACCTGCCCCACATTGCCAAACGTCAACGCGGACAGCATCGTCCGTAACGATGATGACACCTTCGCAAAATGGTCGGCAATCCCCGGTCCATGACAGATCTTCTCAATCGATTCGCAAATTTCTTCCGTGCCAGGGATCGCCCGCAACGCCTCTTTAAAATGTTCGAGGTCCGCATACCCCAGCCGATGCTTCACGTCGGCAAAATTGATATTCACCCCGCCGCCCTGACTGCGAATCAGCCGAATCAATCCGGCCACAATCACCTGCGTCACTTCCCGTGCAATATTCTTGAAAAAGACCTCTTTGCTCTCGATCCCCGCGATCACATGATGGATGAGTTCATCCTCCATATAATAATCGGCCAACGGATCGAGCGCCACCGAGAGATCAGGAAACACCGGCGACAACAACATCACATCCCCCAACCGGCCGCATTCTGCCGCCACCTGCACAATCTTTGAAAACAGCTCAAGGTCGCCCTTTGGATCCACCACCACGACAGACATCCCCTTCCGGATATCTTGTTCCACAAAACTTTCAACGAGACGGGTTTTCCCGATGCGGGTCGTGCCCATGCACCCCAAATGCCCCCCCCGTTCACTATCGGGCATGGCAATAATGCCTTCTGTCAACGTGGGATCTTGCATATTGGCGCCAAAGCCAATAGCCGTCGCCCCCGGATACATCGGTGTCATCTGCCTAGCCACATCAATCTCGCGTAACCGAGTCAGTGCATCATCCATACAATCCTCCCTTAGACCTCCACATCAACCGTCTTCCCACAGTACATACAACACCGCATAACCTCGAACCATTCGACGAGACCCTGATCACCACCAATCCCGTATCTACCTATTAGACATGTGATCTCAACACCCAGGAACCGCCATGCAGATTGAACGACGCTTCACGAAACACCTGACAACCCCCTATGACGATCAAACCTACGTCCCACGGATCAGCTTCCTCCAGACCGCACCAGGGAAACCTAAAGAACACGTCACCATCACCGCGCCCGACAACTGGTCCCAACTCGCCGTCGACATTTTGGCCCAGAAATATATGCGTCGAACCGGCGTGAAATACGACAACGGCGACATCACGGGCGAGACCGATGCCCGGCAAGTATTTGAACGCCTGGTGCACTGCTGGACCTACTGGGGCCTGCGCGGCCACTATTTCACCCAAGAAGACGCCACCATCTTCAGGGATGAAATGCTCTACATGCTGTCCCACCAAATCGCGGCCCCCAACTCCCCTCAATGGTTTAATACCGGACTGCACCATACCTACGGGATCAAAGGGCCAGCCCAAGGTCTCTGGCGCCATGATCTCGAGACCGGTGAAACCACGGAACTGACAAATACCTACGAGCACCCACAGTCAAGCGCGTGTTTCATTCAGTCCATCCACGATAATCTCGTCAACGACGGTGGGATTATGGATCTGTGGAGACGGGAAGCCAGACTCTTCAAGGGAGGATCAGGATCCGGGACCAATTTCTCTGCCCTTCGTGGCACACAGGAACCGTTATCAGGAGGCGGGAAGTCGTCCGGACTCATGTCATTCTTGAAAATCGGCGACACGGCGGGAGGCGCGATTAAGTCCGGCGGCACCACGAGGCGGGCGGCCAAAATGCAGATCCTCAATATCGATCACCCCGATATCGAAGCCTTCGTCAATCTGAAAGCCAAAGAAGAACAAAAAGTGGCAGCCCTCGTGGTCGGCTCCCACCTCTGCTCCACCAAACTCAATGCCATCCTGCACGCCTGCCAACAGACCGTACAGGGCACCCACACCCTGAACACCTCGCCAGCCACCAACCCGGCGTTGAAACAGACCCTCCGAGAGGCCCGACAGGTCCGAGTCCCTGAAGCCTTCATCCAACGTGCCCTCACCAGCGCACGACGAGGCCACCAGGTCTTTGCGTTTTCGACCTATGATTTGGGATGGGAAGGGGAAGCGTACCAAACAGTAACGGGCCAAAACGCCAACAACAGCATTCGGGTCACCAAAGCTTTTCTCGACGCCCTGGCGGCCGATGCGGACTGGCCCCTCCTCGCCCGCACCACCGGGCAGCCCATGAAGATCGTGAACGCCAGAGACCTCTGGACTCAGATCTGCGCCGCCGCCTGGCAATGCGGCGATCCGGGCATTCAATACGACGACATCATCAACGACTGGCACACCACCCCGGCACAAGGCCCCATTCACGCCAGCAATCCCTGTAGTGAATACTTGAGCAACGACGACTCCGCATGTAATTTGGCCTCCATCAACTTACTGAGCTTTCTGCAACCCAACGGCCAATTCGATCTCGATCATTTTCGCCATGCCGTCACGCTGTGGACCATCACCCTAGATATCACCGTCACCATGGCCTCCTACCCCAGTAAACTGATCGCGGAACGCAGCGCCTCCTTGCGGCAACTCGGATTGGGCTACGCCAACGTAGGCAGCGTACTCATGCGGATGGGATTGCCCTATGACTCCCGAGAAGGGAGAGCCTTTGCGCAGGGGATCACGGCACTCTTGACGGGAGAAGCCTATGCCACCAGCGCAGCCTTGGCTAAGGAGCTCGGCCCGTTCGACCATTACCTCGACAATCGCGACACTATGGAACGGGTCATCCGCAACCACGCGCGAGCCGCACAGGGACAGACCGATCCAACCGCCTACGAACAGCTCTCGGTGATCCCGCAAGCGCTCGATCTCGAGGCCTGCCCACACGATCTCGCTGACACTGTTGGAGACGTCTGGAGACGCACGATTCAGGACGGCTCAACATACGGCTACCGCAATGCACAAGTGAGTGTCATCGCGCCGACGGGCACGATCGGACTCCTGATGGACTGCGACACCACCGGTATCGAACCCGATCTCGCCTTAGTCAAATGGAAAACCATGGCGGGTGGAGGCACTGCGACCATTATCAATCAATCCCTGGCTCCGGCCCTGATGTACGCCGGCTATACTCCGGACCAGATTCGAGACATCACGACCTATGTATTGGGACGACATACTCTCCACGACTGTCCCACACTGTCCCCCACGCACCTCCTCGCCAAGAGGCTGACAGCCGAACAGATTGCCCTCATCGAACAGGCCGTGAAAACCAGCGTCTCACTCGATCTCTCCATTACCCCGGATCTGCTCGGCACCGACTGGTGCATCCAACGATTCCAATGCACAAAAGACGCCCTCTACGCCCCGCACTTCTCCCTACTCCAGCAGCTCGGCTGTACCCGTGAGGAGATTGCCATTGCCAATACCTGGATCTGCGGCACGCTCACGGTCGAAGGCGCGCCCCATCTCACCGCCGAGCACCTCCCGATCTTCGATTGCGCCAACACCGCGGGCGCACACGGCACCCGATCGATCAGCGCCGAAGGACACGTCCGCATGCTGGGTGCCGTCCAACCGTTCGTCTCTGGGGGAATTTCCAAAACGGTCAACCTGCCAGCGAGCGCCGACGTCGAAGACATTCAGGCGGTCTATGAACTCGCCTACACCCTCGGCGTGAAATGCATCGCACTCTACCGCGATGGCTCGAAACTCAGCCAACCGCTCATGACCAACGGCACCGACACCCTGCAAGAAGCCATTGAAGATCAACAGATCCCAGACGTCGCCGCCACGCTCGCCGCACAACCCCTGGGAATTCCTCGCGGCAAAAGCCACCCGTTACCGAGTCGGCGACTGGGCTATACCCAAAAAGCCACCATCGGCGGGCATAAACTCTACATTCGCACCGGGGAATATGCAGATGGCACCCTGGGGGAAATCTTCCTCGACATGCACAAGGAAGGGGCGGCCTTTCGCAGCCTCATGAACTGTTTTGCCATCGCGATCTCGCTCGGATTGCAATACGGCGTGCCACTCGAAGAATTCATCGAATCGTTCACGTTTATGCGATTCGAACCGAACGGACCCGTGACCGGCCACGAGCAAATCAAGATGGCCACATCCATCATGGATTACATCATGCGGGATCTCGCCATTAATTACCTCGATCGGACGGACCTGGGACACATCAAAATCCCCACGGAAGATTTACGCAGCGATTCGGTGATGCCGTATGTGAAAGGGAACGGTCATGGTCACGGACAATATCTGCCCTCTGACCAGCAGCTGTCAGGGTATGCCCGCCCTACGCAAATGCAGGAAGCGCGACTGAAAGGCTATGAAGGGGACTCCTGTCCGGAATGTAACCAATTCACGATGGTCCGAAATGGCGTCTGTCTCAAATGCGATTCGTGCGGAGCGACGTCAGGATGCTCCTAAAAAGTGTATCTATTTCAAGAGCACACCCCACCACGGCTCGCACTTTAACCAGCAGAGCAACGATTGCTTTTCCAAAATCTAAAGGAGACCCATCGCGGAAACAATATTTACCACCACAGTTAAAGACACAGCCAGTTATCTCCAAAGCGCAATCGGCCTGCGCCACTACAATCTCCAAATGGCTGGGGATAGCGAGGAAGAAGCCGGGGAAATCATTATGACCGCCGTAAAACACTGCTCCCAAGCACACACGCTGCCCCTGTCTCGTGACCCCATACAAGCCATCCCTGAACGGAAAAGGACACCTATGCACATCGTACTCACACTGCTACTGAGCTACATCATCACGACAGACATGAATCTCAATGCCACCCCCGCACTCGCCGGTCCAGCACCGGAAATCGCTATTGTCCAAGATTGGCTGACCCAAGTAGATACCCACCACGATGCCGCAAGCTGGACGTCTGCCTCGCAACATTTCCGCACCATGATCACGCAAACGCAATGGGAGCAAGCCCTCGCCACCTATCGGGCTCCCCTTGGAACACTGATCTCGAGAACCAATCCCGTAATACAACGCACGACCACAATGCCCGGCCTGCCAGACGGGAACTATGCCGGCATCATCTTTCATTCGTCGTTTAGCAAGAAAGCCAACACGATAGAAACCGTAGTTCTGATCAAGGACACGGATCGACAATGGAGAGTCCTGGGCTACACCATCAAGTAAGAAAGTCGTAGACAGGAGATCCAAAACCATGGCACCCGTGCTCGCTACGCCGACTCCACAGACCCACTGGCTCGCGCGTTGGCGACGACTCGCTAGCGTCACAGACGGTCTCACGCAAGACGACCCTCGATTGCCCACCATCCTGACACTCTTAGAGCAATGCAGCGAGCATTGTCGCGAGGAGAATGATAATGCCTTCATACACATCGCCAAACAGATTACCCACCTCATGGCATTACCCACGCCCCCGACCCTGCCCACCGACATCGAACCGCCCCATCCTCCTGCCTCTCTGCACTAACACCATCACACCCCCATCACGGAGCCCCCATGTCCACACCCCCTTCATTGGTTGAACAGTTTCGACAGGCCCGACGCGTATCTGTCCCGATTCTGGCGATCAACACCCCGGATCCGGCAAGCACCATAGAAACGCTTGTCAACAGCACGCGTCCAAAAGCGACACCGGCCGACAGCTCAGACGCGACGCCGACCAGCGTCGAGTCTCCCTTTCCTATCCTGAAGTGGGATCTCACCCATGGACTCATCGGCCTCAATCAGACTGGCAAGGAACTCCACGCCCAGTACGTGGACACGAACGACCAACAGATGACCTGCGACCCGGTCGAAACCCTCCGGATACTCGAACGAATCCCCGGACGCGCCATTGTGTTCTTCCAAGGTGCGCATCGTGTACTCAATCATGACGGGGTCGTCCAAGGCGTCTGGAATCTTCGCGACGTGTATAAGAGTTCCGGCGCCACGCTGGTGATGCTCGGCGTCAACATCACCATTCCGGCCGATCTCACCCACGACGTCTTGACCTTGACGGAGCCACTCCCCACGAGCGGCACACTCCAACAGATTTATCTTGCACAACATGAGGCGGCACAAATCCCAACTCCAACCGACGATGAGACCGAACGCGCCCTCGATGCCCTCCAAGGCCTGGCTGCCTTCTCAGCGGAACAAGTCATTGCCCTCGCCATGCGTCCCACTGGGGTCGAGATTCCTCAACTATGGGCCCGGAAAAAACACCTCATCGATAGTACCCCCGGGCTCCGAATTTGGAACGGCACGCAAACCTTCGACGACATCGGCGGCTTAGTCGGGATCAAAGCCTGCGCACGGCGAATCATTCGCTCAAAGCGACGGCCGCGTGCCGTCGTCTTTCTAGATGAATTAGAAAAGATCCTGGCTGGAGCGGGAGCCGACGGGCCGTCGCAATCCGATCTCTCACGGCAGATGCTCGGCACACTCCTGAGCTATATGGAAGATCACCAAGCAGGCGGACTCTTACTGACCGGCATACAAGGGACCAGTAAATCGATGTTTGCCAAAGCCATGGGGGCAGAAGCCAGCGTCCCGACCATCCAGTTCAACATGAATGAAGTCAAAGGCTCCCTGGTCGGAGAAACCGAGCGACAACTCCGTCAAGCCCTCGACATCATTTCGGCGGTCTCCCAAGATCAAGCCTTGTTTGTCGCCACGAGCAATTCCATCGCCTCCTTGCCCCCGGAACTGATTCGGCGCTTTACCTACGGAACCTGGTTCTTTGATCTTCCGACCGCACCGGAAAAAGCACTCATTTGGACGCTCTATCGACGCAAATACGAGCTCACCATAGATGATCCGCTGCCGGAAGACCGGAACTGGACCGGGGCAGAAATTTTCCGGTGTGCAAAGCTCAGCTGGGAATTCAGCATCCCACTCAAAGAGGCCGCACAATACATTATCCCGATGGCAACCAGCGCCAAGGAAACCGTCAAAAAACAACGTGAGCAAGCTCAACAGGCGTACCTCTCGGCCAGTACTGGGAGCGTCTATCGAATCGAATCCGACGTCCCCAAAACAGGACCCCGACAGTTCGCAGCCTGAACATTTAAAATGGACCCTATGGGAGCACACCGATCTGACACAGCACCACCCCAAACGGAGACCGACTCACAGGCACCGAATCAGACGTCACGGTTCACAAACAGCAACACGACCTCGTCTAGACAGTGACCCTGGCCGACGCAGACATCATCGTGAAACACGTCCACGCACATTTACACTTACATGAGGCACACCATGTCCACCACTATCGAGAACAGCCGAACCCCACACCAAGGCCTGACCATCACCAGAACGAGTCAACCCTTTCGCCCACTCTGGGACCAAGCCATTTGTGTCATCCTCACCATGCATAAACTCGGGATCCGCCGCCGCGTCACCAAAACCGTCTCAGAGGAAGACCAGACTCGCCCACTCCCAGAGTCCACGAGCACCTCGCTCCTCTCGATCGATACCGATGAGACACGCATCCTCGTGACCAAAACGATCTTGGCCTGTCCGGAATATCAGGCCATCCTGAAACTGTACCGACTGACCAAACATCAAATCGACAAACTTGTTCTGCCCTCAGGAATGAAGCCAGGGGTCTATCTCATTCCCTTAGATCTGCTCGAAGAACTCAACGCCATCCTCGCGGCCGCACGCCAAGCCCTCGAACCGTTAGTCGAGCAGTTCTGCCTGGTCTACCCCGTGTCGATTGCGAACGATCACCTCAACCTGAAAGACGCATTCGATTCCGATGACTACCCCGATGTCGCCACCGTCCGTGAGGCCTTCACCCTTGAGACCCAATACATCACATGGGATTTACCCTCCAGTCTCGGATCCGTCAGTGAAGCCCTCATCCAACAAGAGCAGCAGCGGGCACGCACAAAAGTCCAGACCATCTTGACCGATATCACGACCAATCTGAGCTCGGTCATGCACGAACTCGTCACCCACCTGGTCGATCGACTCTCACCGGATGTGAATGGCAACGCCAAGCGGTTTCACGCCTCGACGGTCACCAACTTGATGGAATTTATTGGACGATTCAATGCCAGGAACCTGGGACAGAACGTTGACTTGGAACAGATCGTCAACCAGGCCAAACAATTGCTGGGGGGCATCAACCCTCAACACTTGCGACAACAAGAGCCATTGGCAAAAGCACTCCAAACTGGCATGCAGCAAGTAAAGACCCAACTCGATCAACTCCTCGCCAAACCACCCACACGCCAATACCAATGGGATGACGCCGCCTAACACACGGCACCACACCCGACATTCCGGTCATCACATCACTCAGCCAGACAAAGGACTCCGGACGACATGCCCATCACGCCGCAGGACATCCCCCACCTCAGACAAATCAATCTCATTGAATATCTCAGCAGCTTAGGCCATCAGCCGGTCCCTGGCCAACACAAGCCCCATCACGCCCTCTATCATTCGCCCTTGAGAAAAGACCGCAACCCCTCGTTCTCGGTCTCCTTCGTGAATGAGGCATGGATTTGGTACGACTTTGCCCAACATGAACACGGCGACATTATTGATTTCGCGCAGACCTACTTCCATCTCGAGTTCAAGGAAGCGGTCGACCACCTTTTGCGATCCGGCAACGCGCCCTCGCCACAGAAGACGGCCCCAGCAGCGCTACCGCCACAAAACGAAACGGAACGCGCCCTCCACGCCAGAACGCTCTATCATCACGCCAAAGCCAATATGACCCCTACCAGAGAGCAAGAGCTGCGCGCCTATTTTGAGATGTACCGACTTCCCTACTACGCCCACCTTGGGGCCGTCTGGCTGCCACTCGGAGAACTCAATTTGCCCTACATCGCCTTCCCCCTGCCCTCTCCCAACGTCCATTTCATGCAAGGATTGATGTGCCGGGCCTTGAGAGATGCACCTGATGACCATCGACGACGTTTCCGTGGCAACCGTTCGCCGTGGATCATGCGACGGCGCGATGCACCGATCTTGATTACGGAGAGCATCACGGACTGTCTGAGTAGCGACGTCCTCTTTGGGCCGATCTTTACCCTCTGCGCCCTCAACGGGCTCCCGAAACCGGAATCTGTGTGGCCGTTTCTGGAACGGCTCAACCCCAAAATTATCTACCTCGCGCTCGATAACGATCTCCCATCGGAGGATCCGAAAATCAAGAAAGGCCCTGAACTTCAACGGGAGCTAGTCGACCTGCTCTCCTCAAAGGGCATTCATACGATGGAAGTACAAGTCCACCACCAGGCCGGTGTGAAAGACCTCCATCGGCTCTGGTTGAAACAACCCAAGCGCATTTCCACGTACCATCTCTCACGATCCGGCATTCACCATCCGGCACAATCCACCTCCTAACCATGTCCACCCACGGATGCTTCCTTTCGAGACTCCGCCATGTCCACCACGACTCCATTCACGCGATCACCATTCCTCCGCGCGCCCTGGTCCCAAGAAGACGATGTGTATCTTCAGGCCCAGTACAATCCTGACCACGCAGGCCGGGTCCGCGCCATCGCCCAGCACTTAGGCCGGACTCCCCACGCGGTCAAACGACGAGCGGGACTGCTCGGACTGCGACGCCCCCGCCCGCAACAACAATGGACCCCAGAAGAAGAGCAATTTCTCAATAATCACGCCGGCACACTCCTGACCACCACCTTAGCGAAGCGCCTCAAACGATCCGTGTCTGCCGTCACGCACAAATGTCGTCAACTCCACCTGCGCAACCGCTTTCGAGAAGGATACACCTTGGACGATCTCGTCACGTGCTTCGGTGCCTCACCCCACACCATTCAGCGATGGGTCCACGACAGCAAACTCCAGATCCAACACCGCGGCACTCACCGACCACACGACGCGTGGTGCGTCACAGAAGACGCCATCTTGCAGTTTATCGAACACCATCCCATGGCCTTCGACCTCCATCGCGTGGATCAACTCTGGTTCCTCGACTTACTCTTCGATGGCCACATTATCGCGAAGGCACTCAGAGCACTCGAGTCCGACACGCTACAGACCGCCTAACAATAAAGGATGCCATGCGCTGTACGATTCCCCTCCCGGCCCTCTTACATCTCCTGAGAGACTGCGTCAGCCTGATTCCAGCACGGACCACCATGCCCATCACAGGGCACCTCCTCCTGTCTGCCACAGATGACCACATCACCATCACCACCACCAATCTCGAAACAACCGTCATCGCGCAATGCCCCGCCTCGGTCTCAGAAGCCGGCACGGTCACCCTACCAGGGAAAAAACTCTATGAAGTCTTGAAAGAACTCTCAGGCGAGGAAATCAGACTCAGCCACAACGCGAAAACCCTTGCAACAACACTGGAATGTAACGGCAGTCGCTTTCAACTGATCGGACTCCCACCCGAAGAGTTCCCTGCAATGCCGACACATGCCGCCACCCCGCTCTTCACCATTGCCCAGCAAGACTTGTACACCCTGATGACTGAAACCCTCCCCTCCATGGGGCACGCGACACAACAAGCCCTCAATACATTACGAATCGAGTGGCACCCGACCACGATCCCGACTTTTCGAACTGTCACCACAGATGGGAAACGTCTCACACAATCAGAACTGACCACAGGAACCTGGCTCAAGAAACCCACGACTAAAGGCCATGCTCTCTTATCGCCCTGTACCGCCCAGGTGCTGCATCGCCTCTTACACTACACGAGACCGGACGTCATCACCGTCAGCATCGCAGACGCACTCCTGATCATCATTCTCCCGACCCTACCAGTCACAACACGTCTTGCGGAAGGCCGCTATCCCAATTACGAAACCCTGACACCAACACACCTCTCCCCGTGCCTGGAACTCACTCGCAAAGACTGTATTGAATCCCTGACCCGCCTGGCCATCATGGCCCCACCCGAAACCCCAGCCATCGATCTTGACTTAAACGCCAATCGACTCATCCTCCACACAGACAATCCACAATTAGGCCAGGCACGAGAAGAAGTTTCCGCTACCATCCTACGGGAAGGCTTCAAGGTACGACCGAACGCCCGCTTTCTCCTGGACGCCCTCACCACGGCACCCACGGACCATATCACCTTGAATATGGACACACCAGACAGCCCCTGCATCCTCACGAATGGCAATCCCACGCGATGGCGAGCCATCATCATGCCGATCCGGATCGGCGAGCATCGTCCCGCGAATCCGGCATAAGACCATAGACCATCGCGATACGACACCAGTCTTCCGCGGTTCGACACCCAAACCGCTCCTGCAACGCCTGCCGCTGGCTCACCACCTCCGATTCGGGACACTCAAATTGATGGGCCAGCTCGGCAGTCGTCGCCCCATGAATCACCCCACACACGACCCGCACATCGTCGGCCGACAAGAATCCCCTTCGAACTGATTCAGACACAATACCCCGAGCAACGCAGTCCAGTGTCCACTGTCTTTGCACCGAATCGGGAACAGCACTCCCTCCGCCCAGCACCACCCCCACAATCCGCCCAAACTCTTCATGCCCCGCCGACTTCACAAGATACCCATGAGCCC
>Ga0209048_10002406_pt1 | contig 18589 bp, 17 predicted proteins | sample FrelakmetCRP12CR_FD_187146 | JGI IMG/M metagenome (GOLD analysis project Ga0209048, IMG submission 187146) | Freshwater lake sediment microbial communities from the University of Notre Dame, USA, for methane emissions studies - CRP12 CR (SPAdes)... | ecosystem: Environmental > Aquatic >... | reverse complement strand
CCGAGCGCGGAGCGCGTAGGGGATCGGAGCAATCGCGAGCACGGTCGGAGGCCGACCCCTTGGCACATGGATTCACCTTGGCGGATCGGAGGCCGAACCGGCCGCAGGCAAGGGGGAGCGAGCAAGCGCGAGTCGACGCAGAAGGCCGACCCATGCGGCGTAACGATTCACCTGGTCGGAGCGGAGGTCGAGGCCGCAGGACGGCCTCGCACACAATTTGGTCACACCAACGAACCTCGGGAGAACCCAAATGAAGCTGCTTACGGGATTGGCGATATTCGTGGCGGGCATTTCCGGCGCAATCGCCGCCGACATCGAGGCCGGCAAGGCGAAGGCCGCGATGGTGTGCGCGGCGTGCCATGGCGCGCTTGGCGTCAGCGTGAGCGACGCGATTCCGAATCTCGCGGGACAGAAGTCGCGCTACATCGAGCTGCAACTCACCGCCCTCAAGGCGGGCACCCGCAAGAACCCGATCATGAACGCGATCGCGGCGCAGCTTTCAACCGAGGACATCGCCAACGTCGCCGCGCATTTCGCGGCGCAGCAGGGCGCCGCCGCGGGCACCGCGAAATCGGAATTCCTGCCCAACGTCGCGAAATCCTCCGTGACCTTTCCGGAGACGTACAAGACGACGTTCACCAAGTACCACACCATCAATTTCCCCGAGACGAAACAGGTCCGCTATTACTACGCGAACAACGCGGCGCTGCAGGCCGCGAAGGCGGGAAAACCGCTGCCCGACGGCGCGGTGCTTTTCGCCGAGGTGTATTCGGCGAAGCAGGACGTTGACATGAAGCCGGTCATGGGCAGCGACGGATATTTCGTCCCCGGGGAGCTTGTCGGCTACACGGCGATGGAGCGCGAGGCCGGCTGGGGCAAGGACATCCCCGACATGCTGCGCAACGAGGAATGGAACTATGCGGTGTTCACGGCGGCGAAGGAGCGCCGCCCGGGCATCAACCAGGCCGAATGTCTCGCCTGCCACAAGCCGCTCGACAAGGCGAGCTACACGTTCACGCTTAAAGAGCTCACCGCCGCGGCGAAGTAACGGTAGCGGCGAGCCGGGTCCTCAGCCGCCCGACCCGGCACTCACCGACGCGAGCGCCGTCAGGTTGACGAGCCGCCGCACGGTCGCCGACGGCGTTGCGATCAGCACCGGCTTGCGTGCGCCGAGCAGGATGGGACCGATCGTGAGCCCCTCTCCCCCGGTGATCTTCAGCAGGTTGAAGGAGATGTTGGCGGCGTCGAGGTTCGGCATGACGAGCAGGTTGGCCTCGCCTTTCAGCGTCGAGTCGGGGTGCACGCGGCCGCGGATCGCTTCGGACAGCGCCGCGTCGCCGTGCATCTCGCCGTCCATCTCGAGTCCCGGTTCGCGTGCGGCGAGCAGCCGCCGCGCGTCGCGCATTTTTCGCGCCGACTTCGAGTCGTCGCTGCCGAAATTCGAATGCGAAACCAGCGCCACCCTCGGCACGAGGCCGAAACGGCGCACGCTGTCGGCGGCGAGCCGCGCGATCTCCACGAGCTGCTCCGCCGACGGATCGCGGTTGACGTAGGTGTCGCAGATGAAGAGCGTCCGATTGTGCAGCATCAGTCCGTTCATCGCCGCGAACACGGGCGCGTCGGGGCGCAGTCCGATCACGTCCTCGACGTGGCGCAGGTGTGCGTTGTACTTGCCGACCGTGCCACACAGCATCGCGTCGCACTCGCCCATCTGCAGCAGAAGCGCGCCGATCAGCGACGGCTTGCGCAGCACCGCTTCCTTCGCGTCCTCCGGCGAGATCCCGTTCCTCCCCATCAGCTGGTAGTAGAGCTGCCACGCGGCCTTGTAGCGCGGATCGTTGTTGATGTTGACGAGCTCGAAGTCCTGACCCGCCACGAGGCGCAGCCCGAACTTCCGGACGCGTGCCTCGATCACTTCCGGTCGGCCGATCAGCATCGGCCGCGCGAGGCCCTCGTCGACCACGACCTGCACCGCGCGCAGCACGCGCTCCTCCTCGCCCTCCGCGTAGACGATCTTGCGCGGCGCGCGCTTAGCGGTGTCGAACACCGGCTTCATGATGAGACCCGAGTGCCAGATGAACTGCGACAGCCGGTCGCGATAGGCGTCGAAATCGGCAATCGGCCGCGTCGCCACGCCGTCTTCCATCGCCGCCTTCGCCACGGCGGGCGGTACGGTCACCATGAGGCGCGGGTCGAACGGCTTGGGGATCAGGTACTCCGGGCCGAAGCCCAGCGACTCCCCGGCGTACGCCTGCGCGACGATGTCGGACAGCTCCGCATGGGCGAGGTCCGCGATCGCCCGCATGCACGCGAGCTTCATGCCTTCGGTGATCGACGTGGCGCCAACGTCGAGCGCGCCGCGAAAGATGAAAGGAAAGCACAGCACGTTGTTCACCTGGTTCGGATAGTCCGACCGGCCGGTCGCGATGATCGCGTCCGGGCGCACGGCCTTCGCGAGCTCGGGGCGGATCTCCGGCTCCGGATTCGCGAGCGCGAGGATGAACGGACCCTTGGCCATTTCCTTCACCATGTCCTGCTTCAGCACGCCGGGGCCGGACAACCCCAGGAAGATGTCGGCGCCGCGAATCGCATCGGCGAGCGTGCGGTCCTTCGTGTCGCGCGCGTAGCGCGCCTTGTTCTCCTCCATCGGCGAATCGCGCCCGGCATAGATCACGCCCTTGCTGTCGCAGACGATCACGTTCTCATGCCTGAGGCCGACGGCGACCAGCAGATCGAGGCACGCGATCGCCGCGGCGCCCGCCCCGGAGCACACGAGCCTCACCTTCGCGATGTCCTTGCCCATCACCTTGAGCCCGTTCAGGATCGACGCGCCGGCGACGATCGCGGTGCCATGCTGGTCGTCGTGGAATACCGGGATCTTCATCCTCTCGCGCAGCTTGCGCTCGATGTAGAAGCAGTCGGGTGCCTTGATGTCCTCGAGATTGATGCCGCCGAACGTCGGTTCGAGACGTGCGATGGTCTTGACCATCTCGTCGGGATCGGTCTCGGCGAGCTCGATGTCGAAGACGTCGATGCCGGCGAACTTCTTGAACAGGCACGCTTTGCCTTCCATCACCGGCTTGCCCGCGAGCGGCCCGATGTTGCCGAGGCCCAGCACCGCGGTGCCGTTGGTGACGACCGCGACGAGGTTGCCGCGCGAGGTCAGCGTGCGCGCCTCGGCGGGGTCGGCGACGATCGCATCGCAGGCGGCAGCCACGCCCGGGGAATACGCGAGCGCGAGATCGTGCTGGTTGACGAGCACCTTCGTGGGCGTCACCGAAATCTTGCCGAACGAAGGCGTCCGGTGATACTCCAGTGCGGCAATGCGCAATTGCTCGTCCATGGATTCCTCCGGCAGGTCCCGCGTGTTCGGCGGGGGACCGCTATCAAAGCACGGACGGCGGCGCAGTGGAAGTCCTGTGTCGTTCTACGCTTCCGCGCCGGGCACACCGAGATACGCGCGGCGGAGCGCGGGGTCGGCGAGAAGCGAATCGCGGTCGCCTTCCTTCACGATTCGGCCCTCCTCCAGCACGCACGCGCGCGTCGCGACTTCGAGCGCGCGCACGACGTTCTGCTCGACCAGCAGGATCGTCACGCCCTGCGCGTGAATGGCGCGAATGATCGCGAACATTTCGGCCACGATGAGCGGCGAGAGCCCGAGCGACGGCTCGTCGAGCAGCAGGAGCCGCGGGGCCGCCATCAGCGCACGCGCGATCGCCACCATCTGCTGTTGCCCGCCGGAAAGCGCGCCCGCCGGCACGTCGAGCCGCCCCGAAAGGGCTGGAAAGAGATCGCACATCCGGTCGAGCGACCGGCTGCGCTCGCGGCGCGCCGCGGGCACGAGGCTGCCCATTTCGAGGTTCTCGCGCACCGTCATCCGCGTGAACAGGCGCCGGCCCTCGGGCACGACGGCGATGCCCGCGGCAATGAACCGATGCGGCGGCAGGCGCGCGAGGTCGGCGCCGTCGAAAGTCAGCGTGCCGGACTTGAGGCGCAGCAGGCCCGCGATGGCGTTGATCAGCGTGCTCTTGCCCGCGCCGTTCGGCCCGACGACGCAGACGAGCTCGCCCGCGGCTACCGCAAGCGACACGCCGTCGATCGCGCGCGCCTGACCGTACGCGACCTCGATGCGCTTCGCCTCAAGCATGGATGGGCGCCCCGAGATACGCGGTCACCACCGCCGGCTCCCGCATCACCGCGGCGGGCGCGCCCGCGGCGATGACTTCGCCGTGATTCAGCACCACGATCCGGTCGGCGAGCGCGAGCACCGCGCGCATCACGTGCTCGACCAGCACGATCGTCGCGCCCTGCCGGCGGATGTCCTGGATCAGCAGGACCGCGCTGTCGATTTCGGAAGGATTGAGCCCGGACAGGACCTCGTCCAGCAGCACGAGCTGCGGGCGCATGGCGAGCGCGCGGGCGAGCTCGAGGAACTTCCGCTGATGGAGGTTGAGCGCGTCGGGGAGCGCGTCGGCCTTGGCGTCGAGCTGCGTGAATTCGAGCCAGCGCGCCGCCTCGCGTTCGGCCGCGGGGCGGGAAAGCGTCGCGCCGCCGAACATCGCGGCGAGGGTGACGTTGTCGCGCACGGTGAGCTCGCGAAACGGCCGCGGAATCTGATAGGTGCGGGCGATGCCGGAACGCGCGATCCGGTGCGCCGGAATGCCGGCGATCTCGCGTCCGCGAAACACGATGCCGCCCGCATCGGGACGGTAGTGGCCGCTCACGACATTGATCAGCGTCGATTTTCCGGAGCCGTTCGGACCCAGCAGCCCGAGCACCTCGCCCTCGCGCACGTCGAGCGTCACGCGGCGCAACGCCTGCACGCCTTCGAAGGCCTTGTCGAGGTCCCTGATCTCCAGCAGCGCAGGCGCCCGCGCGCGCGGCGCATCCGGCGCCGCAGCCTCGGCAACTGGTTGCGGTTGCGACGGCGTCACCGCCTCGACGCCGCGCGCCGCGGCGTCATCGCCGCGCCGCCACCGTCCGAAAAGGCCCTGCGGCATGAACAGGATCACCAGGATCAGCACCACGCCGACGACGGCCTTGCCGGCGATCGCATAGTCGCCGGCCGTGAACGCGTACATGAGCGCCGTGATCACCGTCGCGCCGATCGCCGGGCCGGCCCAGTGCCGCGTGCCGCCGAGGATGCTCATCAGCACGACGGTCAGCGGAACCGTGATCGAGAACGTCTCGCCGACGGTCACGTACGAAACAAAGAGCGCATGGATACCGCCGGCGATGCCGGCCAGCGCGCACGACAGCGCGAAGGCGGCGAGCTTGAACCGGTACGTCGGCACGCCCATCACTTCCGCCACGTCCTCGTCGTCGTGGATCGCGAACAGGCCCCTCCCCAGGCGCGCGCGGCGAACGACGAATGCGATCAGCAGCGTCGCGAACGCGAGGGCGAGCGCCAGCAGGTAGAACGTCGACGACACGCTCGGCCCGAACTTTGGAATCGGCACGGCGCTCAGATAGACGCCCGGCCCGCCGTCGATCGGCGTGTTGAGGATGATCGTCGCGAGCACGAACGTGACCGCGAGGGTGAGCAGCGCGAACAGTTCGCCGCGCACGCGCCGCACGCGAAACACGACGAGCCCCACGCACAGCGCAAGCACCGCCGCGATCGCCCCTGCCACCGGCAGCGTCCACAGGAACGGCACCTCGTAGCGCGCCGCGAGCGTGGCCGTCGTGTACACGCCGGCGCCGAAGAACGCGCCGTGCCCGAAGGAGATGTAGCCCGAATAGCCCGACAGGATGTTCCAGGACGTGGCGAGCACGATCCAGTGGAATACGAGATAGAGGAACGACTCGTAGAATGCCGGCAAGCCGAGGAGCGGCACCGCGGCGAGCGCCGCCGTGACCACCACAAGCGAAATGACGACGCCGCGGGGACTCACGCTTTTCCGGGACGTGCGATCAGGAGCAGGATAAGGAGCGAGAACGAGACGACGGGCGCCCACGACGGCGCGGTGACCGCCATCGTCACGGCTTCGCTCACGCCGATCACGATGCCCGCGGCAAGCGGACCGAGCGCGCGTCCCGGTCCGCCCATCATCACGACGGCGAAGATGACGCCGATCCACGCATAAATCTGCGACGGCGCCAGCGTCTGCGAAAGCGCGAGGCACAGCCCGGCCGCGCCCGCGACCGCCGCGGCACCGCCGGACACGAGATAGGCGAGCCGCCGCTCGTCGACGCCGAACGCCGCGGCGATCGGTGGGTCCTCGGCCGCTGCGCGCATCGAACGCCCGATGTCCGTATAACGCAGCAACGCCCATGCGCCCAGCGAGAGCGCGATCGCGATGCAGAAGGTCAAAAGCTCCGGCAGCGGCACGAACAGCGTGCCGACCCGAAACTTGACGTCGCCATAGCCGGAATCAAGGCGCCGGAAATCCGCCGTCCAGATCGCCTGGATGACCGTCTCGATGATGACGGTGAACCCGAACGTCACCAGCAGCGAGTTGAGCGGACTGACCCGGAAGCGCGCAAACAGCCACTGCATCGCCACCCCGAGCGCGAAAAATCCCGGGGCGATGAGCACGAACGTCACGAGCGGATCGAGCCCGCCGACCGTTGCGAGGTGGTACGTGAGATACGCGCCCAGGAAGGCGAGCGCGAAATGCGCGAGATTGATCTGACCGAGGAGGCCCCACGTGAGGCTCAGGCCGAGGCCGAGCAGGCCGTACAGCGCGCCGATGAAAATGCCGGAGAGAACGGCCTGCCCGAGAAGCGTCGGCCCGGGCAAATTCATCGGTCAGGTTGCCGCGAATCCGCTGCGGGGCCGATCTGCTTCGTTGCTCGGAGGCTCGAAATCCTCACGTATCTGCCGTGTACGCTCCGGTTTCTCGCCCGTCGTGCCGCGCCTCCCGGCCCCCTCGCGACGATTTTCGACCGCCTGACACGCACCGGCATCAAGGCAGGATGATCTTCGCGCCCGGCTTGGCGACTTCCTTCGGCCACACGACGACCCAGCGGCCGTCTTGCACCTGCTTCACGCGCATCAGGTCGTCGCCGTAGTTGTTCGGGCCGTCGAAGCGCAGCGTGCCCTGGATGGTGCCGACCTTGTTCTTCTTGAGCCACGCCGCAAGCACCTTGTCGTCGAGGCTCTTCGTTGCCGTGACCGCCGCTTCGAGCACCTGCCACGCCGAATACGATGCCGCCGCCTGCGTGTCGACCGCCGTGTCCGGCAGCCCCGCCTTCGCCGCGCGCTCGTTGAACAGCTTGATGAACTCCGCCGCCTGCGGGTTGCTCGTGAACGGCGGATGCTCCTCGAAGATCGTGCCGGCAAGCGCCAGGTTTCCTTCCGGCGACTTCACCATGGGCCCCGGCGCCGGATACATGTAGTAATGGATCGGCGGCGTGTAATCGATCTTCTTCATCGCGTCGAGCAGCTGATTGCCTTCGAGGCCGATCGCGCCGACATAGACGAAGTCGGGCTTCGCGTCCTTCACGCGCGCGGCGATCGGACCGTAGTCGCGGTTGCCGAATTCCCATTCGAGAAACAGCACTTCCTGGATGCCGCGCTTCTTGAACACCTCGCGCGCGCCCTGCGCCATGAAGTTGACCGAAGGGAACTTGCTCGTGACGATCGCGACCGTCTTCGGCGGCTTGCCTGTGGAGGAGAGCGCGTCCACCAGGTTGTTCGTGAACGTGTTGGCCGGGTCCGGCCCGAGCGACCAGGTCGGGAATTGCTTGTCGTACTTGGCGAGGTTCGGAATGCCGAACGTGTGGTGGATCAGCATCTTGTCGTACCGCTGCGCGACCGCCATCGCCGACAGGATCGCGCCGGTCGCGTACGGACCCATGAGCAGATCGACCTTGTCGACCGTGATGAGCTGCTCGTAGAGCGTGCGCGCGACGTCCGGCTTCGACTGGTCGTCGCGGACGATCCATTCGACCGGCCGGCCGAGGAGCCCGTTTTTCGCGTTCAATTGCTCGACGTAGATCTCGCCGACGATCTTGTGCACCTGGCCCGTCGTGGCGAGCGGTCCGGTGAGGGCCAGCGTGCTGCCGATGCGGATCGGCGGCCCCGACGGCGCGGCATGCGCGGGCGCGGTGGCGACGATCAGCGAGCCTGCGGCCGCGGCGAGAACCGCGAGGAATCGGCGTTGGATCGTCATGTCTTGGGTCTCCTTTGACGGTCGGGAGGACTGCCAGCCGGCGTCCCCTCTCGTGTTCCTGCGGCGCGCCGCTACGCCGCGCCTTCGTGATTCTGGATGAAGTAGTCCGGCGTCGCCGGCCCCCAGACGTAGAACGAGTCTTCGAGCGGATGGTCGGCGGGGCGCCATTCGACGTCTTCGGGAATGAAGTCGATGCCGGCAGAATACTCGGCAAAGCTGCCCCACGGATCGCGGATGTAGCGGAAATAGTTCGACCCGATGACGTGCCGGCCCACGCCCCACCCTTCCTTGTACCCGTCGTCTTCCATCTGCTGCATGCCGAGGCCGACGTCGTCGATGCTCGCCACTGCCCAGCTCGAATGGTGAAGTCCCGGCCCGCCCGACTTCGCGAACGCGACCAGGTGATGGTCGCTCGCATGCGCGCCGTGCAGGAACGCGATGATGTCGGCCGAATGGTCCGACAGGCGAAGCCCGAGGGCCTCGGTATAAAAGCGGACGGAGCGCGGCACGTCGGAGCTGAACATCAGGATGTGCGACAGCCGCTGCGGGCGCACCCTGCCCGCGCGCGAGCGGCTCGGCGCGGCGCCCTTGCCCGGCGTCGGCATGACGGGAGCGACCGCGGGATCGGCGCGCGCCGGCGTCGACTTTTCGGCGGTGACCACCTGCACCGCGATCCCCTCGGGGTCGGTGAACCACAGGCCCGGCTCGTCGGCGAGCGGATGCGCGGGCGTCGCCATGTGTCCCTGCGCGCGCATGCGCGCGGCGATCGGCTCGGCATCCTCGGGATAGGCGGCGAAGCTCACGTATTGCAGCTTCTTGCGTCCCGGCGCCTCGATGACCGTCCCCCAGCGATGCGGGTGCCCGAACGTGTGGAGGTCGATGCGCCCGGGATGCACACGGACATCGAGCCCGAACGACTGGTAGAAGCGCGTCGCGACCGCGAGGTCGGGGACGGTGAACACGAATCGATGCAGCGAGTGCACGGCGGTGACGCCGACACGCCGCGCAGTGGTGGTGCCTGTCGCCATGCCGCCTCCTCACCCGCTTTTTGTGCGGAAATCATAGCACGCGCACGGCGCGTTCGACGCCGGAGGTACCATATCCGTCCGCACGGTTACGATGCCGTCCACGACGCCGCGCTCGCGCGTTGACGAAGCACGACCGCCCGCGAACGACCAAAGCACCGCGATGACGACAACCCCGGCCCGCATTGCGTTGATTCACGCGCTCGCGCACTCCATCGCGCCGGTCAACCACGAGCTCGATCGCGCATGGCCGGGCTGCGTGCGCATGAACCTGCTGGACGACAGTTTGTCCGCGGATCTTGCGGCGAGCCGCGACGGTCTCGACGCCGCAATGACGGCGCGCTTCATCGCGCTCGCGGAATACGCGATCGGCACCGGCGTGCGCGGCATCCTGTTCACCTGCTCGGCATTCGGCCCGTGCATCGAGGCCGTCGCGCTTCGCTGGCCCGGCATACCGGTGCTCAAGCCCAACGAAGCGATGATCGCCGACGCGTCGCGCATCGGCCGGCGCATCGGGCTCGTCGCGTCGTTCGCGCCCACACTTGCATCGATGCCGGCCGAGTTTCCGGCAAGCGTCTCGGTGCTGCCGGCCCTCGCGGACGGCGCGCTCGACGCGCTCACCGCGGGCGATGCGCGCCTGCACGACCACCTCGTCGTGGAGGCCGCCAGACGCGTCGCGGCAATGGGCTGCGACGTCATCGCGCTGGCGCAGTTCAGCCTCGCACGCGCCGCCTCGGCGGTGGAGCACGCGGTGCGCGTGCCGGTGCTGACGACCGTGGGCAGCGCAGTGCACCTGCTGCGCGTGCGGGTGGAGGAGGGCGTCCCCAGGTAACTCGGCGACCATCGGGCGGCTTCCCGCCAAGGATCCTGCGCCGATAGTTGGAATCCTCCGCCGCTACGCGGTAGACTGCCAGCGCCTCGCTGCGCAAGGGCACGGCGATGGCTTGTTCAACCGACCGGGCGGGAATGGCACGCTGCGACGTGCACGCGCCGGCGATTCAATCCAAGACGAGGGGAGAACAACATGGCGTCGAAACGCTTGATTTTCGTCAATGCGGTCGTTATCGGATTGCTGGGGTGCGCCACCAATACCGCCTCTGCGCCTCCTCCTGTGAATTGCGGCAATTCCGGGTCATGCAAGGTCGACGTCCACGTCGAGGGTTGCACTGTTACAGCACCGGATATCGACGTATTCGTGGCGACCAATATCTTCTGGGAACTCGACAAGGCGTCGAGGGACAACGGATTTTCATTCCCCAACGACCCGGTGCAAAGGGGCATCTGGATAAAGGACCCTCCGCAAGGTCAGTTCGATTCGCCGGATCGGCAAAGCGACTGGCGGTTCAAGCTGCACAACAAGAATACCGTCAAGGGAACCTTCAGGTACGGTGTCCGGGTCGTGAAGGGCTCGATCACCTGCGAACTGGATCCACAGATCCAGAACCACTAGTCTGCAGTCCGGCGCGGGCCTCGAGCAACGCCAATTCGTAGGGAAGCGTGCGGCCGGCGGCTTCGGCCGCCGCGTACACGGACTCGGGCAGCGCTCCTCGCGCCTTGGCGACGAGCGGCGCCAGGAACGCGTCGTCCGCGGGATCGCGACGCAGACCCGTGCGCTCCGCCTGCGCCTCCGCGGCCCCGTAGAGGCGCGCGGCTTGTTCCCATTCGCACCGCTGCGCCGCGAGTCCTGCGGAAACTTCGAGCGCGCTTTGTCCGGCCGACTGCGAACCGATCTCGTCCACGATGTCGAGCACCTCGAGCAGCATGCGGCCGGCACCCTCGCTCGCCCCCCGTCCGATCGACACCATTGCGAGATTGAGCAGGCCGATCGCGATGCTTTCGCGATCCCCCAATTCGCGTGCCAGGGTCAGTGTCGCTTCGCAATGCGGCTCCGCCGCATCCAGCTCCCCTTCCGCGCGATGGAACTGCGCAAGGGCATTGCGCGCGGCGAGAAGCTCGCGCTTGTTCCCCAGATCGCGCGCCAGGGTGAGCGCTTCCGTCAAATAAGCTCGCGCTGCGCCGGCATTGCCATTTCCGTGCGCCGCAAATCCCAGCGGTTGGAGCAACGCGGCGACCATGGGCTTGTCGCCCACTTCCCGGGCAATCGCCAGGGCCTGTTCGAGGTGGGCTAGCGCCTCCGCGTAACGCCCCATCCAGCATTCGATCTGACCCACGATGAGGAGCCCCGTGCACCGCGCAACGTCTCGCTTCTGAGCCCCGGGCCGGGCAAGCGCCTCGATCGACACGCGATGTCCGAGTCCGAGGAGGCCGCGGATGATCCAGTAGGGCCTGAGGAGATACGCGAGCTGCAATCCCAACGCCGCTCCGTCATCGACGCGGTCGCACCAGGCGTGTGCGGACAGGAGATTCTCGCGTTCGAGATCGAGCCGCGCGAGCCACGCCCCCTGTTCCGGGCCCGCAAGTTCCGGCCGTGCCCTCTCGGCCACAGCGAGATAGAATCCAAGATGCTGCGTGCGCGCCTGGTCCGCCTCCCCCGACTCGGCAAGGCGCTCCTGCGCGTACTGCCGCACCGTTTCCAGCATTCGGTAGCGACCGCCGTCGGAATCGAGGACCACCAGCGACTTCTCGACGAGGTTGGTCAGCGATGACATGACGTCCCGCGACAGGACGCCGCCGCCGGCGCCCACGGATTCGGCGGCCTCGAGCGTAAAGCCTCCCGCGAATACGGCGAGGCGCCGGAGCAGGATGCGCTCCGGTTCGGCAAGGAGGTCGTAGCTCCAGTCGATCAATGCCCGCAGCGTCTGCTGGCGCGGCATCGCCGTGCGATCGCCCCCCGTCAGCAGCCGAAAACGGTCGGAGAGCCGCGCCGAAATCTGCTCGACCGAAAGCGCGCGCACGCGCGCCGCCGCGAGCTCGAGCGCGAGCGGGATGCCGTCGAGCCGCTGGCAAATGCCGGCGACGGCCATCGCATTCTCATCGGATATTTGGAAAGCGGGTTGTGCCGCGACGGCCCGCTCGATGAACAGCCGCGCGGCGGCGAACTGCTCGAGCGCGACGCGCTTGAACGACACGTACGCATCCGGCGTCGCCAGCGGCGCCAGCGGGTAGATCGACTCGCCTTGCACATGCAGCGGTTCGCGGCTTGAGGCGAGGATTTTCATATACGGCCCCGCCTGCAGAAGCGCCTTCGCGGCTTCGGCGCACGCCTGCACGAGGTGCTCGCAGTTGTCGAGGATCACGAGGAGCCGCCGGTCCTTCACGAATTTGACCAGCGCGTCCATGACCGGCCGCCCCGCCTCTTCCTTGACGCCCAGCGTCGACGCGATCGCCTGCGGCACGAGCCGCGGATCCGCGAGCGCTGCGAGCTCGACCAGCCAAACACCGTCCGGAAAGCTGTCCAGCACATCGGCGGCGACCTGCAGCGACAGGCGCGACTTGCCGATGCCGCCGGTGCCGAGCAGCGTCAGCAGCGGCGTTCCCGCGACGAGCGCCGCCACCTCGGCCTGTTCCCGCTCGCGGCCGATGAACGACGTCAGCTGCTGCGGCAGGTTGTTCGGCGTCGCCTGCAGCGAGCGCAGCACGGGGAACTCCGGGCGCAGGCGCGGGTGCAGGACCTGCCAAACCCGCTCGGGGCTCGCGAGATCGCGCAGCCGCACGAGGCCGAGGTCGCGCAACGTCACCTCCGTGGGCAAGCGGCCGCCCACCAGCGTCGCGATGGTCTGCGAGACGAGGATCTGCCCGCCATGCGCGACGGCCATGATCCGCGCGGCGCGGTTCACGGCCCGGCCGAAGAAATCGTTATCGCGATTCTCCTCGATCCCCGCATGCAACCCGCAGCGCACCCGGAACGCGATGCCGTTGGTCGCGGCGGGGTCGGCGATTGCCCGCAGCAGTTCGATCGCGGCGTCGATGGCATCGCGCGGATCGTCGAACACCGCGTGCACGCCGTCGCCCAGCATCTTCACGACGCGGCCACGATGATCCGCGATGGTCGCGCGCACCTGCGCGTCATGGAGCGCCAGCGCCTGCGGCATCCGCTCGGGTTCCTGCTCCCACAGCAGCGAACTGCCTTCGATGTCGGTGAACAGGAAGGTGATGACGCCGGACGATGCCTGCATGAGGATGCGCTTGATGTGCGGCGCGCTTGCCGCGTGAGTCCGCAGGAATATCAGGTTACCATTTAGCCGCGACGACGCAGGCGGAGTGCCGACGGCCGCGCGAAACTCATCCAATGGAGAGACCCATGTCCGCAACCCTGAAGGCGGTCGTTTTGGCGACCGCGATTGGCTTCGCCGGCGCGGCGTTCACGCAACAACCCGCGCCCGCGCAGCCCCCGTCGGGCATCAAGCGCACACCGCTGCAGAAGGTCGACGTGCCCGGCACCAACCTCGATGCGATCACCGCGATCGCCGAGATCGCCCCCAATGCCGCGATTGGCCGCCACACGCATCCCGGCCCCGAGACCGGCTACCTGATCGAAGGCGAAATGACGCTGCTGATCGACGGTCAACCGCCCCGGGTGCTCAAGGCCGGCGAGTCCTATCAGATTCCGTCGGGCGCGATCCACGATGCGAAGAGCACCGAAAAGGGGGTCAAGGTGATGGCGGTCTATGTGGTCGAGAAAGGCAAGCCGCTCGCCACGCCGGCGCCCTGATCCCGATTCCCGATGGCGCTCCGCGTCGTCCGCCTCGGCTCGCCACGCCATCCGCAGGAGGGCCTTCGGCTCGGCACGGTCCGCCGGCCGCCGCGAGGCGTGCCGAAGGCGGAATTCGCGCAGCGCGATTTCTACGACGTCTGGCTGCCGACGCTCGCGCCGACCGAGGCGCTGCTGAAGGCGGGACAGAGCGCGGACGACGCGCGGTCGTGGGCTCGCTTCAAACGTGGGTACCTTGCCGAAATGAAGGCGCCCGACGCGAGCAAGGTGCTGGACCTCATCGCCGCGCTGTCGCACCGGACGAACCTGTCCGTCGGCTGCTATTGCGCCGACGAAAGCCGCTGCCACCGGTCGCTGCTGCGGCAGCTGCTGGCCGAGCGTGGCGCGCAAATCGCGTAACACGAATTTCGCCACGGCCCCGGCGGGAGACCCCGCCGGGTTACCGCGACTGCTGACCGCGACGTGCCTCGAGAACACGCCACGGCGGCGATTCCAATTGTTGGTTAGGCGCGCCGCGCACGGCACGCGAAATCGCCGTCCTGCCGCCGCTTGCGCGACGCCTTGCCCTTACACGAACCAGCTCGCGACGTGGACCGCGAACAAGGCGCGCCTTGCCCACACGGCCGTTCGCCAGAGCCACCGGACTTCCCGGCGTTCGCACCACTGCCTCAGGTCGCGCCAGAACGTCCGAGCGCGACTTCCCATTCCGCCGAAGACGCGCTGCGGGGATCGGCCTTTTTCATGCGAGGTCGCTCGCCTTCTGCCGCGGCGACGCGCACCACCATGCCGTCGGCCCTCTTCCAGTACGCTCCGTCGGGCCCTGCCCGCACGAATTCGAACTCCCGGAATCCGTACGGCTTTGCAAAATTTTCGATTGCGCGTTTCATTTCGTTTGCCTCACGGTCGTTGTGTTCATGGCGCGCCGGGAAAAGAAAAAGCCCGGCGCCGTGGTCTTTCGGCGGCCGGGCTTTTCGCTCGGGGAGTGGTGGATTCCGCTACGAATCGCCTCCCTTTCGATCTGCCCGGCCTGTGACTTCCTTGCTGCCCGTCGCGGCGCGGCCGGTTCGCAGCGCGAATGCGCGCGACACGGCATTGCCGGTCGAGGCGGACGGGATGCCCATCGGCCACGCGGCGCAGGTGTGCTCCTGCAAGCGCATACGCGGCGCTTGGGTCCGTCCGGTTCCGGTCGTGTGCGTCATGCGGTCTCGCCTCCTTTCCTCACGCCCCGCGTGCACGAAATGCGCACGACAACGGACGATCGCTCGTTGCCGAGGGCGGAGGCTGCCGGAGGGGAAGGAAACAGAAACCGACCTTCCGACAGTTCCGCCGTCTCACCTGGCGGAATGTCTTCCGGTCGGGTGAGGCTACTTCGTCGCCGTGGTACCCAACTGCGCGCCGGCTTTCGCCGACGCCAGCGTTTCGAACCACGTGACGCCCACGGCACAGGACGAACCGATCCCCTGGGCGGCGAAGCCCATGGCGAGAGTCGGTTGCATGTGCGGCGTGCGGTTCATTCGGATCCTTGAGCGACGTTGTTCTCGGTGGAACGAGTGCTGCAATGTTACCGTCGACACCGGAATCGGCGCAAGAATTTTCCGCGGCCGCGTGAATATTCATGTGCGAAAAATGCAACACCGCGCGCGACGTCCTCGCGGCCCGGCGAGGTGCGCGGCCGTCGCAGCATTCGCGGGTCAGATCGACTGCCTGCGCCGCTGCTGAAGCACTTCTTCGGTCAGCTCCATGATCTGCCGGACCCCGTCCAGGTTGGGGTTGATCGCCAGCGCGCGGCGCGAATAGTCGAGCGCGCGCTCGTAACGTTCCAGGCGGACGTAGATCTGCGCGTAACCGGAGAGGGCGCCGAAGTGGTTGGGGTTGCGCTTCATGACCTCGTCGCAGTCGGCCAGCGACTTCTTCAGGTCGCCCGCGAGAAAATAGAGCGTCGCGCGCTTGTTCCAGCCTTCGGCGAAGTCGGGCTTTTTCTTGATGACGCGCGTGAACGTGGCGATGCTCTGCTCCAGGTCGCCGGCGGCCATCTGCTCGACGCCGGTCCGGTAGAGCGTATCCACTTCCGCGTTGCCGGAGCGCGCCCAGATCTCCCAAATCGCGTGCTCCGCGAGTTCACGCGTTGGCGCGTCGGCATCGTGCAGCGACCGGAGGAGGGGCGTCACGTCGGCCATCGTGCCGACGTCGCCCAGCCGGATGGCGGCGTCGCGACGCGCGTGCGGATCGGAGCTCGCCAGCGCCTGCACTGCCTGCTGCCGGCTTTGCGCCTGCACCTGCGCGGTCGCACCGGCAAGCGCCAGCATCGACCCGAGAACGAAAACCAGCGTGCGGACCCGCGAATGCGTCATCGCATGCTCCCGAATTCGTCGGACGCTACGCCCGCGCCGGCGGAGGGTCAAGGCACCGTTTGACCGGGGTTTCCTAATCGGGGACACTTCGGTGCGGCCGGGTCTCCCCCCGCGCGGCGCATCGACCTCCGAACCCCAGAACCGCATACGCCCCAGATGAGCACTCCGTTGCCGATGCACCCTCCGCTCGCGACGCTCGACGACGACGCGTGGGACGATCTGCTCAATTTCATCGAGGAAAAGCACGTCATCCCGATTGTCGGCCCGGAGCTCCTCAAGGTCGAGACCGAGTCGGGGCCGCGCCTGCTGTACGACTGGGTCGCCGAGAAGCTCGCCGGCAAGCTCGGCGTGGACACGTCGCTGCTCCCGCAGCCGTACACGCTGAACGACGTCGTCTGCTGGTTCCTCGCGGCGCGCGGCCGGCGCGAGGAGGCGTATACGCGGGTGCGGAGCATCCTGCGCGACGCCGGTTTTCGGCCCCCTAAGGCGCTGCGCCAGCTCGCGCAAATCACCGACTTCGACCTCTTCGTCACGACGACCTTCGATCCGCTGCTCGAGCAGGCGATCAACGACGAGCGCTTCGCCGGCGCGCAGTCGACCGAGGTCGTCGCGTATTCGCCGAACCGCGTCTCCGACCTTCCCGCCGAGCGCGAGAACCTGCAGCGCCCGGTCGTGTACCACTTGATGGGCCGGCTGTCGGCGTCGCCGACGTACGTGATCTCGGACGAGGACACGCTCGAATTCATCTGCGCGCTGCAAAGCGAGCACCTGACGCCGGAGCGGCTGTTCCATGAGCTCGAGCACAATCACCTCCTCCTGATCGGCAGCAGCTTCACCAACTGGCTCGCGCGCTTCTTCCTGCGCCTCGCGAAGCGGCACCGGCTCTCCGATCCGCGCGATGTCGGCGAGGTGCTGGCCGACAGCCATTCGGGCAAGGACGGCCGGCTGATGAGCTTCCTGCAACAGGTGAGCGTGCGCACGCGCGTCTACGGCGGCGCCGAGGAGTTCGTCGACGAGCTGCACCGCCGCTGGACCATTCGCCACAAGCCGGGAACGGTCATCGAGCTCAATGCCGCGCCGCAGCGCTTCCGGCCGCCCGAGCGCGAGATGCCGGACAACGCGGTCTTCGTGAGCTACGCGCGCGACGACCTCGCCGCCGTGCAGAAGCTCAAGGCGGGGCTCGACGCAGCGGGCGTGGCGGCATGGTTCGACATGGAACGCCTGGAAGGCGGCGACGACTACGACCGGATGATCCGAAAGAACATCGCCCGCTGCTCGTATTTCATTCCCGTCGTCTCGGCCGCGACGGAACGGCGACTCGAAGGCTACTTCCGTCGCGAGTGGAGCTACGCGATGGACCGCACGCGCAACATCGCGGAGGGCGCCGTATTCATCCTGCCGGTGTGCGTCGACGACACCAACGCCGGCGACGCGCGCGTGCCCGACCACTTCAAGACCGTGCACTTCACGCGGCTTGCGGGCGGCGAGGTGACGCCGGAGTTCGCGCGCCGCCTGCAGGATCTTCTGTCCGCGCGCACGGCGTGACGGTCGCGCTTCCTGCGCCCAGGCCAACCACCGCATGAACGAAATCGCAACCGCCCCCGCGATCCCGGCGGAGTCCCAATCCGCCATCGACCGGCAGCACCCCTGGCTCGGTCTCGACTCGTTCACCGAGGAGACGCGCGCGTACTTCTACGGACGTGAGGAGGAGGTGGCGGAACTCGGCCGCCGCGTCCAGCGCAAACTGCTCACGATCCTGTTCGGCCAGTCTGGACTGGGCAAGACGTCGATCCTGCGCGCCGGCATCGTTCCCCGGCTGCGGCCGCTGGGGTACTGCCCCGTCTACGTGCGGATCGACTACGCGCCCGATTCGCCGCCGCCATCCGAACAGATCAAGCGGGCAATCTTCCGCGCAACGCAGGCCTCGGGGCAATGGACGCAGGCCGGTGCCGCGGTCGAAGGCGAGTCGCTGTGGGAGTTCCTGCACCATCGCGACGACGTGCTGCGCGACGCCGCGGGGAAAACGCTGATCCCGCTTCTCATCTTCGACCAGTTCGAGGAGATCTTTACGCTCGCGCAGACCGACGAGTTCGGTCGCCGGCGGGCGGTGGAATTTCTCACCGACCTCGCCGATCTCGTAGAAAACCGGCCGCCGAGAGCCGTCGAAGAGCGGATCGACCGGGACGAGTCCGCCGCCGAACAGTTCGACTTCACGCGCGAGGACTATCGGATCCTGATTGCGCTGCGCGAGGACTACCTCGCGCACCTCGAGGGTGTGAAAGGCGAGATGCCCTCGATCACCCAGAACCGGATGCGCCTCGCGCGGATGACGGGCGCGCAGGCGCTCGACGCCGTGCTGAAGCCCGGCGGAGCGCTCGTCAACGAGGAGATCGCCGAATCGATCGTCCGTTTCGTTGCGGGCGGCTCGGAGCTGCGCAATGCCGAGGTCGAGCCGTCGCTCCTGTCTCTCATCTGCCGCGAGCT
>Ga0209048_10002405_pt1 | contig 18593 bp, 16 predicted proteins | sample FrelakmetCRP12CR_FD_187146 | JGI IMG/M metagenome (GOLD analysis project Ga0209048, IMG submission 187146) | Freshwater lake sediment microbial communities from the University of Notre Dame, USA, for methane emissions studies - CRP12 CR (SPAdes)... | ecosystem: Environmental > Aquatic >... | reverse complement strand
GAGTGACACTAAGCTCGCGTACACGAGACGCCGAGACCAATGTCACCTATCAAACGACAGCGCGTTTTTTTCAGCTTTACTAGCATGATGATCGACGGTTTTTCGATTGCCCGTGCCGTTCACGTATTGGCCTTGGTGCATTGGATCGGCGGCGTGGCGATGGTAACTACCATCGTGCTGCCGCGCGCCCGTTCGTTGCCCGACGCGCGCGCGGCGCTCACCGTTTTCGAGACGTTCGAGGGGCGCTTCGCGGCACAGGCGCGTGTCTCGGTTTTGCTCGCTGGCGTGTCGGGATTCTACATGTTGGATAAACTACAGGCCTGGACGTGGCTGCTCGATCCGGCATTCTGGTGGCTCATGCTAATGGTCGCGGTCTGGACGGTATTCGCGTTGATGGTGTTCGTGCTCGAGCCATTTTTCGTCCATCGTCTCTTTTATGATTATGCCCTGCGTGAGAAGGAACGTGCCTTCGCGCTTGCGATCTGGCTGCACGCGGTGGCACTTACAGTCTCAGGCGTAGCGATCGCGGCCGGTGTGCTCGGTGTCCATCGCGCCTTGTCGTAAGGACCTGTGGCGGATCAATCAATTGCGCTGATGATCGTGATTTTTGTCACGTATTTCTCTAAAAAGAAAATTTTTTCACATTTTTTTCGTTCACAGAATCGACCGAGTTGTAATTTCTTTATTTTCGATATTCTGTTCTTTGCCAACGTCTGCATCACCAATATGCCAGGATTTAATTTCCAATAGGGATAGGATAATTTATGTAGTGTAGTGTCGCTTGTGCGATTAGAAGGGAGTCTCTTTTATGCCAAGAGTCCCAGAATTTTACTCTGTCAACGAGGTAAAAAAACCAGTCGATAAGCGTGTGCACCATAACAACAGCGCATGTCCTCCAGGCCGAGATATTCCCGAGCATGAACGCCGTCCTGGTACAGGTAACAATCGGCTGTGTCACGACTGCGAACGATTGAACCGTGCGGCGGTCAGCATCGATAAAACCGTGCTGATGAAGAAAAGGGAGCGGTGAAATGCCTAAGTATAATCTGCGGGTCAACCGAACCGTGCGTACAGTCGATTCGTCGGACCCCGATAAACCGTTGCTCTATGTGTTGCGGGACCTCGGCCTGACAGCGGCAAAGTTCGGCTGCGGGCTTGGCCAGTGTGGCACCTGCACGGTCTTAGTCGACGGCGCGGCGGTACAATCCTGCGAGATGACCATCGCGAAGGCACAGGGCAAGGCGATCACTACGCTTGAGGGGCTTGGGTCGGCGTTAAAACCGCATCCGATCCAGGCCGCCTTCATCAATGAGCAGGTGCCTCAATGCGGTTACTGCACGAGCGGCATGATTATGAGCGCAGCCGCACTGTTGTCCGAAAAACTGAAACCCAGCGAGGGCGACATTCGCGCAGCCCTCGACGGGCACCTTTGCCGCTGCGGCTCTCATGCACGGGTCGTGCGCGCGGTTATGGCGGCATCGGGACAGCGAGGCTGACATGAACGCGCCGGTCAAAACATCTCGTTTCTCCCGCCGCGCAATCCTAAAGGGTGGAGCGCTTACCGTCGGCTTTGCACTCACTGGCCTGCGAACCGGTAAATCCGCGCAAGGCACGGAGGCTGTGCCACGGGTGCTCAACACCAAGGAGGTCGATGCTTTCCTGGCCGTAAACGGCGATGGCACCGTGACCATCTTCTGCGGCAAAGTAGATCTCGGCCAGGGGCTGCGCATCGCGATTCCCCAGATTGCGGCCGAGGAGCTCGATATTGGTGTCGACAAGATCAAATATGTCGAGGGCGATACCGCACTCACGCCCGACCAAGGACGGACTTCCGGTTCGAATGGCATCCAGCGCGGTGGCATGCAGATCCGCCAAGCCGCGGCGACTGCGCGAAAGGCGCTGATCGCACTCGCGGCGCAACGCCTCAACATGAAATCCGAAGACCTCGTTGCCACTGGTGGTGAGGTGCGGCCGAAGGTCGGCGGCGCTGGAGTTGGTTTTGCCAACCTGATTGGTGGACGCCAGTTTAAACTCGAGCTCGATCCCAAAGCGCTGCTGAAGGATCCGGCAACTTACACGATCGTCGGCAAACCCCTGCCGCGACCCGATGTGGCGCTCAAATGCACTGGTACAGCCAATTACATCCATGATTTCACGGTACCTGGAATGCTGCACGCCCGTGTGATCCGACCGCAGGCGATTGGCGCCACGCTCGTTTCGGTCGATGAGGCGTCGGTCAAGAATTTCTCCGGCGTGAAGGTAGTGCGGATCAAGAACTTCCTTGCCGTTGTCGCCGAAGATGAATGGACTGTGGTGCGCGCCGCCCGCGCGCTGCGTGCGCAATGGAGCGAATGGTCAGGCTTGCCCGAGCAGGACACACTTATGGCAACAATGCGCGCCGATCCCGGCATCATCAACGAAACCCTGGTGACGAAAGGGGTCGCTGGCGCGCCGCTGCCAACGGGCGCGAGGCAACTCACCGCCAGCTATTTCTGGCCGATGCAAAGCCACGGATCGATCGGTCCCTCCTGTGCGGTTGCCGATGTGCGCGGTGACGAGGCGACGGTGTGGACCGCATCGCAGGGCACGCACGGCAATCGTGTGACGTTCGCAAGATTTCTTGGATTGCCGCTGGAGAAAGTGCGATTGATCTATCTCGAAGGATCTGGCTGCTTTGGTATGAACGGCCATGAGGACGCGGCGGCTGATGCCGCGATTGTATCGCGCGCCATTGAACGCCCGGTGCGTGTGCAATGGTCGCGCGAGGACGAACTTGGTCTCGATCCCAAGGGGCCGCCGCAACTGATCGACATTTCCGGCGCAGTTAGCGCCGACGGTCGCATTCTCGATTGGCGTACCGAAATGTGGCTTCCACAGGCTACGCCAGGCCTGCTAAACATTCCGCTGCTCGGCCCCGAGGCAGCTGGTATCGACCAAGTGCACGGCCTCAATGCTGGACTAATCGCGCAGAATGGCGATCCGCCTTATGCAGCGGACAGCATCCAAGTCATCGCGCATTGGCTGAAGGACGCACCTTTGCGCCCGGCTCCGCTCCGCTCACCCGGCAAGCCAGCTAACTGCTTCGCGGTCGAGAGTTTCGTCGATGAGCTTGCGGCCGCAGTTGGCGCCGATCCGGTTGAATTTCGGTTGCGTGGGCTCAAGAATCCACGGGCCATCGAGGTCATCAAGCGAACAGCCGCGATGGTGAAATGGCAAGCCCGACCTTCTCCCAGAGTTCACAAAAGCTCAGCCGTTGCGCGGGGGCGCGGTATCTCTTTTGTTCACTACAAGCACAGCGAGACCTATGTAGCGATGGCAATGGAGGTCGCGGTCGAGCGCTCGAGCGGCAGGATCATAGTCGAGCGGGTCACCTGCGCGCATGATTGCGGACAGATTATCAATCCGGATGGCGTGCGCGCTCAAGTCGAGGGCAGCATTTTGCAGACCTTGAGCCGGGTGCTGTTCGAAGAGGTGAAATTCGACCGCTCGCGCGTTTTGAGCATCGACTGGTCGAGTTATCCAATTCTGAGATTTTCCGATGTACCCAATCTCGAAATTGATCTCATCGATCGGCCGAATGAACCGCCGCTCGGTGCCGGCGAGGCGACATGTACGGCGGTCGGCGCGGCAGTTGCCAACGCCGTGTACGATGCGGCCGGCGTACGCCTGCGTACCGTTCCGTTCACGCCGGAGCGTGTGAAGGCGGCGTTAAACACCAAGGAAAGCTGATCGCGGCGCGCCACCGGCGCAATGAACTGACCGCGCGTGGAATTCGATGATCCCGGTAGAGAATTCCCCAATAGGCAGAAATAAGTCCATGTTCCGTGTAGGCAATTTTTCTCTAAGCGGCTATTTGGGTGATATTCCAACAGGAATCTACTATGGCAACGCTGACGGTTCCGCAGCCAATTATTAAATTCAAAGCTCTGGTATCGTCCGCAGCTTTTTGTTTAGTAGCCGCGCCGCAGATTTCTGCAAATCTCAGTTGACTTGGCATCGCTAAGTGGAAAGGGTTTGAGAAAGCAGATAGAGCTACCGAAGGAGTGGGGATGCATCCAAGAGAACGTGTTTCCTATTCTGCTATCGAAGGGCGCAAGCCGCTGAGACTGCCAAATGGGCTACGGCTTCTTGTATGGCCTGTTCTTGCGCTTGAGGAATGGGATATGGCGCGGCCAATGGCGCGCACGGTCATTAGCCCACCGCAGGGTCAGCCAATGCTGCCGGACCACCCGAACTGGAGCTGGCATGAATATGGGATGCGGGTTGGCTTCTGGCGAATTAAACGCATGCTCGATGCTCTCAAAATTAAGCCGACGGTCACACTTAACGCGCGCGTCTGCGAGACCTACCCGCACGTCGCCCAGGCTTGTGTCGATGCTGGTTGGGAATTGAATGCGCATAGCTACGATCAGGTGCCGATGCACAAACTCGATGACCAGAAGGCGGTAATCGATAAATCGATGGCAATTATCTCCAAATTCTGGGGTAAGAAGCCGCGTGGCTGGTTTGGGCCTGGATTAACGCAGACCTTTGACACGCTTGATCATCTATCCGAAGCCGGCATTGAATATATTGGCGACTGGGTGCTCGACGACGAACCGGTAACTCTCAAGACCATACACAAGCCGGTCGTTGCCCTGCCTTACAATTTCGAACTCCATGACATTGTCTTGATGGCACTGCAAAATCATTCATCGGACGAAATGTATCGACGCGTAATGGACCATTTCGAATGTCTGTACGCAGAATCAACAGAGCGTCCAAAAATCATGGCGGTGGCAATGCATTGTTATCTGTCGGGCGTTCCACACCGGATCAATTATGTGCGCCGTGCGTTGGAGGAGGTCTTGAGCCAACCTGGTGTCGCCGCTTGGGATGGCGCCGCGATTCTCGATTGGTACAGAGGACAGATAATGTGAAACGGAATATTCTTTCTTTCCCGATCTCAATGTTCGCATTAAGCGAGGCTCAGAAGTACCGGCACGTCCGTGCTTCGTCAGCTCTTCCTTCAAAACAAGACGTTGCGTATTGATGGTCGCAAGTCCGCTATGTGTCATAGGCCAACATTGTATCTACTAAAACCTTACCCAGTGTTGACCGAGTGAAGTTTTCACAAAGACCTAATGTCGATTAAGATAATTTTCCACCAAGCAAGCTGGCTTTGCCGGCGAAAAAAATAAAATAGGGGGAGGCGATGAGAGAGATTTTAGCGCGACGGATCATGGTGATTGTGACGCTGTCACTTCTGGCGCTAATCGTTCTCGCTGCAGCGCCGGGGCAGGCCTCAGCGCAAAATCTTGAGCCTGTCTCAGTTATCGTCTTCCCCGGAGGGTTTAATTGGCCCATCTGGGTAGCACAAGAAAAAGGTTATTTCGCCAAAGGTGGCATCGAGGTGAAACTCACCCCAACCCCCAATTCCGTGTTTCAACTCACCAATCTGATTGAAGGCAAGTTCGATATCGGCGTGACCGCGATTGATAATGTCATCGCTTATATGGAAGGTCAGGGTGAGGCTTCCATTTCTATGCAGCCCGACCTTTTTGTATTTATGGGGGGCGATAATGGTCTGCTCAGCCTCGCCGTCCTTCCGGAAATCACGACTTACCAGGATCTCAAGGGTAAGACGCTCTCCGTCGATGCCATCACTACCGGTTATGCCTTCGTGCTATTCGACCTGCTCAAACGCAACGGCCTCAAAATGGGTGACTACAATGTCGTCAAGGCCGGTGGTGTGCTAGCGCGTTGGGAAGCACTCAAGGAACGCAAGCATGACGGCACGATGTTGCTCGCGCCCTTTGATATTCTTGCCAAGGCAAATGGACTGAACATTTTACAATACGCCATCGATGTCTACGGCGAATATCAAGGGTTATCTGGTGCGACCCGGCGTTCCTGGGCCACGGAAAATCCCAAGAAACTCGATGCCTATATCCGTGGTTACCGTGAAGGCCTCGCATGGCTCTTTGATCCCAAGAACAAGGAACAAGCGATCGCTATCCTTCGCAAGAATCTGCCGCAGCTTTCGGAAGGATTGGCGAGCCAGAGCTATAGCGTACTGGTCAATCCGAAGGGATTCGCGTCCGACGGCGCGCTCAATATCGAAGGCGTCCGCCGTGTGCTTGCGCTTCGCAGCGAATACGGCGAGCCGAAGAAGACGCTCACCGATCCGATGCGTTATTACGATCCCAAATATTACGAGGCGGCGAATCGCTGATCATCACCATCGAAGCCATATAGAACCCCCGGGCGTTGTCTCGGAACGCGCTCTACCCGCTGGCAATATTCTGAAGAATCGCGTCACGCTAAGAGCAAGGACGCATCATGTCGTCAATTAGCAGAATTTCTGTCGGTAAATTGGCGCGCTATTACAGCTCATCGCCACGCGAACGAGTACGCTTTGCGAAACTCCGGTATTTTTCATTTTCGGAGCAATGACCGTGAGAATGCCACCCAATATTTTGCTCCTCTACGCGGCGCGCGGTGTGCGGGGATTCGGCGATGGTTTTGCGGTTATCATCTTGCCGGCTTATCTTTCCGCAATCGGGCTCAGTCCGGTGCAGATTGGCTTAGTCGTAGCTTCTGCTCTACTCGGAACAGCGCTGCTGACACTGGCCATCGGCTTCTTGGCGCCGCGGCACGACATTCGCACTCTGTTGTTGGCCGGTGCCAGCTTAATGACATGTACAGGGATTGCATTTTCCAATTTCGAGCATCTCGCGCTCATCATCGCGGTAGCATTCGTCGGTACAGTGAATCCCTCCTCCGGCGATCTCGGCGTATTGGTGCCGATCGAACATGCAATGTTGGCCCAAAGCGTTCCTGATCGTGATCGAACAAACGCTTTTGCTCGGTATAGCTTGATTGGTGCGCTTTCTGTGGCGGCGGGCGCCTTGGCAGCCGCGCTGCCAGATTTTTTGGTTCTTGCCGGGGTTAGCAAAGTCGGAGCCTTCAAGTTGATGTTTTATGCGTATGCAGCTCTGGGGCTGGCAAGCGCAGCGATCTACTTGCGTCTTCCCCACGCACTCATGGAAGACCGGCGCTCAAGTTCGCCACTCGGCCCTTCGCGCGGAGTAGTTTACAAACTTACGGCGTTATTCGCCTTGGACGCGTTTGCTGGAGGTTTTGTTGTCCAGTCGCTGTTGGCGCTATGGTTGTTTGAGAAGTTCGACTTGTCGCTTTCCGCGGCAAGCTTGTTCTTTTTCTGGTCGAGTGTCTCCAGTGCGTTTTCCTACCCAGTCGCTGCGTGGCTGGCTAGGCGCATAGGTCTAATCAACACAATGGTTTTTACCCACATTCCGGCTAGCATCTTTCTCGTTATGGCAGCATTCTCTCCAAATCTTTGGATTGCACTCGGATTGCTGCTGATCCGATCTGCTCTCTCGCAGATGGATGTTCCAACGCGCACGTCTTATGTTATGGCAGTCGTCACTCCCGCAGAACGAACCGCGGCAGCAAGTGTTACGGCTGTACCCCGCAGTCTTGCATCATCGCTCAGCCCAGCCTTGGCCGGCGCCCTTATGACGATGCCGTTTTCAGGATTGCCACTCGTCATGTGTGGTGTTCTCAAGATCGTCTACGATATTGGGCTGCTGTTTTCATTTCGGCATGTGAAACCGCCAGAGGAAAGGGCATCAGCTTAATATTCGCCACAACAATTCGATAAGTCTTCAGTTTTCATCAGGGGGCGTGGAAGAATAGTTAGCCTTAGAAAAAGGAGCGCCCGGAGAGTAGACAAGAAATTATCAAAGCAAGAAGCCCGGCGGGTCTCTCTCTTGATCATCAATATATTTTTGTAATGTATCGTTTAGTTTATTGCCGCTCTTACCATGATGAATCTTGCGATGACATGTCGGGCAAACTGCACCGATGAAGCGCGGATCATCTGGGCCACCATCTGAAACTCTTCTCGTGTTATGTGGTTCAAGGTAGGGCGTGCCATCAATTCTTTCAAAGGGGGCCTTTTCTCCACAGGCTTCACAAATGCCGTTGGCACGGGCCAATACGTAATTTTTAACTTCTCTATTACGACGATAAAAGCTGCGGCGTGAAGCCGAAGGTGTTTGAGGCTCATTGCTTGCGGCGACGTAAGCTGTGCTACGCAATTCGCTAAGAGTCTTCCCAGCGGAATTTCCCTCGGATTCTTCATCAGGTTCTCGGTTCTCAACCTGCGTGATGGGCACTAGATGAAAAACAATCGTTTTGCGATCTAGGCCATTGCGGTCCAGTCCCCTCCCGTATTCAAATCCAGCGCAACCAAAGCATCCTAAGTAGCGATAAAGACCGCTCGTTTTTGTCGCTTCAAACAATAGTAATTCATGTCCAGTGGCTATGTGATCGTGAAGAGCCTTATTCCCGCGTACAAGGGCCATATCACCAACTTGTCCTTCGCCAGTGTACGAAAAGATTCCCTCAGACTTCCAACCGTCAATGTACCCGAATTGATCGCTTTCATGGGCAAACAGGAAAATAAATGGTGAGCCTTTGGGCGTTACGATTCCGCTTTGTTCTTGGCCACCGAAGACTTTATGAATGTCGCGTTGACGATTGTAGAGCTTATCAAGCTCGAACGGGATAACCCGGGAAGATGATGTCTGCTTCATGGCTCACCATTAGGCACTCGATCAACTGAGATGTCGAGACGTGAGGGCAGTTTGTCTCTACCGTAGGCTCGCGGAGATTGACGATACAGTGAAGTGTTGGAGGATAGATACATGTCGAAGCCCAAGGCCGAGAACACATTCAAGATCCGAGAACTAAAGGATGGCTCTGGCTATCAAGTTTTGTTGGACGCTCAAGAACATGCACCAGAACTTCTCATCGGAGATTTTCCGAACGAAGCGGAAGCTAAAGAATGGATCAAAAAAGACTCGGCGGCGTGGATTTCGAGACGCAAGAATTAAAATGGCCCTGTACAAGACGCCCCAAAACACGCCGGTGCACTAAAGTGATCGTTCAAAATGTTGCTGCATAGCGCTGGCGTATACGCCGATGCTAATCTAACATTGCATCGATCAGCGGCGCAGATCATCTAGCTGGTTGTAGCTGGCGGCACGTCGGGCATTGGGGTCAAGGGAGTTTGCTCATGAAGCGCAATGGCACGACTTGAAGGTTGCTATCGATCTACTTTCCCCAACAGGCGCAATGGACTAAAATTTCTTATTTTGGACTAGCAAGAATGACAGGAGGGACAGAATGGCGAGGCAACGTCACCTTCACGCATTGTCACTAGCAATTTTGATTGTTCTGGCGCTGACTTGTTTGGGGCGCGCAGAGGAGCAACAGATTTCCGAGAAAGCTCTTACGTGCAAAGTTTATGGGGGGTCATTTGTATTGGGCGAAAAGGACTTCTTGGCGCTGACGCAGGAAAAACTGCGATCGTACAAGGTTTCGAAGGAACGATTTGCTTCGCTCAAGCCAAATTCAGCACTCCGTATTGCCATTTGCGAGACGCGGAAGCTGTGGCGGCTGGTCAAAGCTGGAAAGGCTACCTTTGACGATTTTGCTGAGCATTACAAATCTTTGGTTTCAAATTATTTGACTGATGCCGAACGCAAGAAGGTCGTGGAGGCACAAATGGACATGCTAGCGAAACCTAGACCTGTTTTAGATCTGTCTATTTAATTCGTCCGCGCGATGTAAATAATGGCGTGATGAGATGTTCGTGACACCGAAGAGACTTTCCGAGTAGCGCCCGAGTCTGCTCATTGAGATCAAGCAAACTCAATGCGGTCATGCCGTTGCTCCTGAACGTGATCTGGTGGGTGTTAGGGCAGTTTCGCTTGCTTTAGACCATTAGACGGATGCTCGGAGAAAATTGAGTGGTTTGCCATCAAGGCGAGTGTCTAGCTGCATCCAATGCGATATTCAGCGCCGGGTTGACGGGAATATCGAGCATCAGTTTGGCGCCGACAGTGATAAGCACCGCGGCGAGAACATAACGCAGAACTAAATCGGGAACGCGCGCTGAAATCGAGCTGCCGACAAAGATTCCCGGGAATGATCCCGCGAGCAGCGAAACAAGCGTATGTAGATCGATCGAACCCATGGCTCCGTGGCCAAGTCCCGCGACCAGCGTCAATGGAACTGCATGTGCAATATCGGAACCGACGATCCGTGCTGTTGGTATTCGAGGATAGAGCAGCACAAGTGCCGTCACGGCGATTGCGCCCGCGCCAACGGACGAGAAAGTCACAAGAATGCCAAGCACTGCGCCCATGGCCACGGTTAAAATGGTAATTGAACGGTCGTCTAAATTGCCGAGGTGCTCCGCATAAAGAGCAGAAATTCTGGCGCGGGCAATCAGGATACCTGCTGTCAGGAGGAGCACCACCGTGAGAATCGCTGTGATGGTGTGGCGGGCACCACCACCGGTGCCCATATGCAAAAAGGACAGCACAATTAGAGCAAGTAACGTGGCTGGTATGCTACCGATTGCGAGCCGGCGCACTACTCGCCATTCAATTGTCCGATTGAAACCATGCACGAGACTGCCGACGGTTTTGGTTGCGGCCGCAAAGAGCAGATCTGTTCCAACGGCGGTTGCTGGAGAGACACCGAACAACACGATCAGAATTGGTGTTGTAAGGGATCCGCCACCTACGCCGGTCACACCAACAAGTGCACCGACGAAAAAACCAACGATCGCATAGTGAGGATCGATCGACTGCCAAAGCATATTGGCGTCCTCGACTGCATCAATTATCCCCCAGTGCAAACTGGTCGGAAATCATATTGCTCACAAATCACTTTGCAAGCAAAGAAAAAGACGTCAGGCGCGTTGTCACATTTTGTCCATGATTGCCGAATTTTGTTTGCCGCGAATGAGATAGAGGGACTTCCGCAAGGCGCTACCATTGCTCGATGGATGGTCGGACTTTGTTCTGGTACTCGCGAAATGTGACGCAAGGTTCCTGCCAGCTTTCTTTAACTCTCTGCTAGCAGTTGCGGTTACCCGCATCTCTCAAGTTTTTTGAGCGCTTTTTCTGGAGACTGATTCAGCCTCGGGGATAACGGGCGTCGGTCCTACAAATAGGGTTCGGCTCGCTTTTTCAACTCATCGAGCCCTGGCTCATTCGGATTGCGAGGTTTGCCTGGATGAATAATTGAGATCTGGCAACTCTCCGCCGCCTCTACAAGCTGCCGATAAGTTCCGGCGTCCGGATTGATCACAGATGCCTGTTTGTTGGCGTCATAAGCAAACATCTTATCGTTAATCTGTATGCATTCGTTGCAACTCGTGCAACGGGCAGTCTCAATATAGGGCTCATCCGATGATCTTTCCGTCGCCGCTTCGGCCACCTCGGGCTTAGAAGCCGCAGCCGGCGCGGCTGGTATTTCGGCCGGCGCCCCGATTGCCGCGGAAGTCTGCCTATTCTCGAATCCAGTCGCCGACCGCGATTGCTCCACCCAAGCTTTGCGCTCCTGTTCAACAAGCCTAATTGCATGCGAGTTGTGAACGCCGCCGAGCTCCTGCAAGCTGCGCCATGCCTCGACGCAGCGGCGCGCCTCCCGCATTAGCTTGTCGTTGACGATCACTTTTTGCAGACGATTATCGCGGTCGACCATCAACAGGCACGGTACCTTTTCGGGCAGGTCCTTCGGTTCGCGCCCCAGAAATTCGGATACCGGCAGCATATCGCCACTCCATTTTGTCTGGGGAACCTTGGCGAAATACTTGGCGCAACGCGGGTCGCAGGCGGCGAAGTCGACGAGCGTAAAGGCAAGAGTTTCCGAGATGAGCTGGTGTTCCTTGTCCTCATAGTCGAGGCGCTGCAACGGCCAATCAAGATCGACTTGCGAGTTGGTCTGAAGGCTGAATCGCGATGCCCAATCTGATCCCGCAGACGGATCGTAGGCGAAAGCTGGAAAGGCCCTGGATTCCGCGGCAGCTGCCGCCATCAGATAGGGTGGAATGCCAGTTTCGCTCGCGCCGGAAAAAACGCTGAACAATGCCGGCCCAGAATAGGTTAGCCCACGGAAAACCTGGTCGCGGAGCTGGAACAGACTCGAACTGCTCGATTGCAAAACATAGTACGAACCAAATCCGAGCACAGTGCTGGTGAGTTGCCTACTGCGAAGCCCTGAAACCAGGTACTCACCTCCGATCGGAGATTGCTCGAGGAGATCGTCGGTCTGGACCACAACCTTTGCCGGCAGGCCCGCGACGAAAGCCTGCAAGATCAAGTTACATTCCGCCGCCTGCAGGTCGGCAGCGCGGAGGCAAATCAGATAATCCGGGAATGAGGCAATGTCCTCTGGGTCGAGGCCATTGTCTCCAAATTCCGCGAAGAAGGCATCATGACGCGCTTCGCTGTATTCCCCTTCGGATTCAAGTTTGGCCATTGCGATCGCCTTGGCCAGCTCAATCATCTTTGGCAACCGCTCTCGGTACGCCGCGACCGCGTCGGAACACTTTTCGAAGACAAAAGAATATGGCTCGGCAACGCTAATCCATTTGTCGTTGTCACTAGCCGGCGGAAAGAAGCGTTGCGACCTGAGGGTTGAAAGCAGCCCGCGAACTCGGCGCCGTCGGCTTTCGGGCATCGGTACATTGGGCGAGGCCTCAGCAAGCAAGCGGGACATCGCGTTGAAATCGAAAGCGTCTTGATGCGCTGCACCGACCGAAGCCCGAAGCCTTTCCGCGCTTAGGCCTTCCTTCGAGCGAACGAAATCCGCGCTAAGGATGTCGGATAGTTTCATGATCAGCTTATTGATATCGGTGCGGAACTTCTGCGCCTTCTGGTCCTGCAGGGTCTGCCAGGTGTGCTGAAATAGGCGAAACGGCATCGTTTTGTCACAGTCGACGATTTCACCGTCGGTCCTCAGCACGGCACGAAGACGGCTAAGGCTATCCTGCAACAGCTCGTCACTTTTCGCGCCGACCTGAGCGGCGCCGATATCCCAAAGATCCAAGAGCGAGCCGGTCATACCTCCAGCGATCAGTTTGCGGATTTCCCGCTCGAGGCGGAAGGCATGCTTGCTCACCCGTCCTCTTTCGCCGTCCGCTGCGATTTCCTTGATCGCCGCATCGAACAGCCCCGAAAGTGATTGCACCGATTTTCTATCGCCGCCTGCGCGAACTAGCACGAGCGGAAAATCGTATCGAAGCGTTGCGAGATCCCGATATCCAGCGAGAATTGCAGGATGCAAATCACTCTGCGCAAATGAATCGAGTTCACCCTGGGGTATTCTTCCCGTGAGGTGAAATGCGATATGTGCCTGATGTTCTGCTTGCATGCTGAAATTGCCTTAAACGTTTTAGTCTGAACCCATCGAGTCCTACGCGCTTGGCCGAACTTTGGTGTCCGCGTCCTTAGGCCAAACCGTGAATTTATCGAGCTCTGCTTCAAGACCCGCTTTGATGTATCGAGTTGATCTTTGCTGCCCGGCATTTCGCAGCTCTTCGTAACAAGGAACCTCTGGATTTCGATAAAGAATCCCGACCGGGATGGGATCCAAGATTGAGGCGATCTCCCGCGCCCGGTTGAGGTTGGATGGATCGTGCTGTTCCTGGGTCTTGTAGATCTTAGACAGGTTCGGACTAATTTTCAGACCGTTCGGGTGAGTGAGAAGCATGGTTTTAAGGGGATCGTGTAACCATGGCTCGTACATCCTCGGTAACCATTCGGGACAGCGCTGAATGATGCGAATGAATGAGAATCCCTTGTGGTGGTATGCCGCCGAAATAATGTCATAGAGGACTTCGGGTATCCAATCGACCGCTTGGGCGACAAAGGAAACATTCTGGACGCCAAGCGTGACAGACAAAGGCTGAAGTGCCTCAAGATAGCTGCCGCGTGGGGTAGTGTTGCTCTTCAGTCCTCGCGGGGAGGTGGGCGATGCCTGCATTTTGGTCAAACCATAGATTTGATTATCGTGCAGCATCACTGTCATGTTCATATTGTAGCGAATGGCGTGAATCCAATGGGCTGCACCAATGCTGCAGCAGTCGCCATCGCCAGTATTGACGAAAACATGCAAATCTGGTCGCGCCATCTTGATGCCTTCGGCAACCGGTAGCGCGCGGCCATGGATCCCATGGAATCCATAAGTCTTCATATAATGTGGAAAGCGGCTGGAGCAGCCAATTCCCGATACAAACACGGTTTTCTCTGGTCGCAGATCCTCATCGCGACATAGCCGCTGTACTGCCGCGAGAATCGCGTTATCGCCGCAACCGGTGCACCAGCGTGGCACGCCACTCTGATAATCTTCAAGCTCGTGATGCTGGTCGTACATCCGCAAAAGGCATTCAGTGGCATGAATTGTCATGGTCGTGACTCTTATCGCTGGTTTAGTTTTTCGAGGATGACGCGCTGAATCGTATTCGGCTTTATTGGCTGGCCGCGCACCTCGCTCCAGCAATCGATGTCGATGAGGTAACGTGAGCGCAGCAATATCGCGAGCGCCGAGTAGCGGCGATTGCTCTCATCTATGATTGCGTCATTCGGATCATCGCTCCAATTGCCCTCGATCGTGATGACTTTCTTGAACTTCTGCATGATCTCTTTGAGTCCCGACGGCAACGGTTGCAAGAAGGTGAGGTGTAATGAAGAGACCTTGCGCCCTTCGGCACGCAGGTTTCCCACGGCTTCCTCGATCGCACCTTTGGTGCTGCCCCAGCCGATGACCAGAAGATCGCCATTCTGATCGCCGAAAACCGTAGGAGTTTTAAGGGTTTGCTGAAGTGCGGCAAGCTTAAGACTGCGCGCGCGAAGGCTTGTTTCATTGCTCTCTGAGTCATAGGCAACATGGCTCAGACGGTCATGAGCGAGCCCGGTTAAGGTATGCATGCCGCCGGGCTGCCCCGGGATAAACCGGCGCGCCAATCCCGTCTTTGCATTCCAGTCGTAGGGCTTGAGCCCTTCCGGCACTTCGCTTTGATCGACCGGCGGGGCGATCCAGGCTTCGCTGAACTGGGGGCGTGGAAACGGTTGCTGCGACGTGGCGAGACTTGCATCGGTGAGGATGACTACAACCATGTTGAAGGTCTCAGCGATCTTGCGTGCGGTGATCACCGAATAGAAACAATCCTCGATCGTGCCCGGCGCGATCACCACTTTGGGTGCATCGCCGTGACTGCCGAAGATCGCCGTCATCAAATCGCCCTGCTCTACTTTTGTTGGCTGTCCGGTACTGGGGCCGCCGCGTTGCACATTGATGACAACAAGAGGAATTTCACCCATTACGGCAAGGCCGATCGCTTCCTGTTTGAGCGAATATCCAGGTCCGGAAGTGACGGTCACGGCGCATTTGCCGGCATAGGAGGCGCCAATCGCGAAGGTGCAGGCCGCAATCTCGTCCTCGGCCTGGTGGACGATCCCTCCGACCTTCTCGAAGACACTACTCAAATAATGTGAGACGGAAGTCGCCGGCGTGATCGGGTACATGGCGCAGACTTCCATGCCTGAAGCGAGGACGCCGAGCGCCAGCGCGGTATTACCGTTGACTACGATTTGCGGCTCGGTGCTGCGGGTCGCCGGGATGCAATATTTGAAATCGAGAGTTTTCTCTGCCCAGTCGTAGCCCGCGTTTAATAGTTTTACGTTCGATTGAATGACGCTCTCATCTTTTTTGCCGAAGATGAGAGCGATCTGTTCGCGTGCGAGCTGAAGGTCGAAACTGTAAATATTGCAAAGCATTCCCAATGCGAACATGTTCTTGCCGCGCCGGGCATCGGAGACGATCGCGCGGCACTCGCGCTCCATCGGAATTTCGTAAACCTTGTATCCCGCTGCAATGAGCTGCTCGTAGGTCTCGATATAGGAAGTGGCGATATTCCGATCTGCATTCTCTCGCCACATGCTTTCGAGAAGAATCGTGCAGCCTGCCCTGAGTTCTCCAGTCCGGACGCGGCCGAGCAGCACCTGTTCGTTGAAGGCGATCACCAGATCGGTTTCGTTGCCGCCATTGGTGACATGACCTGAGCCCAGACGAATGCGATTTCCGCTGCCGCCGGCGACGCTGCGCGCCGGGGGCCGGATTTCCGCGGGAATGATCTCCACGGTCCAGACACCGTTGCCCATTTGCGCAGCGATTGCTCCAAAAGATTGGCCGCACCGCTGTGCGCCCTCGCCAGAATCGCTAATGATCTCAACGATATGTTCGCTTAATGTGACGATCGGCTTTTCGGGAGCGACCCGGGCGGCGCGGACCGCGCGTGGGCGAGGCTTAACTGAGGCTTCGGTGATTGCTTCGTTCATCTTGCTACCTTAGGTGACGCGAATCCGCGCGAAATTGCGCTCCTGAAGATCGATCCCGAAGAAAGTGCTGACCCCAGCTTCGCTGACATCGTCGGTGTCGGAATCACGGATCCTTAAATAGTTCTTGATACTGCGCGCGGCTTTGCGGCCAGCGCCCATCGCTTCGATCACCGTCGCGGCGCCAGTGACGATATCACCGCCAGCAAACACGCCCGCCATTGAGGTCGCCAAAGCTTGATCGGTCTCGATATAGCCGCGCTTGTTGAGGCGAAGCTTCGAAGTCTGGCCGATGATCGGGTTTGCATTTGTTCCAATCGCGAACACAACCTGATCGGTTTCAAACTCGTGCTCGCTGCCCGACACCGGCATCGGACGTCGCCGGCCAGAGTCGTCCGGCTCGCCAAGTTCCATTCGAATGCAGCGCATGGCGCGGACATTCCCCTTCCCATCGTCAAGAATTTCAATCGGATTGGTGAGCCAATGAAATTCAATACCTTCTTCCTCGGCGTGATGAATCTCTTCGGCCCGAGCTGGGCACTCGGCCTTGGTTCGACGGTAGATGCAATAGACTTTTTCTGCACCGAGCCGCAGGCAGACCCGCATCGCGTCCATGGCTGTGTTGCCGGCGCCGATCACAGCGACGCGCCGCCCAAGCGGAAGTGGGGTGTCGTAATTTGGGAATTCCTTCGCTCGCATTAAATTGCAGCGGGTTAGGAGTTCATTGGCGGAAAGAACGCCATTAAGCGTATCGCCCGGAATGCCGAGCATCGACGGATAACCGGCGCCGGTGCCTATGAAGACAGCGTCGAAACCGAGCTCGTCGCGCATCTGTTCAATGGTGAACAGGCGGCCAACTAGTGTATTGCACTCAAATTTGACGCCGAGCTTGCGTAGATTCTCGATTTCCGCGTCGACGACCGTGTTCGGGAGACGGAAATCGGGGATGCCATATTTCAGTACGCCGCCAGGTTGGTGGAAGGCCTCGAAAACTGTCACCTCGCATCCGGCTTTTGCCATGTCCGCTGCGCACGCCATCCCGGCGGGCCCCGAACCGACTATCCCGACTTTGAACCCGCTCGGCTCGATATGCGGAATATTGGTCCACTGCTCTTTGATGGCGAGGTCGCCGATCCAGCGTTCGAGGCGGCCGATCGCTACCGGTTCGAGCGATTCGCCGACCACGCATACGCCCTCACATTGCGTTTCCTGCGGACAGACACGGCCACATACGGCCGCCAAGAGATTGCTTGCCGTGACGACGTCATAGGCGCTGCGAAAATTTTTGGCACTGATTGCCTCGATGAACTTCGGGATGTTGATATTGACGGGGCAACCCGCGACGCAAGCCGGGTCAGGGCACAAGAGACAGCGCTCCGACTCGTTGAGGGCCTCTTCAAGCGAATAGCCACAATTCACTTCTTTGAAATTTTTCACCCGTACCCGCGGATCCTGTTCGCGCACAGGAGTCCGTTGCTGAGGAATACTTCGGATGGTTTTTTTCTTTTTGGCCATGCAGCAAATCTCGTGCGATTAGCGGGTTATTTCAGGCGCGCCGCTGAGCTGCTGATAGCGTGCCGACGCTCTCGATCACGTCTCATGCTATCCTCCCAACGTTTCCTCGAACGGATCGGGCAGGGCCAATCGCTCGCTTGCCGAATTAGTCGCCTCGTTGCTTTGTAATACTGGAGGGGTCTGATTCATCATTCGGCAGTGTTCCGACCAACGATCCAGGGCTGTTTTTTCCTCTTCCGCGTATCGCCGAAGGCGCATCATCAGATCATTGAAGTCGACCTTGTGCCCGTCGAAATCAGGGCCATCGACACATGCAAACTTCACCTCATCACCAATCTTTACCCTGCAGCCGCCGCACATCCCAGTTCCATCGACCATGATTGGGTTGAGGCTGACGACAGTCTTGATCGCATGCGGTCGCGTGGCCTCTGCGCAGGCTTTCATCATTATGGGTGGGCCGATCGCAACGACCTCATCGATATCGCGATGTCTCGTGATTGCAAGCTTGATGCCATCGCTGACGAAGCCCTTGATTCCGGCAGATCCATCATCTGTGCATAGGATCAACTCGTCGCAGCAAGCCTTGAACTTATCCGCCCAGAAAATCAGGTTCTTGTTGCGAAATCCGAGCACGCCAATCACATAGGCGCCATTTTCTTTAAATCCGCGGGCCTGCGGGAAGATCGGTGCAACGCCCAGACCGCCACCAACGCAGACGACCTTTTTCTTTCCTGTTAGTGGGCTTGGTACTCCCATGGGCCCAACCATCCCATAGAGAGTAGTCCCTGGCTTACACAGCTGCTGCATCTCCTTGGTCGATTTCCCAACCGCCTGGACGACCAACGTAACTGTGCCCTTTTCGCGGTCAAAGTCTGCGAT
>Ga0209048_10002404_pt1 | contig 18597 bp, 16 predicted proteins | sample FrelakmetCRP12CR_FD_187146 | JGI IMG/M metagenome (GOLD analysis project Ga0209048, IMG submission 187146) | Freshwater lake sediment microbial communities from the University of Notre Dame, USA, for methane emissions studies - CRP12 CR (SPAdes)... | ecosystem: Environmental > Aquatic >... | reverse complement strand
GCAGGAATTCGAAATCGAAAATGGATCTCATCAGTGTCACTCTATTGATATCGTTCAATTTTTCTAAGGTTCACAAAAAATTAACCGGACAGTAGTGAGTCGGAATGGCACTGCGCATTGGGGTACGACAGCACCTGCATCATCGTCTAAGAGTTCACAAACAACTAACCACTACAGGACTGTAAAAAATGAAGACTTCTTCCTTGAAGTCCTGATTTATGGGTCTCCCTTCAAAATAGAAGATTTCCTCCCGCAATAAAAATCGGGAATTTTTTTTCAGTTTTTGTAGAAGCAATTCGGGATTTCTGCGAAAAGGTCTTCCACTTTTGTCTTTTGCTTAAATTTAGGATTTTTGGAAATGTTTTGATTTATCCTGAACTTACAGGAGTTGACATTATTTGGTATGAATATTGCCAATATCTACAAACGGAGAAGTATGTAAGAATCTCCATAAACCCGAATCCTCCTTAATAAAGGGGGGGGGAAAGCGGTGGATGTGATTAGTCAAAGATGGCCGAGCTGCCGAAGGGTGAACCGACGGTTAGTTTGGCTTTGATTTGCTTACCCCGATTTTTGCAAGTGGCATCTCTTTGCTATGTTTGCAGGAGGTCGGGAGGACAAAAATATTATGTTTAGAACGATGCTCGTTGAAGACAGCCATTCCTTCAGACAAGTAGTTAAATTTTACTTACAGTCTGAGTTCCCTTCCATGTCTATTATTGAAGCAACGGATGGGGCAGAGGCGTTAAAGGAAATCGATTCTTGTCCGCCAAATCTAATCTTTATGGACTTCATGTTACCCGGGGAAAACGGCCTTGAACTAACGAGAAAAATAAAAGCCAGTCACCCAAATATCATGGTTATCATTTTTACAAGTTATGATTTACAAGAAATTCAAAAGGTAGCGACCCAATGCAAACCTGATTATTTCTTTAATAAGGGTTCGATCGCAACCGGGGAGATCGCTGCATTGGTTAAATCAATTTTATCAGAAAAAGGGTTTAGCGCAAATGGTTCAATGGAAGCATCTGAGTTGAGGAGGAGAGGGAAAATTACACCATGGATTTTTAAACGAAGAATTTGGTGGGAATCCGTACCCGAAGCAAGCAGCTACGGAGTGTATGTAAGCAAAGACAGAACACTTCTTGAACCTGATCACTTTTCGTGGGAGACAACACCGGGGATCATTTCAAAACTGGTCATTGGGAAGACGGAGTTGATCATCCCAGATGAGTGGGCTGAGTTTCCAACAGAACCTGGAACTTACCATATCGGAATTACTTCCAGAGATGGTTTAGGGAATCAAAGCGACCCTTTCTTATTATCGGGAGCCTTCAAATTCTTTGCTCCACCGGCTCCATCAAGGGGTGGAATCGAGAGGCTGTAATCAAGCGGGCCTGTTTATTGAGTTGATTAATCAGAGATGATTATCTCTTCAGCCTTGGTAGCATTCTGGGTGCAGGTTTTTTTTCGGTCGTGAATAACCTGGTGAGGAAGTTTGTCCTCTAGAAGGCAGACAAAAGGCGACTATCTTCATATATACCAAACATTTAATTCGCTAATAACGCTTCAATATCGCTTTCTTCTCAACAAGCAAGTCGGCAAATAATACAGATTGTTTTAACAAGACAGCTTTCCCATTGACAAGTGAAACATTTTTTGATAACAAACTCAATGGGTGGGAGTTTTCCTCGCATTACTATACGCAAAAGCAATCTAACAACATAACCCTAAACCTTTTGGAGCAATTATGGGGTGGGGTTTCCAGAAGATGTCTCTATGAAGCCTCCAGGAGAGCCCGACGCCTATTGGAGCTTTTAGGTTTGACCTAAAGGCAGGTTCGGTGACAGAGGAGAAAAATGGCAAAAAGCATTGGGCGTGCCAAATCAATAACGAACAAAAGTTTAAATCCTAAAAAATATGGCATGGTGGTTTGTCCAGATTGTAAAAGCAATGGATATGTCGGATATCCAAAACGCCAATGCTGCCTTAAATGTGGGGGTTTTGGTTTCATCAAAAAAAGAAAAGGAAGATTCTAACAATGAAGTTGAAAGAGACTAAAAAAGCTAAACAACGGAGCTTCAGCTGTTCCTTTAAGGTAAAATCAAAGTATTAACGGGGTTTTCTTTTATTAGCTTCTCATGGAGAGCCCAGAGAGCGAAGGCATGATCAGAAAAGGTCCTGTCTTTGTTATGTATATTTCTCCCAGTAATCGTTGACTTTCGGGATTATCTTAGACCGTGGACTTGGTGAAGTTGTCAGGCAAGAGCTAACTTGGAATTGGGGGTCGCGTCTTCATTTGCCAGATTTCAGAGTTTTTAGCTGGAAAGGCTATACAGACCTGTCAACGGGACAATACACGGGCTTGTCATACATAATATTGACACCTGCTCATCTCCGCTTATTAGATGGAGGTAGAAAATAATTCTCCCTTATGGAGTAGGATGATGAACAAAAAAGGCGATGGGTTCTCCATCGCCTTTTTTAGATGGTTTTTCGAATAAACTATTTTTTACTCACATCCTCAAAATCCGCATCGACCACATCTTCTTGCCCTTTGGGGTGGGGTCCTTCCTGGGGTCCGGCTTCGGCTCCCGGTCCGGCCGCTCCTTTTTGAGAAGCCTTGGCATACATGGCCTCTGCCAGTTTATGGGAGGTGCGGGTCAGTTCTTCCTGGGCAGATTTGATGGTTGCCGGATCGTTCGATTCCATCGCCTTTTTCGCTTTTGAAACCGCCTCTTCGATATTCTGTTTCTCTCCGGGGTCGACCTTATCGCCGTATTCCTTCAAGGATTTTTCGGTCGAATAGATCAGGGTATCGAGTTGGTTTCTCGCTTCAGCAAGCTCGCGTCTCTTCTTATCTTCTGACGCATGGGCCTCGGCATCCTTGACCATCTTTTTGATATCGTCTTCGTTGAGACCACTGGAAGCCGTAATTTTTATGGATTGTTCTTTACCCGTTCCAAGGTCCTTTGCCGAGACATGAACGATTCCATTGGCATCAATATCGAAACCGACCTCGATCTGAGGAATGCCTCTGGGAGCGGGCGGAATCCCCACCAGTTCAAATTGGCCGAGTGTTTTGTTATCCGCGGCCATCTCTCGTTCGCCCTGAAGGACATGAATCGTCACCGCAGGTTGGCTATCCGATGCGGTGGAAAAGATCTGACTCTTTTTGGATGGAATGGTCGTGTTTCTTTCAATCAGTTTTGTAAAGACGCCACCGAGTGTCTCGATCCCAAGAGAGAGCGGGGTAACATCCAAGAGGAGCACATCCTTCACTTCTCCCTTCAGGACTCCAGCCTGAATGGCAGCGCCAATCCCTACGGCCTCATCGGGGTTAACGCTCTTATTGGGCTCTTTCCCAAAGAGTTGCTTCACTTTCTCCTGAACTTTAGGCATCCGGGTCATCCCGCCGACGAGGATCACCTCGTCAATTTCTTTAGTTGAAAGCCCAGAATCGGCAAGGGCCTGGTGGCACGGTCCTTCAACCATTTCAATCAACTCCTCTGTCAGTTTTTCCAGTTTGGATCGGGTCAATTTCATGTTGAGGTGCTTCGGCCCTGAGGCGTCGGCAGTGACAAAGGGTAGATTGATGTCCGTCTCCATCATTGTGGAGAGTTCGATCTTTGCCTTTTCGGCGGCCTCTTTTAACCTTTGAAGGGCCATCCGATCTTTTCGCAGGTCAATCCCCTGATCTTTTCTGAACTCATCCGCTAGATAGTCGATGATGCGTTGATCAAAGTCATCCCCGCCCAGATGGGTATTCCCATTAGTCGATTTGACCTCGAAGACACCTTCGCCCAGCTCGAGAATGGAGATATCAAACGTTCCACCCCCCAGGTCGAAGACCGCAATCTTCTCATCCTTCTTCTTTTCCAGACCATAGGCGAGGGAAGCAGCGGTGGGCTCATTGATGATCCGAATGACGTTCAGACCTGCAATCCGTCCTGCATCCTTTGTGGCCTGACGCTGACTATCGTTGAAATAAGCTGGAACGGTAATCACGGCATCCGTTACCTTCTCGCCGAGATAGGCCTCTGCCGTTTCCTTCATCTTCTGGAGGACGAAGGCAGAGATTTCAGGGGAGCTATACTCCTTATCCCTCGCCCTGACCCACGCATCCCCGTTCTTATTTTCGACGATTTTATACGGAAGGATCTTGAGATCCTTCTGCACCTCAGGGTCTGAAAATTTTCTTCCCATCAGTCGTTTGATCGAGAAGATGGTATTCTCAGAGTTGGTAATGGCCTGACGTTTAGCGATCTGCCCTACCACCCTCTCCCCTTTATCTGTAAAAGCAACCACCGAAGGAGTCGTTCGGCTCCCCTCCTGATTGGCGATCACGATGGGATCCCCTCCCTCCATGATGGCTACCACGGAGTTAGTTGTTCCTAAATCAATTCCTATTGTCTTTGCCATTTTGATTTCCCCTCCTTTAAATTTACCCCGTTAGAAATAATGCCCTGCTGCTCTGCAGTGGGGTTAGTTAGATTTTAGAATCATTCCGCCTACCTGCCCCGTTGGAATTTCTAACGGGGTAAATTCAAGATCATTCCGATGTCTGGGCCTCTTTTTCCGGAGGTTTTGACACGGAAACCGTTGCCGGTCTTAAGAGTCGATCATTCAAGAGGTAGCCCTTCTGGAACTCCTCCACGACTTGATTCGGTTCATGTTTGTTCGTTTCCACGACCAACATCGCCTCATGCACGGTTGGGTCGAAGGGCTTTCCAACAGATTGAAAAGAAGAAAGTCCAAATTTGTTCAGGGTCTGAAGAATTTGTTGAATGGTTAATCGAACCCCTTCGATTAGGACCCCCGTGTCTGCGACTTTTTGGGCGTGATTGACCGCCCTTTCCAGATTATCGACAAAGGGCAGGATCGCCTTGATCAAATCCTCATTGGCAAATTTGGTCCAGTCCTCCTTGTCTCTGGCCGCCCTCTTTTTATAGTTCTCAAAATCGGCTGCGAGCCTGAGCAGGCGATCGTGATACTCCTTGATCTCTCTCTCCTTCTCCTCCAACTTCTTTTTGAGTTCCCCAATCTCCTTTTCTTTCTCTTGTCTTTCTTCGTCTAAATGCAAATGCATCTCTTCACCCAGGGTTTCAATGAGATCCTCCCCGTCTTTCTTCTCCGATCCCTTTTGGTTTTGGTTCTTTTTTTTGATCTCTTTTTTCTCCATTTCTTCTACTCCCGCATTTTCCCCAATCCAGAATCCCGGTTCCTTTAAGAAATCATTCTCTCGGCACAAGAGAGGGCTTAACGGCGAGGGAGACCTATTGGGTTTCCAGGATCTCAGTGAGAAGTTTCGCGGTATACCCTACCAGAGGGATCACTTTTGAATAGTTCATTCTCCGAGGCCCGATGACCCCTAAAACGCCCAGGACCTCTCCACTACAACTATAGGGAGAGGTGACGACGCTGCAGGTCTCCATCTCCTGAACCTGGCTCTCTGAGCCGATCGCAATTCGCACTCCCTTCGGCGTCATAAACTTATCTAAGAGTTTCACCATGGTAGCTTTTTCCTCAAACGTTCGAAAGAGATCGGTCATGCTCGAAACATTACCGAATTCAGGTTCATTCAGAATATTTGTTTTTCCTTCGATGAAGACATCGGTGTCATCCATGGACGAAAAGGCCCTCTCTCCCAATTTGAGCGCCTGTTCAAGCAGACGATCATAATCGTTCTTGGCTACCCTCATTTGCTCTACCAGTTTCTCCCTCACCTGATAAAGAGCGAGGCCCGCCAGGAAACTGTTCAAATAATCTGAGAGATGGTCTAACTCGGACTGGGAAAAGTCTTCTTCCACTTCTATAATGCGGTTGTGAACCAAACCGGTTGTGCTTACTAAAATAGCGAGAACCAGATGTCTTCTTAATTTCACAAACTCAATATGTTGCAGCACGACCGAACTCATTCGGGGTGTCCAGACAATTCCTAAGTAATGAGAAGATAAAGAAAGGATCCGAGAAGTCTCCCTGAACAGGTCTGGTCCCTCGATGAGATGGCCCAAGTATTTGGATCGTATCTCGTGTTGTTCCTGATCGCTGAGCTCGTGCACATCGATGATCGAATCCACGTAAAATCGAAGCCCCCTCTCCGTGGGCATCCTCCCTGCTGACGTATAAGGTTGAGAGAGTAAACCCAGATCTTCCAAATCCGACATAATATTCCGTATGGTAGCAGGGCTCAGGTTGACGTTCGATTTTTTTGAAATCGTCCTCGAACCCACAGGCTCTGCTGTGAGAATGTAATCTTCGATGACAATCTCCAGCACCCGCCTCATTCTCTCGGAAAGGGATAAATCCATTTAAATTTTCCCCTTCTCTCGGCTAAACAAGCCAAAAGTAATCGTATAAAAGGTAATCCTTTTCGTCCCTTTAAGATAATTACGGAGATCCAGTTTGTCAAGAAATTGATAGGTTCAATTATTCGTCTTCCAATGCCTCTTTCTCAATCTTATCGGGTAGTTCCGTCTGCTCCAAAAGGGTGGGCACATAAAAGTATTGCTCAAACATACGGTGGTAAGCGCTCCACCGGGACCCTTCGGGCACCTCTTTCTTTATAAATTTTTGAATTCCATTGATTTTTGCATCCATATCATCTAGGAAATGGAGCATCACCGCTTCCAAGGTCATCGGTCTTTTTGGTGAGCCCCAATTATATTGACCATGGTGGCTCAGGAGGAAGTGCTTCAGCAGCGTGGAAAGGTCCTTTGGAAAATCGGGGAGTTGGCGGATTTTTTCATCCACCCGTTCTATTCCAAGGACAATATGGCCGAGGAGCCGGCCTTCGTCTGAGTAGTCGAAGGAACGGTGGTAAGAAAGCTCATCCACTTTGCCCAGGTCGTGGAAAATCGAGGCTGTGAGCAAGAGGTCCATGTTCAATCCATGGTAGTGGCCGGCGTTCTTTAATGCCAGTTGTACCAGGGAAAGGGTGTGTTCCAAGAGGCCCCCTAAATAATTGTGATGGAGCCATTTGGACGCAGGGGCCATTTTAAAAAGTTTGATAAAGGACTCATCTTCCCAGAAGAGCTGGAGAAGTCGGGCGAGGTGTGGGTTCTTAATCTGTCGGCTGATTTCTAGAAGGGACTGGAACATCTCGTCAATATTTTTTTCTGTCATGGGGAAAAAGTCTGAAAAAAGAATTTCTTCTTCCCCCATGCTTTCGATAGAGGTGATGTTCAATTGGAGACGCTCCTGGAAAGAGACTGCCTTTCCCATCACATGGACAAAACCGTCCTTCTCAAAGGATTCGGCAAAGTTTTCGACAGAGGTCCAAATCCTGCCTTCGATCTCTCCGGAACGGTCCACCAATTTCAATTTGAGGTAGGTGCTTCCGGTTTTGGTGACCGCCGAAGATTTCTCTTTGACCAAAAAGAGGGAGTCTACATGATCATTCTCTTTGATCTCGTTGATGTAAATCTTCATAGACTTCTTCCCTCGATTCCGGCATTCTAATCAATGCCAAATTGAGTCTAAGTGTCGAATTTTGTGCTTCGAATTTAAAATTTCTTCAAGTACAAACGCAGAAGAACATCGAATTGAACTCTTTATGCTCGACCCCTTGGAAAGGCGCGTTTTTGGGCGAGGGCGACCTTCAAAACTTCATCCATATGTTTCACTGGAATAAAGTTAACTTTCTTTCGAGCGTATAGAGGAAGATCGATAAGGTCATTCTTGTTCAAATAAGGAATGATCACATCTTTGATTTTGTTTCGGAGGGCGGCGAGGGCTTTTTCCTTCAAGCCTCCGACGGGCAGGACTCTCCCTCTCAGCGTGATCTCGCCAGTCATGGCGACATCCTTCCTCACAGGGATGCCCGTGAGAGTGGAGAAGATTGCAACCGCCATGGTAATGCCGGCAGAAGGTCCATCCTTCGGGATGGCCCCCGCAGGAACATGGATATGGATCTCTTTATTGTTAAGAGTATTGGGATTGATCCGATAAGATTTTCCTTTAGATCGGGCATAGGTGAGCGCGGCCTGTGCCGACTCCTTCATCACGTCTCCGAGATGACCCGTCAGGATGAGTGAGCCTTTGCCCGGAGTGGTGGAGGCCTCCACATGGAGAATTTCACCGCCTGTCTCTGTCCAGGCCAGACCTGTGGCCAGACCGACCTCATTTCGCTTCTGTTCCTCATCTGGCAAGAAGAAAGGAGGTCCCAAAAAATGGTGGAGGTTCCTGGTATTAATTTTAGTCTTCTCCTTCTTTCCTTCTGCCACTTTCCTGGCTACTTTTCTACAAATAGAAGCCAGTTCCCTTTCGAGGTTCCGGAGACCAGCCTCTTGAGTGTATTGAGAGATGATCTGAAGAATGGCCTTGTCAGAAATTTCGAGCAGCTTTGGGCCGATTCCATTTTCTTCCATCTGTCGAGGGAAAAGAAAGGTTCGCGCGATCTTCAGTTTCTCTAGATCCGTGTATCCGGGGAGGCTAATCACCTCCATCCGGTCTTTGAGGGCCGAGGGGATGGGATCGGTCAAATTTCCTGTGGTGATGAACATCACCCGGGAGAGGTCGAAGGGGACATTGAGATAATGGTCGCTGAAGGCGTTGTTCTGTTCCGGATCGAGAACCTCTAAGAGAGCGGAGGCCGGGTCTCCTCGGAAGTCAATGCCGATCTTATCTACCTCATCCATCATGAAAACTGGATTGTTGCTCCCGGCTTGCTTAATCGATTGAATGATCCGGCCTGGTAAAGCACCCACGTAGGTCCGGCGGTGGCCGCGAATCTCGGCTTCATCTCTTATTCCCCCCAAGGAAATTCTTACAAATTTTCTCCCCAAAGCCCTGGCGATCGACCTGCCCAGGGAGGTTTTTCCAACCCCAGGAGGTCCGATGAAGCAGAGGATAGGCCCCTTCATCCTTTTTTTCAACTTGCGGACACTCAGATACTCTAAGATACGTTCCTTCACTTTTTCTAAATCGTAGTGGTCCTCGTCCAAGACTTTTTTTGCCTTATGAAGATCAAGGCTGTCTGTGGTTGCCTTTGACCAGGGCATATCGATTAACCAATCAAGATAAGTTCGAACCATGGAGGCCTCTGCCGCATCTGGATGCATCTGTTCCAAGCGGTCCAGTTCTCGTCGAGCCTCTTTCTCCACCTCTTTGGGCATCTTTGCCTTTTTGATTTTCTGCTGGAGGGTCTTGAATTCGTCTGTACGCTCATCTTCCTCACCCAGTTCGCTTCGAATCGCCCTCATCTGTTCCCGGAGAAAATATTCTCTCTGCGTTTTTGTAATCTCTTCTTTGGCCTGAGACTGAATCTTGGCCTGCATGGTGAGGACCTGAACCTCTTTTCCAAGGAGCTCATTCAACGCCTTGAGTCTCTCCACGGGGTCGAAGATTTCTAAAATCTCCTGAGCTTTTTCCACCGTGAGGTCCAAGTTGGAAGCGACCAGGTCGGCTAACCTCCCCGGATCGTCAACGCTCTCGAGGATGAACATCATATCCGGGGAGAGGAGTTTGCCATAGGAGACAATCCTCTCCAACTGTTCTCTTACATTTCTCATCAGAGCTTCTGTTTCAAGTGTAATCTCGGTGATGAAGGGATCTTTAATATTTTCTACCCTCACCAGGAGATAGGGTGCGGTCTGGAGGGTTTCTCTGAGGGAAGCCTTGGAAAGCCCTTGGACAAGGATCTTGACTTTCCCATCAGGCAGTTTGAGCATCTTCATGACAGCGGCTACCGTGCCCACTTTGTAAAGGTCTTTAGGAGAAGGGTCTTCCTCGGAAAGGTTTTTTTGAGCGACCAGGAAGATCAACCGGTCCTTGGAGAGGGCTTCTTCTAAAGATTTGATCGATTTTTCCCGGCTGACAAAAAGGGGAAGAACCATGTAGGGGAAAACGACGACATCTCTAATAGGAAGCAGGGGAAGCGTTTCCGGAAGGGATAGCAAATCCTTTTCAGGTACTTTTTTCATATCGTTTCAAAACCGTTTCAATAAGATTTGAGGTGGAAGCCCTTTTGACAAAAGGAATGATGAAGACTTCTCCTCCTGACCTTTCTACCTCTTCGCTCCCCACGATCTGTTCTTTTGCCCAATCCCCTCCCTTGACAAGAACATCTGGATGGAGGGAAGTGATGAGTTTCAATGGGTCTATTTCATCAAAGAGGGTAACATAATCCACACACCCAAGGCCTGAGAGAATCTCCGCCCTCTCTTCTTCGGGGAGAATAGGTCTTTTAGGCCCTTTCAGCTTTCGGACTGAAGTGTCACTGTTGACTCCTACGACCAAGACATCTCCAAGGGCTTTGGCTTCTTCAAGATAACGGACATGACCGATGTGGAGAAGGTCAAAACAACCGTTGGTAAAGACAATCCGTTTTCCTTTTGCCTTGAGATCTTTGATGATCTTAAGAAGTCCTTTTCTCGTTTTGATTTTTTGTTTCATTCACTATCCTTTCTATTTAAGTATCAGATTTGAACTTTAGAGTCAACCCTTCCACTCCCCAAACTACGGGCCAGGGATACGAGGGTCGACAAAGAAGAAAGAATAATTATTCTTGGCTTGAAAAAGACCTACATGAAGGGGAGGGTTGAGTTTTTTCTGAATTGCTCGCCTAGAAGGTCGGAGTCGTTTTCAATAGGAAGGAATCTCCCATTTCAAGCTTGACAAACCTTCGGATTTCCTTTAGTTTTTTAAAAATGGTTAGCAGACTTATCCTGGCGTCTCAGTCTCCCCGTCGATATGAATTGTTGAAGCAAATGGGTCTTGATTTCGAGGTGGTTCCAAGCAAGATCATCGAGGATTGTGTTCAAGCAGAGTCCCCTCGAGAACATGTCATTCGCTTGGCTGAAGCAAAAGCCAGAGATGTGGCGAGTAAATATCAAGATCGCTGGGTGGTTGCTGCGGATACCATCGTTTACATCAACGGGTCCATTTTAGGAAAACCGAAGTGCCGGGAAGAGACGGTGGAAATGTTGCGCCGTCTAATCGGCCAAGAACATCGGGTAGTGACGGGACTTTCTGTTTGCCATTTAGAGAAAGGGGAAAGCGATAAAGAGGCAGTCCAAACAGTGGTGAGAATGAAGCCTCTGACTTCTGTAGAGATGGAGTGGTACGTACAGACAGGTGAACCTTTTGATAAAGCAGGGGGATATGCCATTCAGGGGGTCGGTTCTTTTATGATCGAATCGATCCAGGGATCCTATACCAACGTCGTTGGCCTTCCCCTTTGCGAATTGATCCAAATGCTCAATCGTCTGGGGGCCATTAAGATTTCGGAATGCGGAATGCGGATTGCGGAATGAGCATAATGAATGGTAGAAAAAAGTTGTCATTGCGAGGAACGACAGTGACGAAGCAATCCCGCGAGATTGCTTCGCTTCGCTCGAAATGACAGACTATTAAAGACTAACCTATTTCACACCTGGAATGGTATGTCCTCCGTTAAAGAAAATTTACTAAGGGTAAGGGAAAGAATAGAGGGGGCGGCCCAAAAAGCAGGAAGAGATCCGAAGGAGATTAAGCTGGTTGCAGTCTCCAAAACGGTTGAGGTTGCCCGAATTCAGGAGGCGATTGATGCAGGAGTCTCTATCCTGGGTGAGAATTATGTCCAGGAAGCGCAAGAAAAGATTGAAGCATTAGGGGGGCCTGTTTCTTGGCACTTCATCGGCCACCTTCAGTCGAATAAAGCGAGACATGCCGTTCGTCTTTTCGATGTGATACACTCTATAGACAGCATGCCGCTAGCTGAGGAATTGAATCGGAGAGTGGAACATCCGGATCGGGTGATCAAAGTAATGATTGAAGTGAATCTTTCTAAGGAAGCCACTAAATTCGGGACCGATGAGGGGAGAGTGTTGAATCTCGCCAAGAGGATTCAAAGCCTTAAACACCTCTCTCTAGAAGGACTCATGACCATGCCCCCTTATTTTGATTCGCCGGAAATGAGTCGGCCTTATTATGTGGCGCTTCGAGAACTAAAGGAGAGGATGACTAAAGAGGGGATTCCGATGAAAGAGCTCTCCATGGGGATGTCCAATGACTTTGAGATCGCCATTGAGGAAGGAGCCACCTACGTTCGTGTCGGGACAGCGATTTTTGGAGCGAGGAAGTAGAGAACGATAGAGGTTGGAGGAGCGTCCTGCGTAGCAGGACTTAAGGATCGGGCTGACGCCCTTGAGGTTGAAGGATAAATGAAAAAATCTTTTGCCTCAAACGACGTGCTCCTTAAGCGGAGCGATCCTCAAGCAAAGCAGTCGGCTAGGAGTTTGCATGACGCCAAAAGCTAACATAAACTTCAGGGCGTTTAACATGAAGGCAATAATAATATTGATTTGGGCCATTTTACTCCTAGCCACGGGTTGTGCCAAGAAGGGTCCCCCGGTGCCCTGGGATTCAATCGTTCCTAGAAGAATTGTTGACCTTGTCGCCACCCCCAGAGAAGACCGTCTCTTTCTAGAGTGGACAATCCCAAAGGAAAATACAGATAAATCGCTTCTTACCGATTTAGTAGAATTTAAGATTCTAAGATCTGAAGGGATTCTCATTGGAGATGAATGTAGGGGATGCGGAGAGAAGCCAAAGATGGTCCATGAGATGAAGTTGGCCAAAGAAAATGTGGTCCCGGGCAAGAAAATGGCGATCTTTTTTGAGGATCAGGAGCCGAGAAGGGTCTATGTCTACGAGGTAGTTTCAATTAATCAAAGAGGAGACGCCAGTTCTCCTTCAAATCCGGTTACGGTCTACTGGGATCATCCACCTCAAGCACCAGGAATGGTGATGGCGGAACGCGGGGACAAGAGAGTGGAACTCTCTTGGAACCCTGTGGAGGGTGCTACAGGCTATAATGTTTATAGGAGAATGGACCAAGAGGAAGGGTTTCCGGTCAATCCATTGAACAGAGAGTCGCTAAAAGTAACCCAGTATACCGATCTCAATGTGCAGAACGATATCAAATACATCTATTCGGTGAGGTCAGTGAAGAGGGTCGTCAAAACCGACGTGGAGGGAAAGGGATCTCCGGGCAACCCCGCGACCCCAATCAAGCTTACTCCACCGAGTGCTCCTGTTGGATTAACGGCCATTCCTCTTAAGGAAGGGATAGAGTTAAATTGGAGGAAGAATGCGGAGCCCGACCTCCTAGGGTATCATGTCTATCGACGGAAATCCGGAGAAGAAGAATTTAATAGATTAAATGAGAGTCCCGTGACAAAAGAGGCGTATCTTGATACCGTTGTCGATTCAGAGCAAGAATATGAGTATGCTGTTACGGCGGTGGATAACTCTTCACGAAGAAATGAAAGCCCTCGCTCCGAAGAAGTGAGGGTGAAGTATCTTTTCTAATAGCGGGTAGCTAATGGCTTATAGCTAATAGCAGATAGCCGAGAGCTCAAGGTTCAAAGCTCAAAGCTGAGAAGAAACCTAATTATTTTTTTAATGACCTAATTACTCAATAACTTAATGACCGATATTTGGAGGAAGGGATGCATTTTTTTGAATATAAAGATCACCAGCTTCAGTGTGAGGAGATTCCCATTCAGCAGATCGCTGGAAAAGTGGGGACGCCTTTCTATCTTTACAGCTATCACACCTTGGTCAGACATTTCACCGTTTTCGATGAGGCCTTCAAAGGGATTCCTCATCTCACTTGTTATTCTGCAAAGGCCAATTCCAATCTGGCGCTTCTCCGTCTCTTCGTGAACTTAGGCGGAGGAGTGGATGTGGTTTCCGGAGGCGAACTCTACCGGGCCCTCAAAGGTGGAGCGGCCCCGCAAAAAATCGTCTATTCAGGGGTTGGGAAGAGACAAGATGAAATTGAATATGCCTTGAACACGGGCATCCTTATGTTCAATGTGGAGTCTTCCCAGGAACTTCAGGTGATCAACGAAGTGGCAGGCCGAGTCGGGAAAAAAGCGGCGATCGCTATCCGGGTCAACCCTGATATCGATCCCAAGACACATCCTTATATTTCCACTGGGTTGAAACAGAATAAATTTGGGATTGACATCCTTCGCGCGCCGATGGCTTACCGTATTGCCTCTCAGTTACCCAATCTGAAAATTGTCGGGATTGATTGTCATATCGGATCCCAATTGGTCGAGGTGGAGCCCATTATCGAGGCATTGAAGAAACTCAAGCAATTGGTTGAAAATTTGAGAAAGGAAGGAATAGGGATTCAATATTTGGATTTGGGAGGTGGCCTTGGGATTACTTATGAAGATGAAGAGCCTCCCCATCCCATAGAATATGCCTCCACCATCCTTGAGGAAATTCGGGGATTCGGCTGTACGCTCATCCTAGAACCGGGTCGCGTCATTGTTGGGAATGCAGGGGTCCTGGTATCAAAGGTTCTCTATATAAAAGAGAATGAAGAAAAGCGGTTCGTGATCGTGGATGCAGGCATGAACGACCTGGTCCGGCCTAGTTATTATGGATCTTATCATCAGATCCTCCCTGTGAAAGAAGAGACGCGGGAAGAGATCGTAGCTGATGTGGTGGGTCCCATCTGTGAGTCGAGCGACTTTTTAGCCAAAGGCCGGAAGATCCAAGATCTTCGTTCCGGTGAACTGATTGCGGTGATGAGTGCCGGCGCTTACGGGTTTTCCATGTCCACCAACTATAACTCAAGACCCAGGATCGCTGAGGTTCTGGTTCGGGATGATCAGATGTTTGTGATCCGTCAGAGAGAAGGTTATGAGGATCTCATCAGAGGAGAAGAGATTCCGGAATTCCTTCAGGGAAATTCCAAATCTCAAAGGTCAAATGTCAAATGAGCAACTCCACAATCTGTGGTGCCCTACCACTGGGTTATGTCATTCCCGCGAAGGCGGGAATCTAGACGGGGAAAAAGGAACTGGATTCCTGCTTTCGCAGGAAAGACAAACTAAGAAAACTTAGAACGCGTAGTTTTTTGGAGAAGCGATACTGTAACGACCTCTCTAAGTTTGAGCTTTGAACTTGATTTGATATTTGGATTTTGACATTTGAACTTTAGGAGCAATTGATGAAAATTCCTTTTATGAAGATGAACGGTAGCGGAAACGACTTCATTCTCATCGATCATCGGGATCCCTTCCTGAAAGAGGAGAATCTGAAAGATCTCGTCCGAAAAATCTGTCAAAGAAGAATTTCTGTCGGGGCAGATGGTCTCATCCTGATCGAGCGGTCTCAGAAGGCCGATTTCAAGTGGCGCTTTTATAACGCGGATGGAAGTGAAGCAGAGATGTGTGGTAACGGAGGCCGTTGTGTTGCCCGGTTTTCCTACTTAAAAGGGATCGCAGGCCCCTCTCTAAAATTTGAGACATTAGCTGGAATCCTTTCTGCCCAGGTGGATGGGAAAAGCGTGAAACTTGAAATGACCAAACCCTTCGGTCTCAAACTCGATGAAACCCTTCTCGTTGATGAGAAAAAACAGGTTTTTTCGATCATCAACACAGGCGTTCCCCATGTCGTTCTTTTTGTGGAAGATCTTGAAGGAGTGGATATCGTCCCCATAGGAAGGGCGATTCGATTTCATTCCCATTTTTCACCGAATGGAACGAATGTCAATCTTATCCGGTTAGAGAAAGGATTCCAATTATCCATCCGCACCTACGAACGAGGTGTTGAGGACGAAACCTTAGCCTGCGGCACAGGGGCGGTTGCTTCGGCACTGATTGCTGCCTTCAAGGGTTTGGTCAAATCTCCGGTATCTGTCAGAACAAAAGGGGGCGAGGTTTTGACAGTCCATTTTGAGATTGAAGGCAGAGAGGTCAAAAAAGTTTTTTTTGAAGGAGATGTCCACATCATCTATGAAGCTGAGATGTGGGAGGAGGCGTATCAATGAAAGAGATTAAGGCCATTGTCATTGGTGCAGCAGGGAAAATGGGAGGCCGGATCATTCATATCATTAAAGAAACCCCATCGATGAGACTCCATCGAGCCGTTGAAAGGCCGGACCACCCATCGATCGGAAAGGATATTGGAGAAGTCATTGGATTGGGGAAAATGGACATCCCTTTGGAAGGAGGATTGAAGGGGAAGGGTGGGGATGTGATCATCAACTTTACCAGTCCTCAGGCTTCTTTGGAAAGTCTGGAGTTTGCGAAGGAGGCCGGTCTGGCGGTCGTCATCGGCACCACAGGTTTGAGTCTCGAGCAGATTGAAAGAGTCAAAGATCTTTCAAAAAGTGTCCGGTGTGTCTTTTCACCCAATATGAGTGTCGGAGTCAATGTCATGTTCAGGATCGTCCAGGAGGTTGCCCAGGTTTTGGGTCCAGATTATGACATCGAGATTGTTGAAGCCCATCACCGCCTGAAAAAAGATTCACCCAGCGGCACAGCGGTGAAATTGGGAGAGTTGATTGCCAAGGCCATCGGACGGGATTTTAGTAAGGTAGGCGTCTATGGCAGGAAGGGGATGGTGGGCGAGCGGACAAAAGACGAGATCGGAATGCAGGTGATCCGCGCGGGAGACATTGTGGGAGAACACACGGTCCTCTTTGGAGGAATCGGCGAAAGGCTCGAGATTATTCACCGGGCTCACAGCCGGGACAACTTCGCCCGCGGAGCGGTGAAAGCAGCCCTTTGGGTGGTGAATCAACCAAAGGGACTTTATGATATGCAGGATGTGTTGTGGGGTTAAGGCGATAGGTTAATCTGACGGATATATCTGCAAAGTTTTACCCCGGCAGCAGAAAGCCCCCCGCTTCTTGCGGGAGGATGAATGCGCCGACTTTTGACCGGGATGTCGCCCCACTCGGGCGTTAGTCAGGTGCCACGGGCTTTGCCCGGGGGGCTCCACAAAGCGAAGGTAATTAGTAGTTTATGGGTAACCTTTATATCCTTCTATGATTTCTATAAAGCGACACCCACTCTTTAGCTTCTGATATGGAGGAAAGCGCCTTAATCCTTCGGGGCTCAATCCCTAAGTAAGGGGTTAGATCAGTCTAAAAAGATTTAAGAATGGACGAATAACGCATTCTCACCCACTCTCACATCTGGCAGTTTCACCTACTATCCTCCAATCGCAAGTTGATCTGGGAGTTGATGATTACGAGTAATCGTTACACGCTTATGCCCCCCGTTACTTTTCGAAGATCATCAAGAAACTCAAGTGGAATTTGATAACCTAATTGTTGAGCCTTAATAACATCTAACAAAGATTTGTCATATTCCTCCATAAGAAAATAGACAATTGCCCGATTAAAGTAAGCTTCAACGAACTCTGGATCTATCTCAATAGTCTTATTAAAATCGGAGATAGCCTGATCATATTGCCACTTTTTTATATAAGCCCACCCTCGGTTGCTATATGCTTGAGCAAGCCGAGGGTCTATCTCAATGGCCTTACCGAGGTCTGCGATAGCTTGGTCATATTGGGCCTTATACAAATAGGCCGCCCCTCGGTTGTTGTAGGCATGAGCAAGCCGTGGATTTACCTTAATAGCCTTACTGAAATCTGAGATCGCTTGGTCATATTGACCGATTTGACAATGGGCGAAACCCCGATTGTTGAATACCTCAGCATCCCTTGAGTTCAATTGCGTTTGTTGTATCGTTGCGCATGAAAATAGGATTGAGCAGGTAATTATAAGGATTACTCGAATGGATATGGTTATGCTATTTTTCAATGAATGCCTCCTCAATAAACAAGAAATCTGAAGATACCGAAGATTCATCCTTCAGCAACTCGGTCATCTAATTAAATTAAGAAACCCATCACTTTTCGTCCCCTTCTCACAAAGGATTTGGCTTTTCGGGACTTAAATATATATAATTCTTAAATATGGAGAGCAATTTTAGTACCATGCTTTCATTATTATTATAAGGCACTAAAATTGTATTACTTTCCAACAGTACAGATATTTTAGCGAGACATTAAAAGAAGAAGAGATCTTCACAAAAGTCCCGAATCATTTCCCAAAAAAGTGAAAAACTTTTTTCCACATTCTTCCACATTCTTATTGATATCCAGATGAAGTCTTCTATTTTGAAGGATGATTGAAAAATCAATAGTACAAGGAAGAACTGTTCAGGGCTGATCCTGCGATCAAATTTTTCTGCATTAGCTGTGTTTCGCCTTGGAAACCCCCTTTTCAGGGACATCCTCCACCATCATCTACAGGCTTGTGAACCTATTTACCCATTTATCTCCCTGATAACCTCCCTAAGCGGTTATCTCATTTTCCTTAGCAAGCGAAAAAATCCTTTGCATCCGCCTACTTCTTCCATGAACCTTCAGTGTTCCTCCGACTTTCTCTCCAGATTTCTGAGGTAGAACTTAACTCCGCTTATCCCCTGGCATTCCATCTTATCGAGTCCTCTTTGTTGTATATCCACCAGGATCGGTTCGAACTTTTTTACCCTCCTAAAACCTTTTACCCGAGAGGAACCACTGCTCCCACCGTAGATCCGCTGGGCGGCCTCTGAGGCATTGCCACTGGCCTTGAAAAATTCCTTAATCCATGCCTCTTCTTTTTCCGTTAGCTTGCGAATTGATTGTTTTTTATTGTACATTTATCGTTTACAAATATATATTATTTCATTCGAACGAAATAATAGACTCATCCGATAAATTGCATGAACGAGGTATTGTAACGATGAAACGACGGGTATGGTTAATCATATTACTATCGGTAATGTTGTGGCAGGGGACCGGGATTATGGC
>Ga0209048_10002403_pt1 | contig 18599 bp, 19 predicted proteins | sample FrelakmetCRP12CR_FD_187146 | JGI IMG/M metagenome (GOLD analysis project Ga0209048, IMG submission 187146) | Freshwater lake sediment microbial communities from the University of Notre Dame, USA, for methane emissions studies - CRP12 CR (SPAdes)... | ecosystem: Environmental > Aquatic >... | reverse complement strand
CGTGGGCTTCCGGCTCGCCGCGGGAGGGGCGCAGGAATACTTCGGCGTGCGCGCCGACATGGTCACCTACGGCAAGACGGTGGCCGGCGGCCTGCCGGTCGGTGTTCTGTGCGGCCGTCGCGAAACCATGCGCCGCTTTTTCGACAACCGGCCGGCCGACATATGTTTCGCGAGAGGCACCTTCAATGCGCATCCCTACGTCATGGGTGCCATGTACGAATTCCTGCAGCGGCTCGATAGCGACGCCGTGCGCGCGCTTTACGGCGGGCTCGGCGTGTGGGATCAGCGTGCACAGGCCCTCAACGAGCGGTTGAGCGCGGCGCAAATGCCCCTTCAGGTCGCGAACCTGTCGACGATCTGGACGATCTGCTACACGCGGCCGTCGCGATACAATTGGATGCTGCAATACTATCTGCGCGCCGCGGGTCTTGCCCTCTCCTGGGTAGGCACCGGACGCCTCATTTTCAGCCTGAATTACACCGCTGAGGAATTCGCCGAGGTCGCCGACAGGATTCTGTCGGCGGCCCGGACGATGCAGGAGGACGGCTGGTGGTGGACAACGACCGGATTGACCAACAAATCCATCAGGCGCGGCGTCCTCAGGGAAATGATTCAAGCGCGCTGCTCATCGCCCATCGGATCCATGAGCTCTCCGCGCAGCAAGTAAAGCGGCGATTTGCAGTAGAGCTTCACGTCGTGGAACGGGTCGGTGATGATCTTGGTCAACCACACGAGCCCGGTCTGTACGTCTCTGAGGAAAAACAGCTGGACTGTCCGAAACAGCAACGCGCCGATGCCGACGATGAGCCAGATTGCGCCCACATGCCGCACGAATTCCGCGCCGCCTGTATACGGGGCGAACAGGCCGAACACGGTCGGGGACAGCAACAGCACCGCGGGCGATAGGGCCCAGATGATGTGCAGTATCACCTTGCGGCGCAGGTTGTATCCGACCTTGACGTCCTCTTTGTATTCATGGGTGACGTGATTGACTTCGTCGTAGCCCTTGGGTTCGAAGAAAAAGTGCCCTGATTGGCGGCTGATCATGGCAATGAGCCAGCCGATCAAGGCAGCCGCCATGGGATCGGTGAACAACAACACGTAGGCAACGAGAAAACTGATGGCGCTCAGCAGATGCAGGGATTGATTGATACGGCTGTGATGGTAAAAGCGGTGGTCGTCCCATCGCTGCGTTTGCAGTTCCGCCCAAAAATTTCGCATACGCCTCCCTTGAACGAAAGTTATATTCAAGTCGCAACTCTAGGAAATATATGATTTTCATTGCACGCTTGTTACAAAGCGCCGGTTTGACCGCATGCACGTCGCAAAACCGCAAAGAATCCTCCCGGTGCGTGCAAAAGCTTGTTTACGCATTCATGTATTCGTCACAGCCTCGTGCCACCGTGACCCGGCATGAGAATCATGATCGTTACGGACGCATGGTTTCCGCAGACCAACGGCGTGGTAAGCACATTGGCTCAAACCGCCGCGTGGCTCGGCCGCTTCGGTCACGAGGTGAGGATGCTGACGCCCCGCAACTTTCGCAGCGTCGCCTGTCCGACCTATCCTGAAATCCGTCTGTCGTTATTGCCGCGCAAAGCGCTGCAATGCGCCATCGCCGCCTTCGTTCCGCAAGCCCTGCACATCGCGACCGAGGGTCCGCTCGGACTGGCGGCCAGGCGCTATTGCCTGCGGCAGCGCATACGGTTCACTACCTCATACCACACCCAGTTCCCTCAATACGTGCGCGCCCGATTTCCAATTCCGCTGTTCATGTCTTATTGGGCGCTGCGCCGCTTCCACGGTGCCGCCGTCCGGTGCATGGTCAGCACCGGCTCGGTCCGCGATGAACTGCGGGCCCGGGGCTTCCGCAATTTGGCGACTTGGCGCCGCGGCGTCGACACCGAGGTGTTCAAACCGATGCCCAAGGATTTTTTGCAGCTGCCGCGCCCGATCGCCGCTTACGTCGGCCGCGTAGCCATCGAAAAGAACATCGATGCCTTCCTTCAGATGCCTTGGAGCGGCAGCAAGATCGTCATCGGTGACGGTCCAGAACGGGCGCGCCTCGAGGCGCAGCACAGCGACGTAGTGTTCACCGGCTACCGATTCGCGCAAGAACTCGCCCGTCACCTGGCGGCCGCCGACGTCATGGTGTTCCCCAGCCGCACCGACACCTTTGGTCTCGTCAATCTCGAGGCCATGGCCTGCGGCGTGCCCGTGGCCGCCTACCCCGTTACCGGGCCGATCGACGTGATCGAAGATGGGGTGACCGGAGCGTTGGATGAGGACTTGGGCGCGGCCGCGGTGCGGGCGTTGAAAATCGATCCGCAGGTCTGCCGAGAGCACGCTTTGCGCAACGGTTGGGATGTGAGTACGCGCGAATTCGAAGCGAATCTCGCGCCCTGCGGCTCGATCGACGCCGGGCGGGCGCCCCGCCCGCAAACCCCTTCCCCACAAGCGCCGCCGGACCCCGCTCCCGCCGAACCCGCCTGACATCAGCCGAAATTTATTTTCGCCTCGAGGTTGGTGCGCGAATCGGCGCTCGTCAGCGCTTCCTCCAATTCGATTCGCCCTTCCCGCACCAAATTGTACAGCGAGCTGTCGAAACTCAGCATGCCGCGCTCGGTGCCGGTGCGAATCGCTTCCTTCACGCCGATCACATCGCCCTTCTTTATGAGTTCGGACACGTGCGGCGTGTTCACCATGACTTCCGATGCGGCGACCCGCACCCCGGACTTTGTCGCGACCAGGCGCTGGGAGAGAATCGCGCGAAGATACTGCGATAGATCCAAAAAAATCTGGTTGTGCTGATCTCGCGGAAACATATTGATGATGCGGTCCAACGTCTCCGCGCAATTATTCGCGTGCAACGTTGCAATGCACAGATGTCCGGTCCCGGCGAGCGCAATGGTGGCCTCCATCGTCTCGCGGTCGCGGATTTCTCCGACGAGGATCACATCGGGCGCCGCGCGCACCGCGCTGCGCAACGCGCGCGAAAATGATTTTGTGTCGAGTCCCACCTCGCGCTGATTGACGATCGACTTCTTGTTCGTGTGCAGAAACTCGATCGGATCCTCAATGGTCAGGATGTGATCCGAGGAGGTTTCGTTGCGGTAATTGATCATCGCGGCGAGCGTGGTCGATTTTCCCGCGCCCGCGGCGCCCACCATGAGAATCAACCCGCGCTTCAGCATCACCAATTCCTTCAGGATATCGGGCATGCCTAAATCTTCGAGCTTAGGCATTTCGGCGGTGATGTAGCGCAAAACCATCGCAGGGTAGCCGCGCTGATAGAACACGTTGACGCGGAAACGCCCGAGTCCGGGCTCGGAAATCGCGAAATCAATCTCCAACTCTTGATTGAAGTGCTCGATTTGTTCGGCGGTCATCAATCCGAGCGCCGCTTGGCGCACCGTTTCGGGACTCAACACCTGCTTGTTGACGGGGAATATTTTACCTTCGATCTTTATCTTCACCGGCGCATTGCAAGTGAAAAACAGGTCCGACGCCTTTCTCTCGACCATCAATTTGAACAGCGGCTTGGTGTTCATCACCTGAGCCGGCGCGACGGCGGACATTTCGGCCACCTAGAACACCTGGCCTTCTTCTTCCTCGACGATCTGCAGCGCCGCGCCGCCGTCATCCGGATTCTTCATCTCTCGCTTGCTCTCGAGTTTCACTCGAAGCCGCAACTCGTTCTTCGAGTCGGCGTTGCGCAAGGCGTCTTCATAGGAAATCACGCCGGCTTCGTACAAGTCGAAAAGCGCCTGGTCGAACGTCTTCATTCCCAAACGGTTGGAGCGCGACATCACGTCCTTGATCTTCGCGACCTCCCCCTTGAAGATCAAATCCGAGATCAGCGGCGAGGCCAGCATGATTTCCATGGCCGCGATGCGTCCCGAGCCCGCCTCGCGGGGTATCAGGCGCTGCGATATCAGGGCGCGGATATTGAGCGACAGATCCATCAGCAGTTGCTCGCGCCGCTCTTCAGGAAAAAAGTTGATGATGCGGTCGAGGGCCTGGTTGGAGCTGTTGGCATGCAGGGTGGCGAGCACCAGGTGCCCCGTCTCGGCAAATTGAATGCCGTACTCCATCGTCTCGCGATCGCGGATTTCGCCGATCAGAATCACATCGGGCGCCTGGCGTAGAGTGTTCTTGAGCGCCAAATGCCAGCTCTCGCAGTCCACGCCCACCTCACGGTGCGTCACCACACAGCCTTTGTGGGCATGCACGTATTCGACCGGATCCTCGATCGTAACGATATGGCCTCGGGTCTTTTCATTGCGATAGCCGACCATGGCCGCGAGCGATGTGGATTTGCCGGAGCCCGTGCCGCCGACCAGAATCACGAAGCCGCGCTTCGACAGCACGACTTCCTTAAGGATGGGCGGAAGTTCGAGCTCTTCCAGGGTGGGGATCTTGGCGTTGATGGTTCGCAGCACGGCGCCGATGAAGCCCTGCTGCACGAACGCGCTGACGCGAAAGCGGCCGATTCCGGGCGGCGCAATCGCGAAGTTGCATTCCTTGGTCGCGTCGAACTCCTTGGTTTGCCGATCGTTCATGATCGCGCGCACCAGACTCGAGCTTTGTTCGGCGGTCAATGATCGGTCCGACTGGGGTCGGATTTCTCCGTCGACCTTGATCGCCGGGGGAAATCCGGCGGTAATGAACAGATCCGAGCCCTTCTTCTCGACCATGCGCTTGAGCAGGTCTTGCATCAGCCGTATAGCTTGCTCGCGGTCCATTAGATGCTGTCCTTGTTCTGAGCCTTGTATTTCGCCTCTTCGCGGCTCACCACGCCTTTTTGCACCAATTCCTGCAGGCATTGGTCCAGGGTTTGCATGCCCTGGCCTTGCCCGGTTTGAATTGCCGAATACATTTGCGCGATTTTGCCCTCGCGAATCAGGTTACGAATGGCCGGCGTGCCGATCATGATCTCGTGCGCCGCGATGCGGCCGCCGCCGACGCGCTTCATCAAAGTCTGGGAAACCACGGCGCGCAGACTCTCCGACAACATGGCGCGTACCATGTCCTTTTCCGCCGCCGGAAACACATCCACGATGCGGTCGATGGTTTTGGCAGCCGAACTGGTATGCAGGGTGCCGAAGACCAGGTGGCCGGTTTCCGCCGCTGTCAGCGCCAAGCGGATGGTCTCCAGATCGCGCATTTCGCCCACCAGCACCACGTCCGGGTCCTCGCGCAGCGCCGAACGCAATGCCTCGGTGAACCCCAGGGTATCGCGATGAACTTCGCGTTGGTTGACCAGACAGCGCTTGCTCTCGTGCACGAACTCGATCGGATCCTCGATCGTGATAATGTGATCCGGACGGTTGTCGTTGCAGTGGTTGACCATGCCGGCCAGGGTCGTCGATTTTCCCGATCCGGTCGGTCCGGTGACCAATACCAGGCCGCGGGGGAGCATGCACAGATCTTTGAACGTCTTGGGCGCGTTCAGCTCGTCGAGCGTTAAAATTGTGGATGGAATGTTGCGAAACACCGCGCCGGCGCCGCGGTTCTGGTTGAAGGCGTTGACGCGAAAGCGGGCAAGTTTCGGAATCTCAAATGAAAAATCCGTTTCAAAGAACTCTTCGAAAGCCTTGCGCTGCTTGTCATTCATGATGTCGTACACCATGCTGTGCACTTCCTTGTGCGCCAGCGCCGGCATATTTATGCGCTTCATGTCGCCGTCCACGCGAATCATCGGCGGAACACCCGCCGACAAATGCAGGTCCGAGGCGTTGTTCTTCACCGCAAAGGCGAGAAGCTGCGCGATATCAACCGCCATTTACGGCTCCTAAATCCGGCTCTATGTAAGCCGCTAGCAGTATATAAGAGGGCGCCGCCACCCAATATGTTAATTGGTCCGCAGAATTTAGCGGTTCGCGTGAACCACGTCCGGTCTCGGATAAGTCATGCGGCCCAAGCGGCCGGACGGGACCCCGGCTCGGTCACCCTGATCGCCGTTACCAAAGCCAAGCCTGCCGAATTACTCAGGGCCGCCGCTACGGCGGGCGTCACGGATTTCGGCGAAAATTATCTCCAGGAGGCGCTGGGCAAAATGGATCAGCTCGGGTCCGCCGCCCTGCACTGGCACTTCATCGGCGGTTTGCAATCGAATAAAACTCGGGGCGTCGCCGAACGCTTCGAATGGGTGCACAGCGTCGATCGATTCAGCATCGCGCGACGCCTGTCCGAGCAGCGTCCATTTCATGCGCCTCCGCTCAATGCGTGCATCCAGGTCGCCGTAGTGCCGGAGCCGACCAAGGGAGGCGTCGAACCCGTGAACCTCGCCGAGCTTGCGCTGCGGATGGCCGAATTGCCGAGGCTGCGGCTGCGCGGTCTCATGTGCGTGCCGCCGCCGCAGCCGGACGTGGGCGCGGAACGATCCGTGTTCGCCCGCTTAAGAATCCTCCTCGAGGATCTGAACGCAAAGGGCCTCAAGCTCGATACACTGTCGATGGGAATGAGCGCCGATTTCGAATCGGCCATTGCCGAGGGAGCAACGCATGTGCGAGTCGGCACGGCGATCTTCGGCAGCCGATGAATCCGGTGCGGCTTGTAATGTAAGAGGCGGACATGATCGAAATACGTAGGCTTGCATTCATCGGCGGGGGAAATATGGCCGCCGCACTGGTCGGCGGCCTGACCAAGCGCGGGCTTCCCGGCGAGCGCATCGTGGTTGCCGATCCCAGCGAGCTACAACTGCAGCGGCTGGTCCGCGACTACGGCGTGCGCTGTGCCGCCGACAATGCGAGCGCGGTGACGGGCGCAGAGGTGGTCATTCTGGCGGTCAAACCGCAGCAGATGCGCGCCGTGGCATTGGCGTTGAGCCCGCACCTGGCTGCCTCGAAGCCGCTGGTGATCTCGGTTGCCGCCGGCATACCGCACGCCGCACTCGCACGCTGGTTCGGCGCGCAGATAGCGGTGGTGCGCACCATGCCGAATCGGCCGGCTCTGAACGGCTTTGGGGCCACCGGTCTGTACGCGCCCGCGAGCGTCGGCGCCGCCAATCGCGCCCTGGCGGAGTCCATCATGGCCGCCGTGAGCGCCACCGTTTGGGTCGAACATGAATCCCAGATGGATACCGTCACCGCGCTCTCGGGCAGCGGACCAGCCTACTTCTTTTTGTTCATGGAAGCGCTCGAGGCCGCCGCGCACGAGCGCGGGCTGCCCAACGAGGTTGCGCACAAACTCACTTTGGAGACGGCGTTTGGGGCCGCTCAGATGGCGCGCCAATCGACCGAATCGCTTGCTGCATTGCGCGAGCAAGTGACCTCCAAAGGAGGAACCACCGCGGCGGCGCTCGATGTGCTCGACGCTGCGGGCCTGCGCGCCATCGTCGCGCACGCGGTGGCGGCGGCCGATCGCCGATCGGCCGAACTCGCCGCGGAGTTCGGCGCTCCATAAAGCCGATATAGCGGGATCAACGTCCATGGAAGCGATCAGATACATCGTCGATACCCTTCTCTGGCTGTTGACGATCGCCTTTGTGCTGCGCCTGCTGTTTCAATGGGTGCGGGCGGATTTTCGCGACCCCATGGCGGATGCGATCGTGCGCGTCACCAATTGGTTGATTGTGCCGCTGCGGCGTCTGCTGCCGCCGATCGGTCGAATCGACACCGCCACTGTCTTTGCGGTGCTTGCCAGCGCCGCCGTGCGCACTGAAGCGGTGTTCGTACTCGGCGGCTTGGGGTTCGGCCACCCATGGGCGCTCCTGCGGATGACGGTCGTCGGCTTGATCGGTTTGATCCTGCGCATCTACTTATTCGCTCTTCTGCTGTACTGGCTGACCGGTTTCGTCTCGCCCGGCGGTTATGCGCCGGGCATTCGATTGCTCGGGCAGCTCTGCGAACCGATCCTGAGGCCGGTGCGCCGAGTGATTCCCCCGATAGGGCAAATCGATTTCTCGGTCCTATGGCTGTCCATCGCGATCGGCGCATTGTTGATACTAGTGCGTTGAACATGCGCTCCTAGATGCCTGAAATTACAGCTAACGAGGCATCGGGAAACTCGGCGGAGGCGCCCGATCGGCGCGGAAGCCTTGAAAACTAGGCTCACGAGCGACTCAAAGCCGAATATTTTTTTTCATTTGCGCTAAACAACGGCTTTTTTCTATGTTATTTTCGGCGCCGAGTTGAGTTTGTTGGCTTTATCACCGGCGTTCGCACTCGGTCGCGTTCGCAATCACCAGCAGGAGAGATCATATGGCGAAAAAAAATGCAGCACCGACCAAATCGGAAATTCTAGCTACCATTTCGAAGGATACGGACCTCACTAAGAAACAGGTCGGAGCCGTGTTTGACTCGCTTTCAGCCGTCATCAAGAAGAGTCTGCGCAGTCACGGGTTGTTTACCCATCCCGGACTTCTGAAGATGAAAGTCGTGAAAAAACCGGCCACGAAAGCGCGTGAAGGCATCAATCCGTTCAACGGCGAAAAGATGATGTTCAAGGCCAAGGCGGCCAGCAAGAAGGTGCGAATTGCCGCACTCAAGAACCTCAAGGAATTCGTGAACTGATCGACCAGCGTCCGGAGCGGCTGGACGGATTCAACCGCTCCGGATGGCATCGATTACGGCCTCCCGCAGCAAGGGCAGGTGCCCGTGAAAGAAGTGGCCCACTCCGGGCATGACCACTAGTTTCGGCTGAGGATTGCAATTCTTGACCCAAGCGAACACGCGCTTCGGGTCCACCACCTCGTCGCTGTCACCTTGAACGACCAGCCAGGGACAGCTTGGCGCGCCCAACGCGGAAAACTCCATCCGATCCACCGGTGGCGCCACGGTGATCAGCCGGGATGCACCCCGCTCGAGCGCCAGGCGCAATGCGACGAACGCTCCGAAGGAAAATCCGGCAAGCAACAGTTGGCGCCCCGGCCAGCGTAACGCTCCGTAAGAGGCAACGGCGTCGGCATCCGCGGTTTCGCCGTTGCCGTCATCGTAAGTTCCCGCGCTCGATCCCACCCCGCGGAAATTGAAGCGCAGCGTCGGAATGCCGGTTTCCCGAAAGGCGCGCGCCAGGGTGACGACGACCTTGTTGTCCATGGTGCCGCCGTGCAGCGGATGCGGATGGCAAAGCACCGCATAGCCCTCGGCCGGAAGCTTGGGATCCTCGACGATCCCTTCCAGCCGGCCAGCGGGCCCGTCAATCGACAGGCGCTCGAGCGCAACGGTTCCGACGGTCATTCGATACCGACGAGATCCACGTCGAATACCAATGTCGCGCCCGGTGGAATGACGCCACCGGCGCCACTATCGCCATAGGCAAGCTCGGCGGGTATGGTGAGTCGGCGGCGGCCTCCCGCCTTCATTCCGAGAACCCCCTGATCCCATCCCTTGATCACCTGGCCGGCGCCCACGGTGAAGCGGAATGGCTGGCCAGTGCTGGACGAGCTGTCAAATTGCTTGCCCTTCGTGTCGGGTGCCGCCGCCTCGTACAGCCAGCCCGTATATTGCACGACCGCTCCCTGGCCCGCCGCCAAGGCCGCGCCCGTGCCCGGTTGCAACTCGAGGATCTCCAAGGAATGCGCGGCGCTCGAGGGAACGTCAGCCGGTTTGCCGCCACACGCCGCCAGAAGGCTCGCGCAGAATACCGCGACATAAATTTGTAACTTGCGGGGCGCCATACCCACGCATCTTAGAGGATTTTACCGCGCGCGGCGCTCGCGAATCTTCAGCAGCGCAGCAAAGCTTGCGCCGATTTGAGCATTGAAGCCCAGCAAGCGATGCCGCAAGGCACCCAAGGCGTCATCGAACTCGTCGGCTACCTGTAATACCCACTCCATGCGGCAAAAGTGTATTCACCGCCGCAGCGGTTGGCCGTGCGTCGGGTCACATACTTGCCATGGTGCGGGCGGCTGCGTACGCTCCTCTTAAATGCAGCGAATTCTCATCCTTAATCCAAAAGGCGGCTCGGGTAAAACGACGATAGCGACAAATCTCGCCAGTTACTTCGCGAGCCAGGGTGACCATCCGCTATTGTCGGACAACGATCCCCAGGGCTCCAGCACTCGCTGGCTGAAGAAGCGCACGCCCGAGCAGGCGTTCATCCACGGTGTCGCCGCGTTCGAACGCAACAGCCGCATCACCCGCGCCTGGCAGATGCGGATTCCAGCCGACGCCGCGCACGTCATCGTGGATACCCCGGCGTCCCTGATGGGGCAGGACATGCCCGACATGACCAAGAGCGCCGACGCCATCATCGTCCCGGTTCTGCCCTCCGATATCGATATTCATGCATGTTCGCGCTGTATTGCCGACCTGTTGCTGATAGCCAAGGTGCGGCGCGACGAGAATCGAATTGCGGTGATCGCCAATCGCGTCAAGCGCAACACGGTGATCTATCAATCGCTGATGCGATTTCTGGAGACCTTACGCATTCCCGTGATTGCGACTTTGCGGGATTCCCAGAACTACGTGCGCGCCGCTGAGCAGGGTGTCGGCCTGCACGAGATGAAGGAGAACTTGGTGGCGCAGGATCTAGACGATTGGGCGCCGCTGCTCGCGTGGTTGAAGGCGAAAGAGGCTGTGTTGCAGCCGGATGCCGGCATCAATCCCATCAATCCATTGCCGGAAACCGCTTGAGCGGCCGGCCGGGATTTACTTTTTCTCGTCCCAGGCGCCGCGGGCCTTCTCGGCCCAGTTTTTGTAGCTGTGCCAACTATAAAGACTGTTGGTGATCGCCGCATGGCGCCCACCGGTCTTGTAAACATCGCGCGGAGCGGCAGCCCCCGGTTTGGCGAGGCCCGGCTCCGCACGCGGCGCGCGGCGGTCGACTCCCGTGTATCGAATCGGACTTTTGATGTCGTTCATCTGGTGCCTCTATGCTGTGACCGACAGTATGTGTCGCGCATCTCCTAGGGCAGGAACTGTGTCACAGGCAAGTAGGGCCCGTCGCGGGCCGCGAGAGCGCGTTGCGATGCGCATCTCACAGACCGTCACGGTAAGTTAAATGGTGGGATTTCCGCGGGTTCGCCAGGCGCGGAACAGCGGCTTGAGTTCCTCGAACGATCGTTCGAGCGCGGCGGGCAGCAAGGTCGTATACGAATCGAGCAGCGCCATCGCGTTGCGCGCCGGATCGGTGCGTGTGGCGGCGCCCAATCGGCGCGACATATCGCGATTGACGACGTGCAGGTTTTCGTAGAGCTCTTCCAGTGCCGCGAAGCCCTCCGGCGCCCCGATGCCCTCCGGCGCCTCGGCACGGGTGAGTTCCCTCGCCAATAGATACATGCAAATGCTGCGGTAAACCGTTTCCTCCTCGCTGGCGAACGGCAAATGGAAACGCGCCATTGGACGCAGGTGATCCGTCCAGGGGCAGCCCGCGGTTGCCATGATCAAGCCGAGCACCGAGCTCATGGCCTGCTGCGCGGAGGTCTGCGCGTATATCGTGCGCTCGGCCTGCTGGACCGTGACGCCGACCGTGTCGAACGACACCAATGCCTTCAGCGGCTCCAAGGTCGAGGCCATCTGCAGGGCGGCCGGGCAATGCGCATGCTCAAGTTCGTTCAGCGGGCAATTGGCGCATCGGTTGAATTTGAGTTCGGTCCAGAAAGGCGCTTCGGCGGGCACGGCATTGGACAGCCGGAAATCCGTCGTATCGAAGTTGAAATCTAGGGTCGTTTGCGACCCGTCGGGCAGCTCGAAGCGATACCGGATGCGCTGCGCGTCGCTCATGCTACCAAACGGTAGCACGGAGTGTATTCGGCGCCGGTGAGCTTCATACGCCGCTGCGCCACGAACGATCGCAGCAGCCGGTCGAGGGGCTCCATGATCGACGGCTCGCCGCTGAGCTCGTAAGGCCCATGGCGCTCGATCGCGGCGACCCCGTACTCCTTGATGTTGCCGGCTACGATGCCGGAGAACACCCGCCGCAAATTGGCGGCGCGCTCGTGGACCGGCTGATCGCGCGCGAGACGCAAAGCCCGCATAGTCGCGTGCGTCACCTCGAACGGCCGCTGGAATTCGAGGGGAATATTGAGCAGCCAATTGAAGCCGTAGGAATCGCTTTGCCGCCGGCGATAGTCGCGCACCTGCGCGAGCCCCGCCACCATCGCGCGCGCCACGCCCGCCGGATTGTCGATGATGATTCGATAGCGCGACTGAGCGGCCTCGCCCAGCGTCGCGCCGATGAACTCGTGGATCTGCTGGAAGTAGTCCGCGGCGTCGGCCGGGCCGGTGAACACCACCGGGAAGGGCATGGCGATATTGGCGGGATCGAGCAAAATGCCGAGCAAGTAAAGTATCTCCTCAGCCGTGCCTGCGCCACCCGGAAAAATGACGATGCCGTGCCCCAACCGCACGAACGCCTCCAAGCGCTTCTCGATGTCCGGCATGATGACCAAGTGGCTGACGATGGGGTTGGGCGGTTCGGCCGCTATGATGCCCGGCTCCGTAATGCCCAAATAGCGGCCGTTGACGATGCGCTGCTTCGAGTGCCCGATGGTGGCGCCTTTCATCGGTCCTTTCATGGCGCCGGGGCCGCAGCCTGTGCATACGTCGAGGCCGCGCAATCCCAGTTCGTAGCCGACTTTCTTGGTGTAGTCGTACTCGACGCGCCGGATCGAATGTCCGCCCCAGCACACCACCAATTTCGGCCCCACCTGCGGCTCCAACACTCGCGCGTTGCGTAGGATATGGAACACCGCATTGGTGATGCTCGAGGAAGAAGTGAGATCGAAACGACCGCTCTCGATGATCTCATTGGAAATGAAGACCACGTCGCGGAGCACCGCGAACAGGTGATCCTTCAATCCTATGATCATTTGGCCATCGACGAATGCGGAGGCCGGCGCGTTCTTGATTTCGAGCTTGATTCCCCAAGCTCGCCGCACGATGCGCAAATCGAAGTTTCTGTATTTGTCGAAGATCGCGCGAGCATCGTCGAGATCGCTCCCGGTGTTGAGCACGGCGAGGGCGCACTTTCGAAACAGGGAATAAAGGCCGCCCTGGCCGGAATCGAGCAGCTTGGCGATCTCCTGCTGCGAAAGGTGCTCGAGGCTGCCCTTGGGCGCGACACGGGCGTCGACCAGGTCGGACGATAGGATCGTGGTTTCCACGCGGCACCTGCTGTTACGGATAGATATCGATCGGGATGTTGTCTTGAGTGCGCATCCACACTTCAACCATGTCGGAATTCGACAAGGCGATGCAGCCGTCCGTCCAATCGTTCGAGGAATAATAGGGGTACGGATATTTCGGGGCATTCGGCAGGCCGTGGATCATGATCAACCCGCCCGGTGCCCACCGGTGCTTGCGCGCTCGCGACTCGTCCTCCTTATTGGGGTAGGACACCTGAATCGCCAGGAAGAAATCGCTGCGCGTATTGCGCCGCTCGAGATAGTACCGCCCCTCGGGGGTCCGAAAATCGTGTTCGCGCTCTTTTTGGCCTACCGGGGACAGCCCCAGCGCCACCTTATACTGACCGAGCAAGCGACTGCCGCTGTACAGGTACAGCTTGCGCTCCGACTTGTGGACCACAATGTGATCCGCAGCGGCTATTTCCTCGGCGGCAACGGTTATCGGGCCCGCCGCACCGATTGCGGCCAACAGAATTGCCCACAGACTCCCGGCGCGAAGCCGCCTGCTGCGATTGAACATTGTCAAATTATAACCTGTCAGGCGCACGAGATAACCGGTTGCAACTCACGAACCGCGCAGAATTGTGAAATGGGACCATATGGCTATCGGCGATTGATGGGCACGACGCGCGGCAGCGTGATGGTCGTTCCCGGCCGCACATCGCTGAAATCCACATCGGGGTTGTATTGCGCCACCAGCCAAATCGGCATGTCGCTGCGTTGTTGCGCGATCGTCCACAGCGACTCGCCGCGCTTCACGTCGTAGTTTTCGGTGCCGGCAATCCGATGCCCGGCGAAGAATGCGTCCTGCAGCTGCCGGTGGTAATCGCGGCGTGCAGCGACGAACTCTTCGGCGGTGACGCGCGACAGATCGAGCTTAAGCTTGCGCCCGAGGGTGACCATGGCATTCTTGGGCAGCTTGTTCAAACTGCGCAGGACCTGCGCATCGACTCGGCACCAATCCGCGAAATGTCCCAAGGTTTCCGCCGCTTGCACGACCACGGTATCGTCCGCGGCGACGCCGTAGTCCGTTGCATCGGAATTGCCGGTCGGCGCCCCGGCGGGCAGCAGCGCCGCGCTGCCCGTCTGTCGTTGCGAAACGGGCTCTTTCGGCGCCGCCACGATGATGTCCGCGAGCACGGGTTCGGCGCCCGTAGCGTCGGAAGCGGACGATACGTCGGCAACCGGCGCGGCCGAAGCAGCCACCGTGCCGCCGACCTCGGCTCGTGACGCGGGCATCGGGATGCGCAGCACTTGGCCGCGCTCGATCGTATGAGCGCCGCTCCAGCCATTCGCGGCCTGCAATCGCGCCAATCCGACGCCGCTTGCGGCCGCGATGCCGGCCAACGTCTCGCCGCGGCGGACCCGATGGCTGCCGTCGTTGCGCTGAGCTACGTAGCGCTCGGTCGGCGGCAAGCGCGCCCAAGCCGCGGCGATCTCGGTCTCCGGGAGCCGCCCCGGAACGCGCAGCGCGTAGCCACGGGGCGCCAATCGCGTCCCGTTCCAAATTGGCGGGCGCAATGCCGGGTTCAATACCTTCAGGGCTCCCATGTCGACGTTGAATGCTTTCGCCAGGTCGCTAATGGCAATGTAGTCGGGCAATTCGAGCGGAGTGTTCTGGGTATCCGGCAGCTGCGTGATCGGACCGAAATATCTCTCCGCGTTGCGATCCACTTCCAGAGCCGCCAAGAACGAGACATAGAAATTGCGGGAAGCGAACCCGAAGGTCGCGCTTTGATAGTGCTTGACGATGACGGCGATATCGCTCGTCCCCAATTGTTCCTGGGCGCGCCGCAGCCCGCCTGGCCCGTGATTGTAGGCGGTGACGGCAAGCGGCCAGGTGCCGAGCAGCCGATAGTTGTAGAGCATCAAATTGGCGGCCGCCTCGGTCGCGGTGTAGGGGTCCAAGCGCTCGTCCACCAGGCTGTCGACCCGCATGAAGCGCTTGGCGGTCGAGGGCATGAACTGCCACAGCCCGGCCGCACCGACCTTTGAGTAGGCGGCGGGATTGAACGATGACTCGACGTGCGGCAGCGCGGCTATTTCCTTGGGCACGCCATGCTGCTCGAGCACTCGCGCGATATGCGCTTCCCAAGACTCGGCGCGTATCAATCCCTCATGGAATCGATCCGCCTGCCCCAATTGGAAGCGTATCCGTCCGATCGCATCGATGAAATCGGGCGACCTCGCATCTTCACCGAAGGCATGCAGAATCCGCCGCTCGTGCGCCGTCAAATCGTCGGTCTCGCCCGCGGCGAATCGCCGCAGCAGCGCCGCATAGTGCGCCTTGGCTTCCGCCACGCCGCGTTCGCGCTGCGAGAGCGAGGTGGCCGGGTCGAAACGCAGCACCTCGTACACCAGTCCCAGATTCCAATCATCGTGGAGCAGGCCCTGCTCGGTGGTGACCTCGGTGTATACGCGTATCCAGAAGCGCACATCCCGCTCGAGTTCCGGCGGATGAACGAACGGATCGGTTCCCTCGGCGGCGAGAGCCCGAGCGAGCATGAGCGGCGCCAGCATGAAGCTTAGCGCCATGATCTTGATTACGTTGCCTATCTGCGAACTATCCGCACTTCGAATCGCCGCAATTCAAACACGTATTGCACCCGTCCAGCACCACCACGGCCGCGGTGCTGCACTTCGCGCACAGTTGCGCTCCTTCGGGAAAATGCGACTTCGAAAACGCGTCCGTTTGTTTGGATCGCGCCTCGAACTCCTCACGTTTTTCCTGGACCAATTTGCGCTGGTGGACGTCGAGTTCCGTCTTCTTCAGCAATCCGATCGACTGCAAGTGACGCTCGATCACGTAACCTAACTCGGCGATGGTCGACGGCATGAACTTTCCGCCCGGCTGCCAATAGCCGCCGCGCGGATCGAATACCGCCTTGAGCTCGTCCACCAGGAAGGTGGTATCGCCGCCCTTGCGAAACACCGCCGAAATGACCCGCGTCAATGCAACGATCCATTGGAAATGATCGAGATTCTTCGAGTTGATGAATACCTCGAACGGCCGGCGCTGCTCGTGCGGAGTCCCCTCGTTGAGCACGATGTCGTTGATCGTGACGTACATTGCATGATCGGACACCGGCGTCTTGATCTTGTAGGTCGAGCCGATCAAAACCTCCGGACGCTCGAGCTTCTCGTGCATCCAGATCACGTTATCCTGCGTCTTCAGAGAATCTTTGGCCGCACTCCCCGTCGACGCGTCCTTGGTTTCCGGCTTCAGTACGCGGTACTTGGTGATTTTCCTTTCGATTTTGATGTGAGCCATATCAGAATTTCCCGTAATAGCCTTCTTTCAGCGCATCGAACAGATTCGCGGCGGTATGCATTTCGCCGTCGTATTCGATCTCTTGATCGCCCCGCGCCTCGATTTCCGTGCCGTCTTCCAAAGTGAACACATAAGTGGTGTTCTTGAGATCGTCTTCCTTAACCAAAACGCCCTGAAAGGCTTCCGGATTGAAGCGAAACGTCGTACACCCCTTGAGCCCCTGTTCGAAGGCATACAAGTAGATGTCCTTGAAATCTTCGTACTTGTAATCGGTGGGCACGTTGGCCGTCTTTGAAATCGAGGAATCGACCCATAGCTGAGCCGCCGCCTGGATATCCACATGCTCCTTCGGGCCGATACCGTCGGCGGAGACGAAATAATCTGGCAGCTTCTCCGCCGGATTCTGCGAGTCGGGTATCGCGCGCGGATTCACGAATTCTCGGTAGGCGAGCAGTTCGAACGAAAATACGTCGACCTTTTCCTTGGACTTCTTGCCCTCGCGTATCACGTTACGGAAGTAATGGTGCGCAAAGGACGGTTCGATGCCGTTCGAGGCGTTGTTCGCCAACGACAGCGAAATGGTGCCTGTCGGCGCGATCGATGTATGGTGCGTGAAGCGCGAGCCGACCTCGGCCAGCTCGTCCACCAGCTCCGGCGAGGCTTCGGCGATGCGCTGCATGTAGCGGCTATAGCGCGCATGCAGCACCCGCCCCGCGACCTTCGCGCCTACCCGCCAGCCGTCCTTGACCATCTCGGGGCGCTTGCGCAGCATTTCGCGGGTGACCGTGAATTCCTCGTTCATGATCGGCGCCGGGCCTTTTTCACGCGCCAGATCGAGCCCGGCTTCCCATCCCGCGACCGCCATTTCACGCGACACGTTCTGAGTAAAGGCCACCGATTTCTTGCAGCCGTACTTCATGCACAGCATGGTGATCGTCGAACCCAACCCCAAGAAGCCCATGCCGTGCCGGCGCTTGCGGATGATTTCATCGCGCTGCGGCGCCAACGGCAGGCCGTTGATTTCGACCACGTTGTCCAGCATGCGCGTGAATATCTTCACCACCTTTCGATAGGTCTCCCAATCGAAGCGCGCATCGTCGGTGAACGGATCGACGACGAATTTAGTGAGATTCACCGATCCCAACAAACACGACCCGTACGGCGGCAAAGGCTGTTCGCCGCATGGGTTGGTGGCGCGGATGTTCTCCGCCCACCAGTTGTTGTTCATCTCGTTGACCCTGTCGATCAGGATGAAGCCGGGTTCCGCGAAATCGTAGGTCGAGGACATGATCAAGTCCCAAACGCGGCGAGCTGGTAGGGTCTTGTAGATCTTGCACGCGACCAGGCCCTCGGCATTCGCGATATATCCATTGGTGTCCGGCCATTCGCGCCACACGAACCGGGAAGAGTCCTCGAGGTCGGGCTGCTCCGCGGCGAACTCCTTTTCCCCCAGAGGGAAAGCGAGCTTCCAGTCTCCGTCGCTCTTGACCGCATTCATGAATCCATCGCTGATCAACAGCGACAAATTGAATTGCCGCAGGCGCCCGTTTTCACGCTTGGCTCGAATGAATTCGAGCACGTCCGGATGGCCGATATCGAAGGTGCCCATTTGGGCCCCGCGACGGCCGCCGGCCGAGGACACCGTGAAGCACATCTTGTCGTAAATATCCATGAACGACAAAGGTCCGGACGTATAGGCCCCGGCTCCCGAGACGTAGGCGCCGCGCGGCCGCAACGTCGAGAATTCGTACCCGATGCCGCACCCCGCCTTCAGCGTGAGCCCGGCCTCGTGAACCTTGTTCAAAATGTCGTTCATCGAATCGCGGATGGTGCCCGACACCGTGCAATTGATGGTCGACGTGGCCGGCTTGTGTTCGAGCGCGCCGGCGTTCGAGGTGACGCGTCCGGCCGGAATCGCCCCGTGGCGCAGCGCCCACAGGAACGATTCGTACCATTGCTCGCGACGGTCTTCGGTTTCCACGTCGGCAAGCGCACGTGCGACTCGCTTGTAGGTATCGTCCATCGAATGGTCAATGGACGAACCGTCCTTCGCGATCAGACGATATTTCTTATCCCATATGTCGTAGGACGCTTCCTGAAAAGGAATGCTGGCGACATCTTTGGGCTGTATTTTGACCACCGTATTCATGGATATTGGAAATGCTCCCTTAATAATTATGGCGCGACACCCGAAGACAAGTGGCGGTGGTCCCTATGCGCAAGAGATGCCTTGCGAATGGTCAACAACTAAGGGGG
>Ga0209048_10002402_pt1 | contig 18602 bp, 19 predicted proteins | sample FrelakmetCRP12CR_FD_187146 | JGI IMG/M metagenome (GOLD analysis project Ga0209048, IMG submission 187146) | Freshwater lake sediment microbial communities from the University of Notre Dame, USA, for methane emissions studies - CRP12 CR (SPAdes)... | ecosystem: Environmental > Aquatic >... | reverse complement strand
AACAGCGGCGCGTCGAGGGGCAAGACCACAAAGATGGAAGACGGGTAAAATGGAGGTACCATGCACTTGAATCGCGCACACGTTTTGGTGGCCGTACTTCTCTTCATTCCGGCCTGCACACCTCCGAGAACGGCGGGCTCGCGCCCGCATCAACGTACCGATTACCTCAGCCGGGCCGACTCACAGCTGAATCAGCTCAATCGCCATATCAACGACCTCAAGGCGAAGGCGGATCGCGCGCAAGGGAACGCCAAGGCAGAGCTGAACGCGGAGATTGATCAACTGCGCAAGAAACAGGCGGCGGCCCACCAACACATCGCGCAGGTCGAAGCGGCGAGTGAGGACAGCTGGCGAAGCCTGCAAGCCGGGGCCGACGCCGCCCTCAACGACTTGCAGAAAGCATACGATGAGGCCGCAGCGCGATTCAAAGGGACGCCGTGACCCGCTCAGCGGCATCTCCGAGTCTGCCATAGAGGAACGGAATCCGCTGACGCGGGGGTTGTAGCGTGCAGTGCCGGCTGGCGGTGTTCAGCCAGGGGGCATCTTTGTCTGCACGACAAGGACAAATTGCTTGCCCCAGCCTGCCGAAGTTGGCAATTAGCGTCCCAGGGCAGACTGATGTGCCGCCCATCTGGGAAATATCGGCTATAGGACGTTGAACGACGAGAGTGTGAGGACGATGAAGACGCGAATCACTGAACTTTTTGGGATCAAGCATCCGATCATCCAAGGCGGCATGCACTACGTCGGCTACGCAGAGCTGGCGTCGGCTGTCTCCAACGCCGGCGGCCTCGGCATCATCACGGGCCTGACGCAGCCGACGCCGGAAGACCTGGCGAAGGAGATCGCCAAGTGCCACGCGATGACCGACAAGCCGTTCGGCGTGAACCTTACCTTCCTGCCGGCGTTCTTTGCGCCGCCCTATCCGGAATATATTCAGGCTATCGTCGAAGGCGGCGTGAAGATCGTGGAGACGGCGGGCCGCAGCCCGGAGCAGTACCTGCCGGCGCTCAAGGCGGCGGACATCAAGGTGGTCCATAAGTGCACATCGGTACGCCATTCGCTGAAGGCGGAGAAGATCGGTTGCGACGCGGTCAGCGTCGACGGCTTTGAGTGCGGCGGCCATCCGGGCGAGGACGATATTCCCAACATGATCCTGCTGCCGCGCGCGGCCGAGGAGCTCAAGATTCCGTTCGTGGCTTCCGGAGGCATGGCCGACGGGCGCAGCCTGGTGGCGGCGCTTTCCCTCGGTGCCGAGGGCATGAACATGGGTACCCGTTTCATCGCCACCAAGGAAGCGCCTGTGCACGAGAATGTGAAGAAGGCGCTGGTTGCCGCCAACGAGCTGCAGACCCGGCTCATCATGCGCCCCCTCCGCAACACCGAGCGCGTCCTCAACAATGCAGCGGTCGAGAAGATCCTCGAGATCGAGCACAAAAAGGGCGCCGCAACCAGCATCGAGGATATCCGTGAATTCGTGGCCGGGCCGGAAAACCGCCGTGTGCTGCAGGAAGGGGTGATGGATGCGGCCGCCTGGAGCTGCGGAATGGTGGCCGGCCTCATCCATGACATTCCGAGTTGCCAGGAGCTCATCGACCGGATCATGCGCGACGCGGAGCAGATCATCCGCACGCGCCTCGAGGGCTTCCTACAGTAATCGCCTCATCCGCCCGTCTCGATTCCGCCGCCGCCGATCGCGCTGCGGAGGTCGCGTCCGTGAGAATGCGGCCCATAGCTCTATGACCTGAATTACCTGAACTGAATATACCCTGTGCCGTCACGCGTGTCCGGCCAGCAGCCGGTCACAGCATCTGCACATTCATCGGCTCGCGGCGCGTAAAGGCGTAGAGTTGGGCGGGACGGTGCCGGCCGCGCCGCTGGCGGTGCAGCGGCTTGAGGAGGCCGACGGCGAGGATCTTCTTGCGGAAGTTGCGGCGGTCGAGCGGCCGGCCGAGGATGGTCTCGTAGATCTCCTGCAGCTCGCTGAGGGTGAACTCGCGCGCGAGCAGGCTGTAGACGATGTTGGTGTACTCGAGCTTGCTTTGCAGCCGGGTGAGTGCGTACTGCGCGATCGCGTTGTGGTCGTAGGCGAGCGATGGCAGCGCTCGCACCGGGAACCACTCCAGGCGCGCGTACTTTGGGTGACCGGCTTGCGCCTCGCCCTTCGAGGGGACGAGCGCGAAGTAGGCAACCGACACCACATGGGCGTGTGGATCGCGGCCCGGATCCCCGAAGGTGCGCAGCTGTTCGAGGTAGAGATCGCGGATGCCGGTCTGCGCCAGGAGCTCGCGCGTGGCCGTCGCTTCGGGCGACTCACTGACGGGCACCAAGCCCCCCGGGAATGCCCAGCGGCCGGCGAACGGGCCGCTCTTCACCTCGACGAGCAGGGCCTGCAAGGCGTCGTCGGCGATCGTGAAGATGACGACGTCGACGGCAACGAGTGGCGATGCGAGGGGTTGCCCGGTGCGTGTCGCTGCCGCCGCACGCATCGGCCGTGCTCAGGTGCTCAACTCGAGCATGCGCCGCAGTGAGCGCTCCGCGGCGGCACGGACGGCTTCGTCGAGCACGATCTCGTGCTCCATGCGCTCGAGGGCGCGCTGCGTGCCGTCCAGAGTGATCATCTTCATGAACTGGCAGAGCTTGCACGCTTTGTAGAACTTCTTCTCCGGCACCTCGACGAGCAGGCGGTCGGAGAGGCCACATTCGGTGACCACCAGAAACTCGTCTGCGTCGCTCTGTTTAGCGTAGCGCACCATGCCACTTGTGCTGAGCACTGCGTCGGCCAGAGCGATGACGTCGGCGCGGCATTCGGGATGGACCAGCACGCGAACGTTGGGCAGCGCCTCCTTCACCTGGCGGATGCTGTCAGGAGTGATCTGGTGGTGCACGTAACAGTTGCCGTTCCACGAGATGACGGTCTTGGTCGATTCGCGTTGCACGTAGTCGCCGAGGTGCTCGTCGGGAACGAACAGGACGTGCTGCGTGGGCAGCGCGTTGACAATCTTGACGGCGTTGGCCGAGGTGCAACACACGTCGACTACCGCCTTCACCTCGGCGGTGGTGTTGACGTAAGCCACGACCAGCAAGTCCGGGTAAAGCTTGCGCAGCGCGTCGCGACGTTCCACCAGTTCGTCCGCGGTGACGCTGTCAGCGAGCGAGCAACCGGCGCGCAGGTCGGGCAGCAGTACCGTTTTCTCGGGATTCAGGATCTTGGCCGTTTCGGCCATGAAGTGCACGCCACAGAACACAATGACGGCGGCGTCGACGGTGGTTGCCTGCCGCGCCAGCTCGAGCGAGTCGCCGACGAAGTCCGCCACCTCGAAAATCTCCGGGCGCTGATAATTGTGCGCCAGGACCACGGCGTTGCGCTCTGCCTTCAATGCGCCAATCCGGTGGATGGTACCCGCGAGGTCGGCACAGGCAGACTCGTTGTACACGCGGGGTTCGTTTAGTGGCGCGAACTCGGCGGCGAGCTGCGCCGGCGTCTTCTCGATAGTGCCCTGCATGGCCGTCCCCTCCGCTTGTGTATTTGATACACTAAGTCACTCCCGCGGTCAACTGCCCCGTCGAGCGCTTCGCAGGGCGCCGCCGGCAAGCCCCTTGCGCCGCTGCCGGCCCTCCTTTATTCAGCGTGAACCATGCGTGGTGCTGAACGACCCATAGAGGATGCGCAGGGCAAGCTCGGTGTGTTGCTGGTCGGGCTGGGCGCCGTGAGCAGCACATTCATTGCCGGCGTCGAGCTGATCAAGAAGGGTGTCGGTCAGCCGATCGGTTCCTTGACGCAATTCGGAACCATCCGGCTGGGCAAGCGTACCGAGAAGCGCACGCCGCGCATCCGCGACTTCGTTCCGTTGGCGTCGCTCAACGATCTGACGTTTGGCGCGTGGGACATTTTCCCCGACAACGCCTACCAAGCGGCGCTGCGTGCCGGAGTCCTTGAGCGCGGGCTGCTCGATCTCGTGCGCACCGAACTCGAAGCGGTTGTGCCGTGGCGGGCGGTTTTTGATCGCGAGTACGTCAAACGGCTCAATGGTCCGCATATGAAGCAAGGTGCGACTAAGTTCGACCTCGCGCAGCAACTCATGGCGGACATCGATGCCTTCCGCGCCGGCGCCGGTGTGGCCCGCACGGTGATGGTCTGGTGCGGCAGCACCGAGAGCTTCTTGAAGGCCGGGACGGTGCATGGTTCGCTGGCGAACTTCGAGGCTGGGCTGCGCACCAACGACCCGGCCATCGCGCCGAGCATGATCTACGCCTACGCCGCGCTGTCACGCGGCGTCCCATTCGCCAACGGTGCCCCGAATCTGACTGTGGACATCCCGGCACTCACGGAGCTGGCCGAGCGCAACCGAGTGCCGGTCTGCGGCAAAGACTTCAAGACCGGCCAGACGCTAATGAAGACGATCATTGCGCCGGGCTTGAAGGCTCGCATGCTCGGTCTGACCGGTTGGTTCTCCACCAACATTCTGGGCAACCGCGACGGCGAGGTGCTCGATGAGCCCTCCTCTTTCAAGACTAAGGAAGAGAGCAAGCTCTCCGTCTTGGACGTCATGCTGCAGCAGGAACTCTATCCCGAGCTCTACAAAGGCTACGTCCACCAAGTGAACATCCACTACTACCCGCCGCGCGGCGACAACAAGGAGGGGTGGGACAACATCGATATCTTCGGGTGGTTGGGCTATCCGATGCAGATCAAGATCAACTTCCTGTGCCGCGACTCGATTCTGGCAGCCCCGCTCGTCCTCGACTTGGCGCTCTTTGTCGATCTGGCGCAGCGAGCGGGAATGAAAGGTATCCAGGAGTGGCTGTCTTTCTATTTCAAGAGTCCTCAAACCGCGGTGGGTCTCTATCCCGAACACGATCTGTTCATCCAGTTGATGAAGCTCAAGAACACACTGCGCTACCTGCGCGGTGAAGAGTTGATTACCCACCTCGGATTGGAATACTACGACTGATCCACCGCGCCGGCACCCGCCTTCGCATCAATCGAGCAAACTCAAAAAGAGCGTCTGGGGGCTAAAAATCGCAATATTTTGCTTGACAGCGACGGCCCCGCCGTTGCACTTATACGCCGCGATCGGCTGGGCAGAGGAACGTTAGGGACTACAGACATCTAACTGAGGGGAGGAAGGGCGATGACGAAATCACAACTCGTGCAAAAGCTGGCTGAGGCATCCGAGCTCAGTAAGAAGCAGGCGGACACAACCCTGCAGGCGCTGGTGGAGCTGACCATCGGAACGGTGCGCAAGGGCGATCCGGTGAAGATCCCGGGTCTCGGGACATTTCGCAAAGTGCAAACAAAAGCTCGCATGGGGCGTAACCCGCAGACCGGCGAGCCCATCAAGATCCCGGCTCGGAAGAAGGTCCGTTTCTCCGTTGCCAAGACGTTCAAGGAAACGGTTCTCGGCAAGAAGTGATGTGGTATCCGGCCCCGGTGCCGGATGCGCCGGGTTGAAGGCCTCGGCGCCGACTCGCACAGACGCGAAATCGGTGTGTTCTGTCGTATGGTGATTAGTGCTACGCTGCCCTCTGTGTAGCCCTTTTCATTTGGCTAAAGTGGGTGGCATGGCTACGATTTTGCGCATTTGGGATGGTGTGGGGGAGTAGCTATGACAGACCGATCCTTTGGCTTGTTCGAACCGGATGCGTTATTGCCGGCGCAGTTCTACGCTGCCTTTCGGGGCGGCTCGGCCGTGCGTGGCGAGAAGCGGCTGATGCTAGCCGTCCTCCAAGATGCACTCGACTGCTACCAGAAGTACGCGTTCGCCAGGGATGGGCACGGCCGCCAGCTGTTTGGCGACGCCGATTCCTGGATCTCTTGTGAGGATCGCGACTGGTACTTCTCGTTCGAGAACATTTGCGAGATGTTGGAAATCAACCCCGAGTACCTGCGCCGCGGCGTGCAGGGATGGCGCAGGCAGGCAGTACAGGGGCGTGCGCAAACTAGCCGGGACGCGGCCGCGCCGGTAGACAACCGCTTCCTGGCAGTCGGCTGACTGGGCTGCCAGTAGCGGCGTTGCCTAAGCCGCACGGCGTCGCGTTAGTTGCCAACCGCATTGCCGGCGCCGCGGATAGCCGCGGTAGTTCCATCGACCGCCGCCCTTTCCCGGCATAGCGGGTAACCGCGATGACACGACCGGTCTGAATACGTGTATGTCAACGCGTTGCCTGACGATCGGACTCACCGGTGGCATCGGGTCGGGCAAAAGCACCGTTGCTGCGTTGCTGGAAGAACTCGGTGCCGTGGTGATCCACGCCGATGTCGTTGGCCACGAGGCGTATCTGCCGCACACCGAAGGCTGGCGCCGCGTCACTGCGGCCTTTGGGAACGAGATCCTCAAACCCGACCAAACAATCGACCGTCAGAAACTTGGCGCGATTGTTTTCCGAGATCCAGCGGCACTGGCGCAACTGAATGCCATCGTGCACCCGCTGATCTATGCGGAGGTGGAGCGGCGGATCCGTTCGCTGCGCGCGTCCAACCTCGTGTCACCGATCGTTGTCGAGGCAGCAATCTTGATTGAAGCCAACTGGCTACCGTTGGTCGATGAGGTGTGGTTGGTGGTTGCCGGCAAAGACGCCGTCGTTCGGCGGCTGAGCAGTCAACGTGGCCTTTCACCCGATGAGATCTCTCGGCGGATCGACGCGCAGCTCAGTGACGCTGAGCGTCGGAAGTTCGCTCACGTTGTGATCGAGAACAGGGGACCCGTCGAGGATCTACGCCAGCACGTGACCTCGGCGTGGAAGCGCGTCACGGCACCGAACTGACCGAGCATGCACCCACGACCAGCGGCGTCGTGCCGCGAGCTGCTCACGCCGCGGTCTTGTAGTCGCCCGCCCGTCCGCGTGCCCTGCGGTCGCGCCGATCGCGCAACGCCTCTCTGACCGCGCTCGGCGACAACTTGAAGTACGTACAGACGGAATCGAAGCTGAAGAGGCTGTAGTCGCTGCCGTAGGAGAAGATGTAGGCGTCTGCGTCAGCGCGCACCGCCGGGCACGGATGATCCATGTCGGCAACCGCCTGCTCTAGGACTGCCAGCAGCAACATCTCCTCCGACTCAAGAGCCCGCGGCTTCAGATCTGTCGAAAGGAACCACGCTCGTGCCATCTCTTCCTCCCTTGCCTGACGCCGCATAACAGCAAGGCCAGTGCCATGGCGTGTAGCGCTTCTTCTGGGGGTGCCAACAGGGTACGAATCGCGAGTCGTTACAGATTTGTCTGACGCGACGTCAATGGAAGTGCGACTCAGGCTGATAGGAATCACCGACTGGGAACGCCTGAGGAGCTGGCTGCGCTGGCGCTGCACCTCGCCAGCGACGACTCGATCTACACGGTTGGGCAAGAGGTGCTTCTCGCCCAACCGTGGTTACGATGAGCGTCGTTACAGCGTGGCGCTGCCACCGGCGGCAGCATCCCGTGCGCGCGCTTTATTCAACCGATATCGAAGCGATAGCGGGATCACGATCAAGGCGGCCAGCAGCACCAGTGCCACGATGAACTGCTTCGACCCGATGTTGAGCAGCGAGTGGCCGAAGAAGCTGTAGGCGAAAGCGCGCGGCGTGATACCAGCCACAACAGCGAGCGTGAACGGTAGCAGGCCCATCCCGGAAAGACCGGCCCCGTAGTTGATCATCGTCATTGGCACGACGGGTATGAGGTGCAGTACGAAGACCAGACCCGCCCCCCAGCCGTTTGCCTGCACCTCCGCCAAATGATCACCCAACTGAGCGCGGACGAAGTCGTGGCCCAACGTGCGCGCAATGCTGAAGCCGATGACACCGCCGATTGTTGCGCCAACCGCGGCGTAAAGGGTTCCCCACGCAACGCCGAACGCCAAGCCGCCCGCCAGAAAGAGCAGCGTCGATGGAAAGAATACGAACGGCCGCAAAGCAAACATGCCGGTGAATACGACGGGGCCGAGTGCGCCCCAATGCACGATCATCTCGCGCACGCCTTCAGGCGAGTGCGGGATCCGGCCGCCCGCCCGCACGATTCCAAACGTGCCGGTCAGAGCCACCACGGTGAGGAACAGCGCGAACCGCCAGAAGCGGTGGTCTCGAGCGATGCTGCGGAGCACGCTGTATCGATAGACGGACCGGGCGACGGACGCAAGCGCAGCGCAACCTGCGCTAACAGCCTGTCGGACTTGGAAGCCCGCAGCGACCCAACACGTCCGCCGGAGGCCTCTGGAGTGCGGGCGGGGAGCGGGCCATAGAAATCACGCCGGCCGCAGGCCCTCTAGGCCAGCAAGTTCTCGACCACCTGTCGCAGAAACACTGCCGCCGGTGCGCCGTCAACGATGCGATGGTCGAAGGTGAGACTCAAGGTCATCATCGCGCGCGGCACAACCTGACCGGCATGCACGGCCGGCTTCTCGATAATCCGTCCGATGCCAAGGATGGCGACCTGTGGCGGGTACAGGATCGGTGTGAAGCTGTCGATCCCGTACATGCCGAGGTTGGTGATCGTGAACGTCCCACCATTGACCTCGTCGACCGCTAGCATACCGCGTCGCGCTCGCTCTGCCAATTGGCGTGATTCAGCAGCGATCGCTTGCAGCGATTTGGTGTGCGCGGACCGAATCACTGGTGTAATCAGGCCGTCGTCCAATGCGACCGCCACGGCGATGTCGACGCTGTCGTGCTCCTGCACTGCATCGGTGCTGGCGGTGGCGTTGAGCCGGGGATGAGCGCGCAGTGCCTGCGCTACCGCTTCCACCAACAAATCAGTGTAGGTGAGTGGAAATTCCGCGGCGAGCCGCTCGCGCCGTGCTACGAGTGCTGTGACGTCGGACTCGGTGCAGATCGTCAGCTGGGCGGTAGACTGAAGGCTCTTCATCATGCGGTCCGCAATCGACTTGCGCATGCCGCGCAGCCGAGTGCCGGTAGCGGGAGCTGACGCCGGACGCGCGATCACGGCTTCGATGTCCTCGCGCGTCACGCGCCCGCCCGGTCCCGTGCCGTGTACCGTCGCGGGGTCGATCCCGTGATCCTTGGCGAGCTTGCGCGCGGCGGGCGTGACGGGCGCGCCGCTGCCCTCGTTACGCGTAGCGCCTGGGGCGGCACTGGGCGTCGCGAGCGGCGCCGGGCTGGGCCGAGACGGTCTGGCGTAGCCGGCTGCTATCGTCACCGCGTCCTCACCTTCCAGGGCAATGACCGCCACCACCGTGGCGCACGGCACGCTGGCCTCCGGTGCATAGAGCAGCTTCGCTACGTGCCCACTCGCCGGTGCTTCCACTTCATAGAGGATCTTCTCGGTTTCGACCTCGAACAGCGGCTCGCCCTTTTCGACCCGATCGCCCTCGTCCTTGAACCACTGCTGAATGGTGCCTTCTTGCATGGTCAGCCCAAACTTGGGCATGACCACCTCAACTGCCACGCGTCACTCTCCGCTCACTCCGAATCCTCGCCCGTTCACGCCGTCACCTCTCGCACCGCGGCTCTGATCTTTGCTTCGTTGGGGAGCACGAACTCCTCAAGCGGCGGGCTGAACGGAATCGGTGTGTCGAGGGCGGTGACGCGCTTGATCGGCGCGTTGAGTGTGTCAAAGCCTTTGTCGATGATGATCGCGGCGAGGTCAGCGGCGGCGCCGCCGCGCAGATGGCCCTCATCGACGATCACGACGCGTCCCGTTTTCGCCACCGATGCCAGCAGGCCATCTTCATCGAGCGGCACCAGCGAGCGCGGGTCGAACACTTCGACGGAAATGCCGTCCTGCGACAACTCCTCCGCGACAGTGAGCGCCTTCGGCACCATCGCGCCGATTGCCACGATCGTCACGTCGCTCCCGGCACGTTTGACCGCGCCCTGACCAAGCGGCACGAGGTGATCACCATCGGGCACCGACCCGCGCGTGAAGCCCAGCCGGCCGTGCTCGAAGACCAGGACGGGATCATCGTCGCGGATCGCCGCCTTCAGCAGGCCTTTCATGTCGCCGGCATCCGAGGGCACGACGATCTTCAACCCCGGCGCGGCCAGGAGTTGTGGATAGACGACCTCCGAGTGCTGGGCAGCGGCCGAGCCCATCGCACCGAAGACGCAGCGGAAGGTGATCGGCATGCGCGCCTGGCCGCCGGACATGTATCTCAGCTTGCCGGCTTGGTTGCAGATCTGGTCCCAGCAGCAATACAGGAAGCTTGCAAACTCGATCTCAACCACCGGCCGCATCCCAGCCATGGCCGCCCCAATGCCAGCACCCGCGAAGCCGGCTTCTGAGATCGGGGTGTTGCGAACGCGCTGCGGTCCAAACGTGTCGATGAGGCCGCGCGTCGCTCCGAACGCGCCGAGCTTCACGTCTTCGCCCATGATGAAGACGCTGGGGTCGCGGTGCATCTCCTCCGCGAGGGCTTCGTTGATCGCTTCGATGAAACCGATGCTGCGCATCGCGCCCTCCAACTGCGTCGTAATCGGTCACCCCGCGAAGACATCGCGCGTCGCTTCGGCGATGTCTGGCAGCGGACTCGATTGCGCAAAGGCCACGGCCGCTTCGACGTCTTTCTGCACCTCACCCTCGATGCGGCTCAACTCCGCCGTTTCCACGAATCCCGTGGCGACGAGTTGCCGTCCGAACAGCGCAATCGGACAGCGCTGCTTGGCCGCTTCGATCTCGGCGGCATCGCGGTACTCGCCGACGAACGCTTGCTCGCCGACGACGTGGCCTTCCCAGCGGTAGGTCTTTGCTTCGATGAGTGTTGGGCCCTCGCCCCGCTTGGCCCGCTGCACCGCCGTCAACATGACCTCGTGGACCGCGAGCACATCGTTCCCGTCGACGATGACGCCGGGCATGGCGTACGCCGCACCGCGCACGGCGATGTCTTTGACCGAGGTCGACTCGGAGGTCGGTGTAAACTCCGCGTAGGCGTTGTTCTGGCACACGTAGATAACCGGCAAACGCCACAGGCTGGCCAGGTTGAGCGACTCGTGGAAAGTGCCCTCGTTCGACGCGCCGTCACCGAAGAACGACACTGCAACGGCGGTGTTGTTACGGAAGCTTGATGCGAGTGCGGCGCCGGTGGCGATGGGGATGCCGGCACCAACGATGCCGTTTGCACCGAGAATGCCAAGCGCGTAGCTGACGATGTGCATCGAGCCGCCCTTACCCTTGCAGTACCCGGTGGCCCGGCCGAAGATCTCGGCCATCATCGGTTTGAGTTCCCCGCCCTTTGCCAGCATGTGTCCGTGGCCACGATGCGTCGTGGTGATGTAGTCCGCGTTCGTCAGTGCGGCACAGACGCCCGTGGGCACCGCCTCCTCGCCGATTGAGACGTGCACGAAGCCCGGTATTTGACCCTGGAAGAAGAGATCGCGCACCGTTTCTTCGAAACGGCGGATCTTCACCATCGTCCGGTACATGTGGAGGAGCTTTTCTTTCGGGACTGCCGACGCTTCCATCGTGAACCTCTACCGTCGTTGCGCGGTCAGGCTGCGCCGCTCACGACCTGCGGCTCCGAAGAAGCAGCTCAGCGACCGTATCGACCATCGTACCAGGGGAAGCGCGCCGTCAAAGCAAGACCGTGCTCGGCGCACACGCATTGCTGACGCCGATCAGTTTTCTTCCGTCGTCATCTTGCGCAGAGCGGCGAGCGGTGCAGCGGCATTGCACGAACGGCAAGTGCAATGCACCGGAGGCGCAGGAGTGAGCTGCTCCTCCGGTGCCTGACTTCCTTATTGCGGCGCGGCGGCAGGGGCCTCTTCCTTCTTGCCCTTCTTGCTCTTCTTCTTTTTCTTCGACTTGTGCTTCTTTTCCGTCTTGCCGGACTTCGTCGCACCGCTAGCGGGCTGCCCGCCTGCAGCGTCCTGGGCCCAGCTCACGGACGCAACACCAAACGACAGCAGAGCGACCAGCGCGAGCATCATCAGCTTCTTCATCTCCAATCACCTCCTCCCAATGGTCAGTGTACAGGATTGCCTTAGATCAACGGTCAAAATAAGTACCCTTAGGTAGGCAGCCTGTCAACTACTGCAGCCCCAAAATGCGTCGGCTGGAACGGCCCGCAGACGCGATCGGAGGCAATCCTCGCTCCTTTTGGTGCCGTTCATATTGCGGACCGGGCGGCCTCCACGTATGATCCGCGATACTCGGCACGGGCAGGAGACGGCTCGCGCTACGAAGCAATATCCCGTGCCCCGCGCGGGTGAGAGGCCAATGACATCGTCTGTCGGTCTGGCAATGCCCAAGACTGCTCCCCTGTGGCTCACCCCGGCCGTGCGAGCGGAGTTGGAATGGCTCGCCGGGGAAGCCCCGCCGAACGTCGCCCGGCATGCGCGGATTGTCTTGGGCCGTGCCTCCGGCATGTCGACGCCGGCGATTGCCGCAGCGGTTGGCGTGCATCCGAATACGGTGCGCAACTGCGTGCGCCGTTTCGAAAGCCACGGGCTGCGCGGCCTGCTGCACGGGAGCGCGGGTAAGCCAAAGAACATGGCCTTTTCAGAAGCCATTCGCGACGAGATCGCCCGGGTCGCCATGCACTCGCCCGCCCATGCAAACGAGCCGTATGCCCGCTGGTCACTGCGGCGGTTGCAGGGACACCTTCTCAAGCGGGGGGTGGCGCAATCCATCAGCGTCGAGGGGTTGCGCCAGCTGTTAGGCGGGCTGCCCCTACCCTCCGCATATTGGCGCCGCGCCGCGCACCCGGTCGCGCCGCTGAGGACTGATCTGCGCCATGCCCTGGAAAGCCTCGCCAACGGTCCGCGTGCCGACCGCAGCCTGCGGGCGCAGATCGTTCTTGCCAGTCATCGTGGACTGGACGAAACCGAGGTTGCGGTAGCATTGCACGTCGGCCGGGCTATGGTTCGCCGTTGGCTGCGGCGCTTCCGCCGTGCGGGGATCCTCGGGTTGCAGACCCTGCCGCGCCGGCCCGCCCTCACCCATCCGGTGCAGCAGGCGATCCGGCAGATCGCTGCCAGAAATCCACGGCACTACGGGGTCAATCGCTCGACCTGGACGATCGAGTCGCTGCGCAGTGTCCTCGTTCGCCAACACGTCGTCCGCGCGATCAGCGTGGAGCAGCTCCGAAGCTTCCTGGAATCTAGCCGGGCTACGCAACGACGTGTACTTGCCCCGCCTCGCTCTATCGAGCAACCGCCCGCTGTGGGGTAGGTTATCCTCGCCGGTGCCTCGGCGGTCTGAATCTGACTGTGCGGGGCCGCTGAATGAATTGCGCCCCCGCACCGCATTCGCTAGGGTGCGTGGTCTTGACCGAGCACCACGGTAGTGAGGAGCACTCGTACACAGCGCCCGTTTCTTTGGAGCGCGTTCTCGGCCGCCATTGCCCTTGTGCTGCTCGCGCGGATGGCGGGTGCCGACAGTTCAGGTGATGCGAACTGCGACGGCAACCTGGATCAGATGGATCTGGCGGCCATTGTCGGCGCGCTCTTCGGAGACGCTGATCCCGAGTGCCAAGCTGCGGATGTGAACAGCGACGGAGTAGTGAGCGGTGCCGACCTGGTTGCGCTGACACGTCTGCTGACAACTCCGCTCGCATCGGGGCCACGTGTGACATTCATCGGTTTGGCAGGCGCTGATGGGACGCCGGCGAGCCCCTTGGGGCGCATCGATACAACGCCGGTATACTTCCGCACCTCCGGCTTCGGATTCAAGCTCGTTGTCGAAGGGGCGGCCGGCTCTTCCGGCCTGATGCCAGGCCTCATCACTTTCAATGCGGCGCCGAACGATCCGACGCGCCGGCCGGACTTGCAGATAGAGAGCAACCGCGCCTTGGGCGATGGGAGTGCGAGCGTCTGTGAGGGCGGCGTGCCGGCAGTGGACCCACCAGACTTCGGAGCGGTGCAGCGCACCGCCAACGCCCTCAACGACTTCGCATGTAACTTCAACGCCATCATTTCGCCCCGCCTCGCATGTACACAAGATGCATTTGGTTCTGCCACGTTTCTCGGCGACAGCACGCAGGTGCAGTTCTGCCTCCAGCTACCAAGAACTCTCGAGCTGGCGACGGGTGAGACGCTATTCAGCGTGCGTTTGCGGGATACGGCCGGCAGCCTCGGCCCGTTGCAACAGCTCATCGTGCGCGTCGGGCCCGGTCCCTTCCCGCCCACATTCACACCGCGTCCGATGCCGCCTTCGCCGCCGACGAGCACCTTGACCCCCACCCGCACGCCGACGCGCACGCGCACGCCAACGAACGTTCCTTCCCCCACGTCTACGCCGACGCAGACTACACCACCCACCCGCACAGCGACGCGCACACAGTCGTCCGTCACGCTGTCACCCACGACAACGGGGACATTCATGTCCACACCGCCCACGCGCACGCCAACGCGGCAACCTGGTACGCCAATAGGCACGCCTTCGCGTTCCCCCACATCTACCCTCACCTGCACGCCATCGCCGACTGCCACCGCAACGCCGACGCTCGCGTCGGGTCCGTCGGTGTCGTTCCTTGGACTGACGCGCTCAGACGACACACTGATCGCGTCGACCGGGACGACGAACGAAGGGCTCCCGATCTTCGCGTACCCGACCGGCACGGGCTTCTCGATCGTTGTCGAAGGGAAGCCCGGATCGAGCGGCACGCCGGTGGGCCACTCCGCCTATTCGGCGGACGACACGGCGGTATACCCCGATTTGCAGATTGAAGTGTCTCGCCCGCTGGGGAATGGCAGTCCCGCCATCTGCGACAACTCGGGTCCAACAGCCGGTGGCGTTCCCGCAATCAGCCCGCCGAGCTTCGAGCCCACGCAGGCGAACGCCGGCATCGTCAACGACCTGGGGTGCCGCTTCGTTGACGGCAACGGGCAACCCGTGGCCCGTAAGGAGACCGAGGCCTGCGTGCAGTTCTCAACCGGTGACCACGGGTTCGTCAGCGCCGACAGCACCGTTCAGTTCTGCGGTCTCATGACCGGTGTTCTGCAGTTTCCACCCGGCGACACGCTGGTGACTGTGCGCCTGCGCGATGCCGACGGAGCTGCAGGACCGATTGCGCGGATGGTCGTACACGTTGGCTTGGTGGAAGATACCCCGACTCCGACCGCGACGATGCCGCCGACCCCAACCATGACGGCTGGCGCGACACTCACCCGTACCACAACTCTGACGCGCACCTCTACGCCGGGGACCCCAACGCGCACACCGACCCTCAGCTCGCCGATCATGACGCCGACACGGACACCAACGCCGACGGTTGCGCGCAGCAGGACGGCAACGCGTACGGGCTCGCCGTCAGCCACAGCGACGCCGACCGTGCCAGATCCGAGTGGGCCGGTGATCACCTTCTTCGGGCTGACGCGCTCCGACGATTCGCTCATCGCTACCACCGGAAGCACGCCGCAGGGGATCCCGATCTATCCACGCCTCATCGGAACAGCGTTCTCGATCGTCGTCGAAGGAATGCCCGGCGCCAGCGGGTTTGCCGTTGCTGGCTCCGCGTATCAACCCGATTCCACGTCCTTTCCCGATCTGCAGATCGAGGTCTCACGTGCCCTGGGTGACGGGAGTCCGGCGGTCTGCGACAGCACCGGGCCGATGGCTGGCGGCGTTCCGGCGATTGACCCGCCGAGTTTCGCTGCAGCGCAAACCACTATCGATGCTGTCAATGACCTCGCCTGCAGGTTCGTCGACGGGTCCGACAAACCAGGCCCGCGTCGCCGGCCGGAAGATTCCTGCGTGACGTTCAGCAGCGGCGATTCCGGTTTCGTCGATCCCAACACCACGACGCAGTTCTGTGGCTTTGTGACGAAAGTCATGGAGTTTCCGCCCGGCGACACGTTGGTGACTGCCCGCTTGCGCGACGAAGGCGGAAATCCTGGACCCACCTCGCAGCTGATCGTGCGCGTCGGCCAGTGAATGTCGCGGCGCACTGTTAGGGCACGGCGCGCGCACGCTCGTGCACGACGACCGGCCGCACGATCGCGGTGCGGCGCGCCCGCCCCAGCGCGAGCGCCACAACGAAGAGCAATGCCAGCACCAACACGATCGTGGCACCGGCGGCGATGTTGAGGAAGTACGAGACGAACAGTCCGATGATCGTCGAGAGCACTGCGGTGGCAACGGACAGGCACAGCATCGACCGGTATCCGCGCGCCAGTTGGTAGCCGGCCGCCGCCGGGATGACGAGCAGCGCCTCGACCAGCACGATGCCGACGACGCGGATCGCGGCGACTACGGCGAGCGCCAAGCAGCTCAACAGCACGAAGTAGAGCGGCGTCACTGGCAGGCCATTGGCGCGCGCCACCTCCTCGTCGAAAGCCAGAAACAGCAACTCCTTGAACAGCAGCCCAACCGCACCCAGGACCACAGCCGCGATTCCTCCGAGCAGCCAGAGGTCACCCGCCGAGACCGCCAGGATGTTGCCGAAGAGGTAACCGAACAGATCCACCTGGTACGTGCTCGACAGACTGATCAACGCGACGCCGAGTGCCATCGCCGACGAAAACAGGATACCGATCGCGGTGTCTTCGTGCAGTCGCCCCTTCTTGCTCAGCCAGCCGATCGTCCACGCGACGAGTGTCGAGAAGACCGCCGCCGCGAGTAGCGGTTCCACGCCACAGATCACGCCGATGGCGATACCGCCGAATGCCGAGTGCGAGATGCCGACGCCGATGAACGACAAGCGCTTCAGGACAACGAAGAAGCCCAGGACGCCGCACAACAACCCGACCAGGATGCCGGCGATCAAGGCGCGCTGCATGAATCCGTAGCCCAGTAGCTCGATCATCGGATCATTGGATTATGGACGCTGCGCGGCGCTCTCGCGCGCCTCGTCGGACAGGAAATCAAACTCGCAGCGGTACGCCTCACGCAACTGGTGGCTGTCGAGCACGGTGCGTGGGTTGCCGTGGATATGCGTCGTACCGTTGATGCAGATGAGCTCGTCGGCATGCGCGCCCAGCTCCAGCAGGTCGTGCGACACCGCGATCACGGTCAAATCCATCTCGCGCCGCAGCCGCTGCAGCAACGCGTACAGCTCGTGCTGCGCCGGCAGATCCAACCCGGTGGTGGCTTCGTCGAGCAACAGCAAGCGTGTCTGCGAGCACAACGCGCGCGCCAGGAAGACGCGCTGCTGCTCACCACCCGACAGATCGCCGATGCGCCGCGACTCGTAGCCGGCGAGACCGACCTGGCGGATGGAGTCTTGCACCTTGCGCCAGTCGTCACGCTGCGGAAAGCGAAACAACCCCAGACAACAGGCCCGCCCCATCATGACCACATCTTGCACCGATACCGGAAAGCGCGGATCGAAGTCGAGACGCTGTGGGACGTAACCAATCTGATGCGCGCCACGCCCGAGCTGCGATGGAGAGCGACCGAGCACGGACACGGTGCCGCGACTCGGCGCGATCAAGCCGAGCAGGACCCGCAGCAACGTAGTTTTTCCTGCGCCGTTCGGCCCGATGATGCCGAGGAACGTGCCGGGTGCAATGGAGAAGTTGATATCCCACAGCACCGGATGTGCGTCGATGTCGACGGCAAGGCCTCGAGCTTCGACGATCGGCGCCGCGCTGTTCACGATAGAGCCTCCACAAATGCCCGCGCATTGTAGCGCATCAGCTCAATGTAGTGGTTTCGGCCGGCCACGTCAGGCCCCCCGATCGCGTCCACCAGAATTGTGCGCCCACCGAACTCGCCGGCAATCTGCTGCGCTATGCGGGGATTGACCTGTGGTTCGATGACCAGAGCCCGCACGTGCGCTGCACGTGCGCTGTCGACGATGGCGACAATCTCGCGTGCGGAAGGCTCCTTGCCAGGAAATGCCTCGACGACCGCTACCTCATGCAGAGCGTAGCGCTCACCGAAGTAGCGCCACGCGGAATGAAAGGCGACGTAGTCGCGATTCTGCAACGGTGCCAGGGCGGTTCGGATGTCGGTGTCGAGCTGCGTCAGCGCCGACTGGAATGTCGCAGCGGCGCTCGCGAACGCCGCCCGATGTTCGGGATCGACCTGACTGAGAGCTGCCGCGATGGCTGGCACCGCGTGGTCGCGCATGAGCACCGGGTCGACCCAGACATGCGGATCACCGCCGTGTGCGTCATGCCCCTGCTCAACGCCGAGCAGTTGCAGCCCATCGGTCACCGTGACAACCGTGACGGGCTCACTACGTGCCGCCAACAGCTTCGTTGCCCAGGCATCCAGCCCGGCACCGATGCACACGATGATACGGGCGGCAGCCACCTCACGGATCTGTGCCGGCGTCGGTTCGAAGGTGTGTGGATTGGCGCCTGCTGGCAGCAGTGTCGCGACTTCGACGTGCTCCAAGCCGATCTGCCGGACCATGTCGGTCAGCGGAAAGATCGTTGCCACGACGTGGACCTTTGCATCCGAGGGTGCGGGCGTCGCTAGGGCCCACAAGCCTAAACTGGCGATAATCCACGCGCGCCGCATCCTGCGCATCGTGGACGAGTTCAACGGCACGGTCAAATCCTGTTGCTCGCAGTTCTATAGTTGGGCACGGCAACACGAAGTTTCCGTGACCGCGTTGCCGGCCGGCGAGCGCCGCCAGCTGCTCCTCGACCATGAGGCGCGTGCCGAAGGCCCCCGCCCCATGGCCTCGACGTCAAGTCGCTCATGGAGAACGTCGGGCGCAACTTCGCCGGCCACACCGACGAGCCGCTGAAGTTCTTTCCGGACTTCAGAATGTACGGCAAGGC
>Ga0209048_10002401_pt1 | contig 18609 bp, 16 predicted proteins | sample FrelakmetCRP12CR_FD_187146 | JGI IMG/M metagenome (GOLD analysis project Ga0209048, IMG submission 187146) | Freshwater lake sediment microbial communities from the University of Notre Dame, USA, for methane emissions studies - CRP12 CR (SPAdes)... | ecosystem: Environmental > Aquatic >... | reverse complement strand
GTCAAGGCGCTCATCGAGGCGATCAGTGAGCAGGAAGCGCCGGACGTCTTCGCCGACACGATCTTCCGCGCGACCGAAGGCAACCCCTTCTTCGTCGCCGAGGTCCTGCGGCACCTCACTGAGAGCGGGGCGCTCCGGCTCGTCGACGGGCGCTGGGTCGGGACACTCGAGTCGATCGAGGCGAACCTCCCCGAGGGAGTACGCGAGGTGATCGGGCGACGGCTCGACCGGCTCTCGGAGGACTGCAACCGGATGCTCACTGTCGCTGCGGCCATGCCGGGCGGATTCGTGCCCGATCTGGTCGCCACGATCACTGGTGACGGCGAAGACGCGGTTCTCGATCTGCTCGATGACGCCCTCGGCGCCCAGATCGTGCGGGAGCGGCCCACCCTTGCCGGCGCGTACGAGTTCACCCATGCACTGATCCGCCAGACGCTCTACGGCGAGCTCAGCACGCCTCGGCGGGTCCGCCTGCACCGACAGATCGGCGAGGCGCTCGAGGATCGCCAGGGATCCCAGGGCGACGCGCTCCTTCCCGAGCTCGCGTACCACTGGTTCCAGGCGGCGCCAGGTGGTGGCGCTGACAAGGCGGTCGAGTACTCGACGAGGGCGGGTGACCGGGCCCGCGACCAGGCGGCGCACGACGAGGCGGCCCGCTACTACGACAATGCGCTCCAGGCCCTCGAGCTCGATGAGAACGCCGATCCCCAGCACCGGGCCGAGCTGCTGCTGATGTTGGGCCAGGCGCTCACGCGGGGCGGAGAGGCCGAGCGCGCAGAGCGGACCCTGCGGGAAGCGGCTGACCTGGCGCGGGAGCTCGGGTCGGCCGACGTGCTCGGCCGCACCGCGCTCGCGACGGACATGAGGGTCACGGCGGTCTACGAGTCGGAGCGGATCGCGCTGCTCGAGGAGGCGATCGACGCCGTTGGAGACGGCGACCTGGCGCTGCGGGCTCGGCTCTGCGCGACGTTGGCCGGGTTCGTCTTGTTCTTCGATGTCGATTGGTACCAGCGCCTGGCGGAGGACGCGGTCGACGCGGCACGGAGGTCCGGAGACGGCCGCGCGCTGGCGCTCGCGTTGCAGGTCGTGGCCTGGCAGCAGCGACCGGGGGCCGACGACGATGAGCGCGGTGATGTCCTTGCCGAGATCCGACGACTCGCCGAAGCCGAGGGCGACGACGAGATGTTGCTCTCAAATGCCGGTTCGTACACGATCCGGGCGATGGTCACCGGCGATGCCGCGTTGCTCGACGAGTCCGTCGAGCGGTTGTGCCACCTGGCCGACAAGAGTCGGTCACCGTTTCAAGCGTCCAACGCGGCGCAGGCGCGCGGGGTCACGGCGGTGCTCCGTGGGGACTATGTAGCGGCCGAGGCCGCAGCCGCCTCCTTGCTCGAGTTGGGGCGAAGACTCCGCCAGCGCGGCCTTGTGAACATCTACGGCGTGATGGTCATGCCGATGCGACGTGAGCAGGGCCGTCTCGGCGACCTCGCGGAGCCGACGCGGGCTGCTGTGAGGGCCACGCCGGAGGTCGTCGCGTGGCGGGCGGGGCTCGCGCAGCTGCTGGCGATCTTGGGACGCGCCGACGAAGCGCGCGTCGAGCTGGACGCGATCGTGGCCGCCGGGTTCGACGCGATCCCGGACGATGTCATGCGCCCGTACACACTCGCCGGCATGGCGGAGGCGGCAGCTCTCGTCAACGCGGTCGAGCACGCGGAGGTGCTCTACGGGCTGCTCGGTGGGCTCGCCGGCCGCGGCCTCGTCCTCGGGCCGTCGGCATACCACGGGACGACCGATCGCGTGCTCGGTATTCTCGCCCTTTCGCTTGGTCGAGCCGACGATGCGATTGCGCACCACGAAGCCGCGCTCGCGGCACACGAGACCTTCGGGGCCCGCCCCTGGGCCGCGCGCTCGCGGTTCGATCTGGCGCGTGCCGTCCTCGCCCGGGACGCCGACGGCGACCGGTCCCGCGCTCTCGGTCTTCTCAACGATGCCCTCGACGCGGCGCACGACATCGGGATGCCGGCGTTGGTCGAGGAGGTGCTCGCCATCAAGCTCGACCTCCAGGGGATCGGGTCGGGGTCGTCGCCGGATGCCTCGATCGATGCCGTTGCCGCGTCGGTCTCTCGTGAGCGGCCCGACCTCGGACAGGTCGCGGCCGGCGACGGGCGAGTGACCCTCCTGTTCTCCGACATCGAGGGCTACTCGGCGATGACGGACCGACTCGGCGACGTGAGCAGCCAGCACGTGCTCCACGCCCACAACGACCTGCTGCGGCGCGAGCTCGGCGCCCGGGGCGGTACCGAGGTGAAGAGCCAGGGCGACGGCTTCATGCTCGCGTTCCCGAGTGCCGACGCCGCGGTGGACTGTGCGATTGCGATCCAGCGGGCGATCTCGGGGCACGACTTCGGCGCCGACGCCGGTGAGATCCGCGTTCGCATCGGCCTGCACGCGGGACGGGCGATCAAGGAAGGCGAGGATTTCTTCGGACGGACGGTGATCATCGCGGCCCGCGTCGCCGATGCCGCGCCCGGAGGCGAGATCTTCGCCACCGAGGAGGTCCGGCGCTCCGCGCCGAACGCCGCGACCTACGGCGACGCACGCGAGGTCCCGCTCAAGGGCCTCTCGGGGACGCACTCGGTGGTGCCGGTCGACTGGCGCGACTAGCGCGGACTCCCGGCTCGGTCGCCGCTTCTCGGGACGGACTCGCTCAACGGCGGACCAGAGCTGTCACCGGAACGTCAGGAGGGTGATCGCCGGGCCTTGTACTCGGCAATCGCCTCGCGGTGGTCGACGATCGGCGGCGGGTAGCCCACGCGGGCCCGGGTCTCGGGGTCCGGGTCGTGGACCGCCGTGCCGGGGACGTCGGCGAGCTCCTCGACGTAGCGGCGCACGTAGTCGCCGGCGGGATCGAAGCGGGTGCCCTGCACGGTGGGGTTGAAGATCCGGTGCGGGTTGGTGTCGGTTCCCGTGCCGGCGGTCCATTGCCAGTTGAGGTTGTTGTTGGCGAGGTCGCCGTCGACGAGCCAGTCGAGGAAGTGTGCAGCACCAAGGCGCCAGTCGATGTAGAGGTCCTTGGTGAGCAACGACGCCACGACCATCCGCGCTCGGTTGTGCATGAACCCCTCTCGGATCAGCTGGCGCATTCCCGCGTCGACGACGGGATACCCGGTGCGTCCCGCCTTCCACGCGGCAAGGGCATCGGGGTCGTGGTGCCACCGATCGCCGCGGTCGCGGTAGTCGCTCCACGCTGCGTCGGGGCGGGCCGCGAGTACCTGATGGTAGAAGTCGCGCCAGCACAGCTGACGAACGAACGCGCTACCGCCGGGGCGGTCGCGGAGCTTCGCGGCGACCTCGAGAGGAGAGATGCAGCCGAAGTGCAGGAACGGGCTGATTCGCGACGTCGCGTCGCCCGGGAGGTCGTCGTGGCGGTCGGCATACGACGCGAGACCGGTGCGCGTCCAGGCATTGAGCCGCCGACGGGCCTCTGACTCGCCGCCCCGCATCACCTCGGGTGAGGGAGCACCCTGCACGAGCGCTGCCACCGTCGGGATCTCGAGCGTCGACATACCTGCGGGCGTGGTGATCGCGGCAGGGGTCCGCGCCCGCGGCCGCCACGGCAGCTCGAGCCACCGGCGCAAGTACGGCGTGAACACCTTGTAGTGGTCACCGCCGGGAGGAACGGCCCCGCCTGGCGGTACCACGCTGAGCGTGGGGTGGCGCGTGAGCCCGATGCGTACCGAGGCCGCGGCTGATGCCAGTGCGGTGAGCCTCCGACCTGCGTACCGGCTGACGTCGTCGGCGACGTGGATCTCGATTGCACCCGCCTCGGTGGCGAGCCGGAGCACCTCGCCGACCCAGTCGCCCCGTCGCAGCACGAGAGCGCTGCCCCGGTCGCGCAACGACCCGTCGAGATCGCGCAGCGCGTCGACGAGGAACCCGGTCCGGTTCGGCTGGTTGAAGCGGCTCGCCAGGATCTTGTCGTCGAGGACGAACGCCGACACGACTCGATCAGCCGACGTACAAGCGGCCGCGAGCGCCGGCTGGTCGCGGACCCGCAGATCGCGGGTGAAGATGACGACGGCCGTCAACACGACCCCGGTCTACTCCTCGAGGAGTGTCCAGGCGCGATCGGCGATGCGCGCGAGCGCGACCAGCTGGGCCCGCTCGCGGCGTCGGAAGGGATGGCCGTTGCGACCGACGAGCAGGGTCGCGTCGTGGTTGCCGAGTGCGGCCACGAGCAGATCCTCGGGTCCGGTCGTGCCGTCGGCGACCTTGGGCGAGGCTGAGGTCCCCGCCGCCAACATCGAGAGGAACTCAGCGGCGGGGTGGGTGTCGCCCGAGGCGGTGAGGATGTCGCCGTCGCGCAGGAGCGCCACCCAGTCGGCGAGGAACTCGCGACGGAGATGTCCGACGAGGGTGTCGCGCAGGTCGTCGACCGAGTCGGCCTCGGCCAGGCGCGCGGCCGACTCGAGCGCGTCGAGTCGGGGGTCGGGGAACGCGTCGACCACGCGGAACTCCTCGACCGACGTGCCGTCGACCTGCTCGATCTCCTTGGCCAAGAGGTCGAGCACGTCGAGGCTCGGGAGCGCGACGGCGAACTCGTCGACCGCGATTCCCTCCGAGCGCTCGAGCACATCGATGCCGACGATGTCGCCTCCGACGGAACCGATGCGAGCGGCGACGAGACCGAGGGCGCCGGGACGGTCGGGGAGCCAGACCCGAACGAGGACGTGCGTCCCCTTCTCGCTCATACGGGCAGGGTACGCGGCGAGGATTTCGGACATGTGACGGCGGTGTGAACGCTGCTCTGAACGCTGGTGTGGCCGATCGCTCGTAGGCTTGCCCCGGTGGCGACACCGAAGGAACGTGTGGGCGTGCTGGGCGGGACGTTCGACCCGATCCACGTCGGGCACCTCGTCGCCGCGTCCGATGCCAGGGCTGAGCTCGAGCTCGATCGGGTGCTGTTGGTGGTGGCGGGGGATCCGTGGCAGAAGCGGGGCGAGGTCGTGGCCGACGCCCCGGACCGCCTCGCCCTCGTCGAAGCCGCGGTGGCCGAGGTCGACGGGCTCGAGGCGAGTGCCCTGGAGGTCGAGCGCGACGGGGCTTCGGTCACGGCCGACACGCTCGAGGCGCTGACGGCACCCGACCGGGAGCTGTTCCTGCTCCTCGGCGCCGACGCAGTCGCCAACATGGCGACCTGGCGGCGTCTCGACGACACCCGAGCGCTCGCGACCGTCGTCGTGATCGAGCGAGCCGGTGAGCACGCGGTCCCTCCTGGGACGGGCTGGCGGGTCGAGCATCTCGCGATCCCACGACTCGACGTGTCGTCGACCGAGGTGCGAGAGCGACTCGCGCGCCGGTTTCCCGTCGCCGGCTTGGTCCCTGCCTCGGTCGTGCGACTCATCCGCGAGCGCGGCCTCTATGCTTTGGGATCATGACGATCGGCTGCACCCGCTCTTGAGACCGGTCTGGGGCGTTGCGGCTTCTCGAGCCCGTCTCACGGCAGGTCGGTGCGCTTGACCGGCCCAGTGTCGCAAGCCACGACCCGGGCGCTCGTTGCCGCATCCGCGGCTTCGGCCAAGAGTGGCCACGATGTGGTCGTGCTCGACGTCGGGCCGATCATCTCGATCATCGAGTGCTTCGTCCTCGCGAGCGCCACGAACACCCGCCAGGTGCGCACGATCGTCGACGAGATCGAGCAGGCGCTTCGAGCCCACGACGACTCGCGACCGATCAGCATCGAGGGCCGCGACGATGCCACCTGGGTCCTCCTCGACTACGGCGACATCGTCGTGCACGTCTTCCTGGCCGAGACCCGCGCGTACTACGACCTCGACCGGCTGTGGGCCGACGCGCCGCGGATCCCGTTCGAAGAGCCTCGGGCGCTCGCGGCCGACGGCTAGGGCAGGTACGGCCGCATCAGCACGTTGCGAGCGGCGAGCCCGTCCTTGAGCTCTCGCACCCCGACGTTGCGGTCGAGGCGTGGCGAGTACAGGATCGAGCTGATGATCGCGCCCTGCGCCCCACCCCGGGTGAGGCCGTCGGCGATGTGGTCGACGGTGCCGGCGCCCCCCGACGCGATGATCGGGACGTTCACGGCGTCGGCGACGGCACGGGTGATCTCGAGGTCGTAGCCGGCGGCCGTTCCGTCGCAGTCGATGCTGTTCACGACGATCTCGCCCGCCCCGAGGTCCTCGCCGCGACGCACCCAGTCGAGTGCGTCGAGCCCCGTCGCCTCGCGCGCGCCGTCGACGAAGACCTCGTAGCCGCTCGGGATCCCGGCGCGAACACCGACCCGCTTGACCTGGGTGCTCAGCACGATGCACTGGCGTCCGAATGCCTCTGCACCGGCTCGAATGATGTCGGGGTCTCGCACCGCCATGGAGTCGACGCTGATCTTCTCGGCGCCGGCCTTGAGCACCTCGAACATGTCGTCGACCGTTCGGATGCCGCCGCCGACGGTGAACGGGACGAACACGTGGTGCGCGACACGTCGGACCGTCTCGAGGTCGATCTTGCGCTTCTGTGCGCTGGCAGTGATGTCGTAGAAGACGATCTCGTCGATCTGGTCGTCGTACAGCCGCCGGGCGAGCTCTTCGGCGGGCGCGACGTCGATGTTGTCCTGGAACTGCTGGGCCTTCGTGACGCGTCCGTGGACGACGTCGAAACACGCGATGAGTCGCTTCGTGAGCATCAGGGCGCCCACGTCGCGAAGCCGGAGAGGATTCGCAGGCCGAGCTCGCCACTCTTCTCGGCGTGGAACTGGGTCGCGACGATGTTGGCGTGCGCCACGATCGAGCAGAAGTCGATGCCGTATCCCGTCTCGCCGAGCACGTCGCGGGAGTCGGCCGGCACCGCGTAGTACGAGTTCACGAAGTAGGCATAGCCACCATCGGGGAAGTCGGCGGTGACCGGGTGGCTCCGGCGCAGACCGACCGAGTTCCACCCGATCTGAGGGACGCGCAGGTCGTCGGCGAAACGACGGACAGAGCCAGGGATCCATCCCAGCCCGGCCACGTCGCCTTCGGCGGAGTGCTCGAAGAGCACCTGGAGCCCGATGCAGATCCCGAGGAACGGGATCCCGTCGCCGTGGACCCGCTCCGAGAGCGATTCGATGAGTCCCGCCCCGCCCAGGGAGGCGAGCGTGGCGCGCGCGGCACCGACGCCGGGGAGGATCAGCCGGTCGCACTCGTCGAGCTCGACGCCAGTCGCGACCAGGCGGTGCTCGATGCCGAGCCGTTCCAGCGCGTAGCCGACGCTCGGTGCGTTGCCGGCCCGGTAGTCGATGACGCCGATCATTGGTGATCCGAGTCTATGGACGGCCCTTGGCGGGACACCGGGAGATTCCTGCTGTCACAGCGGGTGTGGAGACGACCACGGAGAGTGGACCTGGCGGGATTTGAACCCGCGACCCCCTCCATGCCATGGAGGTGCTCTGCCGGACTGAGCCACAGGCCCGTGGGAACGATCACGATATCAGCGCCTCCTGAAGGGTCTCGGGACGTGCCTCGCTACGCTCGCCCGACGATGAGCAGCGCTTCGACCCCGCCGGCTGACGATCCGACCGCCCCAACGTTCCGATACGGCGCGCGCCTGGCCAACGAGATCGAGCTGCGGTGGCAGGCCTACTGGGACGAGCACCACACGTTCTGGACGCCCAACCCGACCGGATCGCTCTCGGACGGCTTCGACGCGGTGCGTGCTCATGAGAAGCTCTACGTCCTCGACATGTTCCCGTACCCGAGCGGTGCCGGACTGCACGTCGGGCACCCCCTCGGGTACATCGGTACCGACGTGTACGCGCGCTTCCATCGGATGAACGGTCGGAATGTCCTGCACGCGCTCGGCTACGACGCGTTCGGGCTGCCCGCCGAGCAATACGCGCTCGAGACGGGCCAACATCCCCGTGCCGCCACCGAGGCCAACGTCGCGAACATGCGCCGCCAGCTGCGAGCGCTGGGCTTGGGGCACGACTCGCGTCGCAGCGTCTCCACGACCGACCTCGAGTACTACCGCTGGACGCAGTGGATCTTCCTGCAGATCTTCGGGTCGTTCTACGACACCGACAACGACCGGGCCCGCCCGATCTCAGAGCTGGTCGACGAGCTCGAGTCGGGTGGGCGCGAGCCGGTCTCACCGGAGAACCCCGAAGGACAGCCCTGGTCCGAGCTCGACGCGGCGACGCGGGCGAAGGTGGTCGACTCCTACCGACTCGCCTACCTCGAAGACGCGCCGGTCAACTGGTGCCCGGGGCTCGGCACGGTCGTCGCCAACGAAGAGGTGACCGCCGACGGTCGCAGCGACCGAGGGAACTTCCCGGTCTTCAAGCGACCACTCGAGCAGTGGAAGCTGCGGATCACGGCCTATGCCGATCGGCTCCTGGCCGACCTCGACCGGCTCGACTGGTCCGAGTCGATCAAGACCATGCAGCGCAACTGGATCGGGCGCAGCACCGGCGCCTCGATCGTGTTCGCCATCGACGGCCACGCCGACGCCCGGATCGAGGTGTTCACCACGCGTCCCGACACCCTGTTCGGGGCGACGTATGTGGTGCTGGCGCCGGAGCACCCGCTCGTCGACCACATCGTCCCGGCCGAGTGGCCCGGCGCGACGCTCACCGACGATGCAGTGTCGATCCCGCAGGCGTGGCGCGGCATCTTCGGCACTGACGTGCTGCCTTCCGAAGCCGTCGCTCGGTATCGCGAGTTCGCCGCCCAGAAGTCCGAGCTGGAGCGGCAGGCCGAAGGCCGCGACAAGACCGGCGTGTTCACCGGAGCGTTCGCGCGCAACCCGGCGAACGGCGTGATGATCCCGGTGTTCATCGCCGACTACGTGCTGATGGGCTACGGGACCGGCGCCATCATGGCCGTACCCGGTGAGGACGAGCGGGACTGGCAGTTCGCCGAGGAGTTCGACCTCCCGATCGTACGAACGGTGGAGCCACCGGAGGGCTTCGAGGGCGAGGCGTACGTCGGCGACGGTCCTGCGATCAACAGCGGGTTCCTCGACGGCCTGCACATCGACGAGGCGAAGCAGCGCATCGCCGAGTGGCTGGAGGAGACCGCGAACGGTGCGCCGACGGTCACCTACAAGCTCCGCGATTGGCTCTTCAGTCGACAGCGCTACTGGGGCGAGCCCTTCCCGATCGTGTACGACGCCGCGGGTGCGCCGCACGCGGTGCCCGACGACCTGCTCCCCATCGAGCTCCCCGATGTCGACGACTTCCGACCGCGTGCGCTCGACCCCGACGACGCCGACAGCGACCCGGAGCCGCCGCTCGCGAGCGCCGAGGCGTGGCTTTCGGTGGATCTCGATCTCGGTGATGGTCTGAAGCGTTACCGACGCGAGACGAACACGATGCCGCAGTGGGCCGGGTCGTGCTGGTACTTCCTGCGCTACCTCGATCCGACCAATGAGCACGCCATCGTCGACCCCGAGGTGGAGCGCTACTGGATGGAGCCGAGCGGCGGGGTCGACCTCTACGTCGGGGGCGTCGAGCACGCGGTGCTGCACTTGCTCTACGCGCGCTTCTGGCACAAAGTCCTCTTCGACCTGGGTGTCGTCTCGACCCCGGAACCGTTCCATCGTCTGTTCAACCAGGGCTACATCCAGGCCCCGTCGTTTCGCGACGACCGCGGGATCGCCGTCGAGGCGACCGAAGTCGAGGAGCGCGACGGGCAGTTCTTCTTCGAGGACAAGCCGGTCGTGCGCGAGTTCGGCAAGATGGGCAAGAGCTTGAAGAACGTCGTCACCCCCGACGACATCTACCGTGACTACGGTGCAGACACACTCCGCCTCTACGAGATGTTCATGGGACCGCTCGACGCGAGCCGACCGTGGAGCACCGCCGACATCGTCGGAGTCCACCGCTTCCTCCAGCGGCTGTGGCGCAACGTCGTCGACGAGGACACCGGTGTGGCCCGGGTCGTCGACGAACCGGGCGATGAAGCAACGAGACGGCTCCTGCACCGGACGATCGCCGCGGTACGCGACGACATGTCCGGGCTGAAGTTCAACACCGCGATCGCCCGGCTGTTCGAGCTCAACAACCGTCTGACCCAGGTCGTGGCCGACCGGGGCGCCGCACCCCTCGAGGTCATCCGTCCGCTGGTGCTGATGCTCGCACCGCTCACTCCTCATGTTGCCGAGGAGCTCTGGGCGAGGCTCGGCCACCCGGGCTCCCTCGCCTATGAGCCGTTCCCGGAGGCCGACCCGGCCTGGCTGATCGACGACGAAAGCGAGATCCCCGTCCAGATCAACGGCAAGGTTCGGGGACACGTCCGGGTGTCCGTGAACGCGACGGCCGAAGCGATCGAAGCCACCGCCAGGGCCGAACCCAAGATCGCAACCCTCCTCCAAGACGCGACGATCCGTAAGGTGGTCGCGATCCCGGGCCGACTGGTGAACTTCGTCGTGGGCTGAGTCCGTCACGCCGGTCCCGCCGGTGCTTCCTCCGTGCGAGCCGCGCACGGAGGCCGACGTGTCCCAACCCCATGATCCCAACCACCACCTCGAGAGGACGCACGCCGCGCGGTCCCCGACTCGCGGCATGTCCGACCGAGCTGGCGGGCCGGATCCACGGCTCCGGGGCGAACCTCGCTCGCGCACATTGCCGAGGCGGGGCCCCGGGCGCCAGCGTGCGGTCGACGGCCCGCGGGACCGCCTGCACGACGCCCTCGTGATGGTTCGGGGAGACGCCCGCGCCGGCCTCGCTGTGCTCGTCGCGGTTGCCGTGATTGCCGGCGTCCTCTGGTACCGGGTCGGGTCCGGAGGCGCCGCGACGACTCCACGTCTGGGTCCGAGCCGGGCGGGTTCTCTTTGGTCCAGCGCCTCGACCCCCGGGAGCGACGCGGTGGAAGCGGCGTCAGGGTCCCGAGCGCCGAGCACGAAGGGGAACCGTGTCGTCGTGCACGTCGCGGGGGCGGTGGCCCGGCCGGGCGTCGTCGAGCTGGCCTCAGGGTCGCGCGTCATCGACGCGGTCGAGGCGGCGGGCGGCGGTCTCCCCGAGGCCGACCTCGACCGCCTGAACCTCGCGGCGAAGATCGTCGATGGTCAGCGCGTCGTCGTGCAGAAGGTCAACGATCCGCGGGCCCCCAAGAGCTCGGGATCCGCGACCCCCCGCAGTGTCGGCGGTGCCCCGGGGGCGCGCCCGGTGCCGCGACGACCGGGCCGCTGAACCTCAACACGGCGACCTTCGACCAGCTCGACGGATTGCCGGGCATCCGGTCCGTCGCTGGGCGCGGCGATCATCGCCGTGGGGTTCGTGGTGCGGCGCCGTCCTATGCTCCCCCCGCGTGTCTTGGTCGTACCGTCTCGGTGACGTTGTCCACGACCTGACGACGCGCACCCTCGTCATGGGCATCCTCAACCGCACCCCGGACTCGTTCTACGACCGCGGGGCGACGTTCGGGCTCGACGACCTCCTGGCGCGGGCCGAGGGACTCGTCGCCGAGGGCGCCGACCTGCTCGACGTCGGCGGCGTCAAGGCCGGCCCCGGCCCCGAGGTCACCGAGGCGGAGGAGCTCGACCGGGTGGTGCCGACGATCGAGGCGTTGCACGCCCGGCTCGATGTGCCGGTGTCGGTCGACACCTGGCGCGCGACGGTGCTCGACGAAGCGTGTCGGGTCGGTGCTGTCGTCGGCAACGACATCAGTGGGTTCGGTGATCCGGACTACCTGGCCGTTGCGTCCAAGCACCAAGCTTCCGTGGTCGCGACGCACATCCGACTCGCGCCGCGGGTCCCCGACCCCGAGCCGTACTACGACGACCTCGTGACCGACGTGCGCACGTTCCTTCTCGATCGTGCGACTCGCGGCGAAGCTGCCGGGTTGGTCCGCGATCAGATCTCGATCGACGCCGGTCTCGACCTCGGCAAGACCCCGGCGATGAGCGCCGTCCTCCTGCGGGCGAGTGATGAGCTCGCGACGACGGGGTACACCCTGCTGCTCTCGGCATCGAACAAGCGCTTCCTCGGCGAGCTCCTCGACCTCGAGATCGACGATCGGCGCGACGCATCGCTCGCGGCGGTTGCCTACGGCGTCGCCCACGGTTGCCGGATCGTTCGCGTCCACGACGTCGCGGGCAGCGTACGAGTGTGCCGCACGGTCGAGGCGATCCTGACGGCACGCCGGGGCGAAGCACCGGGGCCGGGGATCGACGCGTGAGCGCGCATCTGGTCAAAGGGGAGGACCCGATCCTCCGCTCCGATGCCTGCGAGCTGCTGGTGGCCGAGCTGGTCGGCGCCGATGATCGGACGCTCGCGCTGGAGGAGGTGACGGTTCCGCCCAAAGCGAGCGGGGACGGCGAGGGTGGTGGGAGCGACGCGCGCGTCGCGGCGGTCGACATGGCCTTGAACGGTGCGAGCACGCCGCCGTTCATGACCGAGTCGCGGGTCGTGGTCGTGCGCGACGTCGGGCTCCTGAGCGCAGCCGAGGTCGAGCCCCTCGTCCGCTACCTCGAAGATCCTCTCGAGACGACAGAGCTCGTGCTCGTCGCGGGCGGCGGCGCGTTGGCGAAGAGCCTGGAGACCGCGATCAAGAAGCACGGCACGGTGCACGTACCCGGCGCTGCGAAGGCCGCCGACGTGCTCGCGCAGGAGCTCGCCACGGCGGGACTGCGCCTGCGTCCCGACGCGTCGCGTGCACTCCTGGCACATGTGGGTTCGGATGCCGGTCTGGTCCCCGCCATCATCGAGACCCTCGCCGGAGCCTTCGGATCGGACGTCGATCTCGGCTCCGATGCGGTCGCGCCCTATTTCGGCGGTGAGGGCAGCGTGCCCGTGTGGGACCTGACGAATGCGATCGAGAAGGGCGACAAGGCCGGGGCCCTCGCGGTGCTGCATCGCCTGCTCAGCGTCACGAGTCCGACGCAGCCAAAGCCGGTGCACCCGCTCCAGGTCGTCGCCATCGTCCACTCGCACTACCGGCGCCTGCTCACGCTCGACGATCCGGCCATCCGAAGTGCCGAAGATGCCGCCACCGCGCTCGGGGGACGCACGAGCCCGAACGCGGCCCGGTACCGGCTCAAGCAGGCGCGGGCGCTCGGGACCGAAGGGCTCCGCCAGGCCTTCGATCACCTGGCGCGCGCCGATCGGGACCTCAAGGGTGAACGGGCGATTCCCGGCGACGCTGTGCTCGACGTGCTGGTGGTGCGGCTCTGTGACCTCAGCGTCCGGCGTTAGGAGCAGGGCAGCGGCCCGCAGGGCGACGCCGGGCATCCCGGCGTCGAGCGAGCGCGACCGGGATCAGGGGGCGAGGCGGAGGAGACCTAGACGGCCTTGGTGGCCCGCTTCATGAGGCGTGAAGTGCGGCGAGCGGCCTGGTTCTTGTGGATGCGGCCCTTGGCTCCGGCCTTGTCGAGGCGCTTCTGCGCGAGGCGCACCTTGTCGGGGGCGTCCTCGGTTCCGGCCTCGACGGCCTCGCCGGCGAGCTTCACGCGGGTCTTGAGCTCGGAGCGCACTGCCTTGTTCCGGAGACGCCGCGTCTCGTTCTGGCGGTTCCGCTTGACCTGACCCTTGATGTTCGCCATGTGCGCTGGAGGCTCCGCTGTCGAGTATCTGGTCGTACGAGGAGTTCGTACGGGACGACCCAGGCTACCAGCGCCTCGAATCCCGGTCACACCGGGTGGGGTGCGCTCTGCGAGACTCAGAGGGCAATGACGTCGTCCTCCCTCGAGCGCTTTCGCAACCTCGCGATCGTCGCTCATATCGATCACGGCAAGAGCACCCTGGCTGACCGTCTCCTCGAGCTCACCGGGGCCGTGGAGCTGCGTGACATGCGGGCGCAGTACCTCGACTCGATGGACCTCGAGCGCGAGCGCGGCATCACGATCAAGGCGCAGAACGTGCGCTTGACCTGGAAGGACCACACCCTCCACCTCATCGACACGCCCGGCCACGTCGACTTCGGCTACGAGGTGTCTCGCAGCATGGCGGCATGCGAGGGAGCGATCCTCCTCGTCGACGCGAGCCAGGGGATCGAGGCCCAGACCCTCGCCAACTGCTACTCGGCGCTCGAGGCCGACCTCACGATCGTCGCGGCGTTGAACAAGATCGACCTCCCGGCTGCCGAACCCGAGAAGCGCGCCGCCGAGATCGAGCGGGTCCTCGGCATCCCGGCCGACGAGATCCTGCGTATCTCGGCCAAGACCGGTGAGGGTGTCGCCGACCTGCTCGACGCGGTGGTCGAGCGCATCCCGGCACCCCGGGGCGACGCGGGTGCGCCGCTGCAGGCGCTCATGTTCGACTCGTACTACGACGCCTACCGCGGTGTCGTCAGCGCGGTGCGCGTCTTCAACGGAACCCTCGTCACCGGCGCTCGCCTCAAGTACGTCAACGCGGGGGCCCAGCACGATGCCGAGGAAGTCGGGGTCCGGGCGCCGGGTCTCACTCCGGTCGCGTCGCTCGGCCCGGGTGAGGTCGGCTACCTGATCGCCGGGATCAAAGACGTCGGCGAGGCGCGCGTCGGTGAGACGGTCACGGTCGCGGCGAACCCCGGTGAGGCGCTTCCCGGCTACCACGATCCGAAGCCGATGGTCTTCTGCGGCCTGTACCCCGTGGTTGGTGACGAGTACGTCGATCTGCGAGAAGCGATGGAGAGGCTGCGGCTCAACGACTCGTCGTTCACCTACGAACCGGAGACGTCGGGCGCATTGGGGTTCGGCTTCCGGTGCGGCTTTCTCGGCCTGCTGCACATGGAGATCATTCGCGAGCGGCTCGAGCGCGAGTATGACCTGTCACTCGTAGCGACGGCACCCAATGTCGAGTACCACGCGCACCTCGTCGACGGTCGCGATGAGGTTGTCGACAACCCGTCGTCGATGCCGCCCCCGAACCAGATCGACCACATCGAGGAGCCGTTCGTCACCGTCACCGTGCTGACGCCCACCGAGTTCGTCGGTGCGGTCATGGAGCTGTGTCAACAACGACGCGCCGAGCAGACCCGGATGGAGTACCTCTCCGAAGAGCGTGTGGAACTCGTGTACGTCATTCCACTCGGCGAGATCGTGATGGACTTCTTCGACCAGCTGAAGTCGCGAACGCGGGGCTACGCCAGCCTTGACTACGAACCTGCGGGCTATCGGGCTGCGAACCTGGTCAAGGTCGACGTCCTCCTCAACAACGTGCCGGTCGACGCCTTCTCGACGATCATGCACAAGGACAAGGCGTACGAGTACGGGAAGCGCATGACCGAGAAGCTGCGTGAGCTCATCCCACGCCAGCTCTTCGATGTGCCGATCCAGGCGGCGATCGGCGGACGGGTCATCGCCCGTGAGACCGTCAAGGCGAAGCGCAAGGACGTCATCGCGAAGTGCTACGGGGGCGACGTCAGCCGAAAGCGCAAGCTCCTCGACCGTCAGAAGGAGGGGAAGAAGCGCATGAAACAGATCGGCAGCGTGGAGGTCCCTCAGGAGGCTTTCGTGGCCGCGCTGACGCTCGACGAGTGACCCCCACGCCGTCGGCTACCGATCGTCGATCGACGTCACACCGATCCCGATCTACGGCGTGGCGATCTCCGGCGCGGTGTACTCGTAGGCCGTGTGACACCAGCCGTGCAGCCGGCGTGTCCCGTCATGAGCGGGCATGTCGGTCAGCCAGGGGTCGACGTCGATCCAGTCGCCGCTGAGCCCGCGTGTTCCCCACCGCGTGCGAACGACGGCACCGCTCGCGATCGAGGGGAGCCGAAGCGCCATCCATGACGTCCCGGCGGCGATGCCGAACACGAGCCCGTCCCCGTGCAGGAGCACGGGAAAGCCGCACACGTAGCGTTGCTTCGCACCGGGGAGGTCGGTGAGGATCGCGTGGAGGCGCTCGCAGAGGTCGGGGTGACACCGCAGGTCCTCGACACGGGGTCGCCGCTGGGTCCGCAGCGTGCGGGGTTCGTTGCGTGCTTGTTCGCGGATCCACGACGCGAACGCTTCCTGGTCGGACTCGTCGATCCTCACGCGCGCTCAACCTGCTCCGAAATCGCGCGGCAAGCCCAGCACGCGCTCCGCCACGATGTTGCGCTGCACCTCGCTCGTTCCACCGCCGATGGTCAAGGCCCGCGAGTAGAGGTAGCCGTCGGCCCACAGGCGCGTGTCGGAGCCGAACGGGCCCCGGTCGGCGAGCAGAGCGTCGGTGCCGGCGAGTTCGAGCGCGAGGGTCATCACGTGCTGGCCGTGCTCATCTGCGAGGGCCTTGCGTACCGACGCCTCGGGACCGGGCTCGAGGCCGCGTACGCGCGCCGAGAGCGTGCGAAGTCGGATGAGCCGGAGGACCTCGGCCTCGATGTGAAGCGCCGCCAGGCGCTGACGTACGAGCGGGTCGTCGGCGCCGCCGTGCGCCCGCACGAGGTCGATCACATCCTGCGCAGTCGGTCCGTGGCCCCACAGCGCGCCCTCACCCGAGAGCGACACGCGCTCGTTGCCCAGGGTCACCTTGGCGAGGCGCCAGCCGTCGTGCTCGGTGCCGACCAGCCCCGACACCGGGATGCGAACCGCGTCGAGGAAGACCTCGTTGAAGTCGGCCTTGCCGTCCATCTGCTTGATGGGCCGCACCGTGATCCCGGGCGACGCCATATCGACGACGAAGTAGCTCACCCCGCGGTGCGCCTCCGCGTCGGGATCCGTTCTTGCCAGCAGGATTCCCCAGCGAGCGATGTGCGCGAACGTCGTCCAGACCTTCTGCCCCTGAACTACCCATTCGTCACCGTCTCGCGTCGCGCGCGTCGCGAGCGACGCGAGGTCGCTCCCGGCTCCGGGTTCGCTGAAGAGCTGACACCAGATCTCGGACCCGTCGAGGATCCCCGGGATCCAACGCTGCTGCTGCTCGGGCGACCCGGCCACGAGCAACGTCGGGCCCGCCCAACCGATCCCGATGGGGTTGAACGGTCGCGGAGCGCGGGCGCCGCGCAGCTCGGCGTCGACCGCGAGCTGCTGGACCGGGCCGGCATCGAGACCCCACGGCTCGGGCCAGTGGGGGGCGACCAACCCTGCCGCGGCGAGACGTTCGGCGAAATCGGCGGGGAAGCGCCCGTTGGGAGCATGCTCGGCGAGGAACGCCCGCGTCTCGTCCCGGAATGGCTCGGCCTCGGCACCCAGCTCGAACCGGTCGGTGGCGGTCACGATCGGCGAGGCTATTCGGGACATCCACGGGGTGCCGTCGCATCGAACCAAGGGTGAACACCCCGATCGACCCATGAACCGCCCGGGCAACCCCCGGGCGACCTCCAAGCACCAGGAAGGCCCTGCTCCGCGTGGACCGTGACGAGTACGGCGAGGTGAGCGATGCGCAGCTCGTGGTGGCCATCGGCCGTTTCCATCAGGCCGCGCTCGCCGAGGCGTACCGCCGCCACGCTGGTGCAACATTCGGACTCGCGTTGCGCATCGTGGTCGACCGCTCGCTCGCAGAGGAGATCGTCCAGGAGGTGTTCCTCCGCCTCTGGAACGACCCGGAGAAGTACGACCCGGCGCGCGGGTCCTTGCGGTCGTACCTGCTCGCGCAGACGCACGGGCGCTCGGTCGATCTCGTACGGTCCGAGTCGTCGCGCCGCCTGCGCGAAGAGCGTGACGCACGTCGCACGGCCGAGTCCGGCTACGACCTCGAGCGCGAGGTCTGGGACCTCACCCTCGCGGAGCAGGTTCGACAGGCGCTCGAGCAGCTCTCCGAGAAGGAGCGCGCCGCGATCGAGCTCGCATACTTCGGTGGGCACACCTACCGAGAGGTCGCGGTCCTGCTCGACGAGCCAGAAGGCACGGTGAAGAGCCGGATCCGTGCCGGGCTTGGTCGGCTGCGCGTCGAGCTCGTGAGCAGCGGCACGATCGGTTCGGGAGAGCCATGGCTCGAGAGCTGACGCCGTCGGAGATCGAGGAGCTCTTCGGTGTCTACGCGCTCGACGCGCTCGACGCTGACGAGCGGGCCGAGGTCGACACCTACCTCGGGCGTTCTGTCGCGGCTCGGACCGAAGTCGCGCAGCTGCAGGAGGTCGCGGCGATGCTGGCCCACTCCGGTGGCGCCGCGCCCGACGGCCTTTGGGGCCGGATCGAGCAAGCGCTGGCCGCGGAGCCGCCCCGCCTGGTCCTGCCGCTCCATGAGGCTCGAACCGAGCGCACCCGCCGTCGCGGTGTGGGGGCCAGGGTCGCACTGGCGATCGCCGGCGCGAGCGCGGCCGCGGCGTTGGTGACGGCGGTCGTCGTCTCGGACCAGATGTCGGCACAGCAGGATCGACTCGATCGCGTCGCCTCCAGCGTCGCGCACGACGGGATGCGCCGCGCCGCGATGGGAGCGCTGGCCGACCCGCGAGCCCGCACGGTCCGACTTGTTGCTCCCGACGGGGCCGGGAGCGCCACGGTCGTGAGCATGCCCGACGGTGGCGGCTTCCTGATGGCCGATGGCGTTCCCCGGCTCGGGCCGGGTCGTACGTACCAGATCTGGGCGATGACCGGCGATCCGGGCACCTTCGGCCTCGTCTCGGCAGGAGTCCTCGGACGAGACCTCGATGTCGCGGCGTTCCACGCGCCCGCCTCCGCGCACGGTTTCGTCGTCACCGCGGAGTCTGAGCCCGGGGCCCTCACGGCAACTCGCCCCGTGATGCTGGCTGGCGCGTTCGCCTAGACGCGCGAACATCCCGC